>Ga0134128_10003713_pt1 | contig 18650 bp, 15 predicted proteins | sample KB31754_FD_96462 | JGI IMG/M metagenome (GOLD analysis project Ga0134128, IMG submission 96462) | Terrestrial soil microbial communities with excess Nitrogen fertilizer from Kellogg Biological Station, Michigan, USA - KB3-175-4 | ecosystem: Environmental > Terrestrial > Soil > Unclassified ... | reverse complement strand
CCGATTCCTGCCAGCATTAATTGGCGGCCGACACCATGCCCGCAGTCAACAAGGTAACAGCGGTCCTTGACCAGCACGGCTGTCGCAATGCCGGAGCGGGTTCCTGCCCCCTGCCCCTTCCACCACATGGGTCCGCCCGCGGTGCCCAGCGTGACCACCCTCGGATTCAAAGACGACACGTCATGCATTGATTTGCTCACGCTTTCACAAGCCCGCTGGCCCGGACTTCAGAGTCTTCATTCTGCGTATCGACAGTCCGTCCGGTTTCCTTGGCCACTAGGAAGGCAAGCCCGCTAACGACACACAGAAGGCTGAAGAAGGCTGACACCATCCATGTCGAGCCGTGTCCTCCTGCCAACAAGCCAGCGGCGATGAGGGGTGCGAAGCCGGCGCCCAGGGTCGTGGCCAGCTGGTAGGACAAAGACACGCCGGTGTAGCGGAGCTTGGTCGGAAATTTCTCGCTAATGAACGCGCCGATTGGTCCGTACATCATCGCCTGGGCGATCGGGTTGGCCAGGATGTAGCCCAGCAGCAGGAGCCAGATGTTGCCGCTTCCGACGAGTGCGAAGATCGGCCAGATGACAGCGAGCCCTACGATGGTCCCGGCGATCAGGACTGGCCGCCGGCCTACCTTGTCCGAAAGTGCTGCCCACGCGGGGATGGCAAAAATGTGCAGGAACGTGGAAATGGTCATCATGAGCAGGACCAGCGTTTGCGGTTGGCCCGACTTGACTGCGTAGGTCAAGGTGAAGGTGGCCATGAGCGATTGCAAGAACAAGGGGGCCAGCCCGGCCAAGACGCAGACAAGCACAGCCGGCCAGTGATTGCGCAGCACGTTGACAATCGGGACGCTGGAGCGCAGCGTGCCGGCCTCTTCGGCAGCTTGCTGTGCCTTGAGGAACATGGGGGATTCGGTCACGCGGTACCGCAGCCACAGTGCAATGAGGACGAGGATGGCCGAGAGCAGGAACGGCACGCGCCAGCCCCAGGCAAGGAACTGCCCGGCGGGCAACATGGAGAAGACGGCCAGGACGATAGTTGCCAACACAGCTCCCGAGGGACCGCCGCTAACGGCGATGCTCGCGCTAAAGCCGCGCTTGCCTGCCTTGGAATGTTCCATGCCCAAAAGCGTTGCCCCTGCCCATTCGCCGCCGACGGCGATGCCCTGGATCACCCGCAGCGTGACCAGCAGGATGGGTGCAAGGATTCCGATTTGTGCCGAGCCCGGCAAGGCGCCGACGAGCACTGAAGCGGACCCCATCATTGCCATCGTCACAAATAGCATCTTTTTTCGGCCATACCTGTCGCCGAAGTGGCCAAAGATGATTCCGCCCAGGGGCCGGGCAACGTAACCCGCCGCCAGTGTGACGTAAGAGAGGACGACGCCGACGGCCGCGGGCATGCCGCCGAAAAACAGTGCGGGAAAGACCAGCGATGCCGCGGTCCCGTACAACAGGAAATCGTAAAATTCAACGGTCGAGCCCAGGTAGCCGGAGACGAGGGCCCGACGCCGATCCTTGCTCTCACTGTGCGTCACGGTGCCGAGGCCGGCACCGACCTGCGGGGCGGGGGTGGTACTCATGGGAACTCCATCGTTCAAGGGGAAAGGGGAATTATCGACGCGCTAGATGTGTAAATAACGAACGCCTTGATGCGATAATAGTTATACTGTGGGGGAAATCACCCATGGTTGTCAATGCCTGTTGGAAAATTCGGCCACGATCAGCGCAATTGACCGTCGCAGGCCAAGGGATCGGGCGCCACTGGCTAGGATGGCAAAGTGAGTGAAAACGCAGCAGTTCCAGCCTCTCGAACCACCGGTTCGCAAACACTGGCCCGCGGCATCACCGTGCTCCTGGCCGTCGCGGCTGCCAGGGAGGGAATGACGATCCAGGATGTCGCCGATGAAATCTCCGTCCACAGGACCATTGCCTACCGGATTTTGAACACGCTCAGCGACGCCGGACTCATCCACAAGGGCAGTGACAGCCGATACCGTGGGGCGTCGGGACTCCTCAAACTCTCAAACGCCGCGCACTCCGCCATGCGCGAGGCCGCCATACCAGTTTTGACTGAACTCGCCAATGAACTCGAACAAACCGTGTCACTCCTCATTCAGGAGGGGTCGGAGGCTGTCGCCCTGGCAGTCGTTGAACCGCGGAACCGCACCTACAGCATTTCCTTCGCCGAGGGGAGCCGCCACCCCTTGAACCTCGGCGCCGCCGGCCATGCCATCAGTTCCTGCCTTCCACCGTCACCCGCTGAAGGGGAAGCGGTCCGCCTGGCCCGCGCGGACGGGTATTCGCTCACCTATGGCGAAGTGGAACCCAACATGTACGGTCTCGCCGCGCCCATTGGCGGCGTTTCCTGGGACAGCCCCGCGTGCATCAACCTCATCACCACGCGCAAGGAACTGGCCGAATCGGCCATCGAAGCCGTCGTTGCCGCCGCGGCACGCATCTCCACACGCCTGGCCTAGCTCCCACGGCCGACGCCGCCTCGCCTGAAGCCGTCCCTGCGCACCAACACCGCACGCCCCCAGAGCGGACGAGGCATGCTCTCCTGAACCTTCTCCCTTGACATGCTTCACACCCACGTGGTGTGATTCTAATCATTGTCGTGCACTTATCGCTTGATAGAGTGCGTTAAATACACAGATCAAAGGAGATTCCAATGTCCCCGAACTCATTTACCAGCGTCTGGTCCGACCTGGCCCAGGTCGCATTCAGCCAGGGCTTCATCCAGGCCGCGAAGTACCGCACCCGCTACCTGCACGCCGGAGATCCCTCCAAGCCGGCCCTGATCGCCATGCACGGCATCACCGGCCATGCCGAGGCCTATGTGCGCAACCTGGAGGCCCTCTCCGAGCACTTTTCCGTCTGGGCCATTGACTTCATCGGTCACGGTTACACCTCCAAGCCGGAGCACCCCCTGGAAATCAGGCACTACATCGATCAGCTCTTGGAGTTCATGGCGGCCATCGGTGTCGAGAAGGCCTACTTCACGGGCGAGTCGCTGGGCGGCTGGGTGGGAGCGCAGTTCGCCATCGACCATCCCGAGAAAGTGGAGCGGATCCTGTTGAACACCATGGGTGGCACCATGGCCAACCCGGCCGTCATGGAACGCCTGTACACCCTCTCCATGGAAGCGGCGAAGGACCCATCATGGGAACGTGTCAAGACACGGCTCGAATGGCTCATGGCGGACCCGTCCATGGTCACCGATGACCTCATCAAAACCCGACAAGCCATCTTTGCCCAGCCGGACTGGCTCATGGCCTGCACGGCAAACATGGCTTTGCAGGACCTACCAACCCGCCAGCGCAACATGCTCACCGATGAGGCACTCGGCCAAATCAAGGCCCCGGCCCTGGTCCTGTGGACCACCAAGGACCCCTCCGGCCCCGTCGACGAAGGCCGCCGCATCGCCTCACTGATCCCCAACGGCGAACTGGCCATCATGGAAAACTGTGGCCACTGGCCCCAGTACGAGGATCCGGAGACTTTCAACAAAATCATCCTCGACTTCCTGCTCGACCGCTAGTCATTCCCCGATATCCAAAGCCTTCAAAGAAGAAGATTATGACTACACCACTAATAGACATCGACACCGAGGTGCTCGTTGTCGGTGCGGGTCCGGCAGGACTGATGCTGGCCAACCTGTTGGGCATCTACGGCCACGACGTGGCCTTGCTTGAGCAACTGCCCGAGCTGATCGACTACCCGCGCGGGGTTGGCATCGACGACGAGTCGCTGCGATCCGTGCAAACGGCCGGCCTCGCGGAGACCGTCCTGCCCCACACCACCGCCCAGCACATCATGCGCCTGGTCAACGGCCGCGGCAAGGTCATCATGACCAACGAGCCCAAGGCCGACGAATTCGGATGGCCGCGCAAAAACGGCTTCGTCCAGCCCCTGGTCGATGCGGCCCTCCACAATGGCCTGGACCGTTTCCACAACGTCAGCGTCCACTTCAACCACCGCGTCATCGACGTGGTGGAGAGCGCCGACGACGTCGTGGCCACGGTGGAGGTGGACAACGGCACCGGCACACCCGAGACCAGGCATGTCCGCGCCAAGTACATCGTGGGCTGCGAAGGAGGGAAGTCCGGCACCCGCAAGCGCATGGGAGTCAGCTTCGAGGGCCAGTCCCCCTCCACCCGCTGGCTCGTCGTCGACGTTGAAAACGACCCCCTCGGCACCCCCAATGTATTCCTGGGCGCCGACCCCAAGCGCCCCTATGTCTCGATCGGCCTAGCCCACGCCATCCGCCGCTGGGAATTCATGATCTTCGACCATGAAACCGACGAGCAGGTCATCGACAAAGCCTACATCCACAACCTCCTCAAGGACCACGTCCCGGACCCTTCCTCGCTGGAGATCATCCGCGAACGCGTGTTCACCCACCACGGCCGCATCGCCGGGTCCTTCCGCCAGGGCCGCTCCATCATTGCCGGCGATGCCGCCCACCTGATGCCCGTCTGGATGGGCCAAGGCTGGAATTCTGCCGTCCGCGACGCCACCAACCTCGCCTGGAAACTGGCCACCGTCCTGCGCGGCCACGCCGGGGAAACCCTGTTGGACAGCTACGACGCCGAACGCCGCGGACATGCCAAAGCCATGATCGACCTGTCCCTGACCCTGGGCGCCATCATCAAGCCAACCAACCGCATCGTGGTGGGTGCCCGCGACGCCCTGGCCGCGACCTTGAACCTTGTCCCGTCCGTGAAGTCCTACTTCTCAGAGATGCGCTTCAAACCCATGCCGCGCTACACGAGCGGTGTCGTCGTGGACCCGACAACGTTCACGGCCGGGCAGGCGGCAGCAAAACTGTCGAGCTGGCTGATCCCGACCCTGACCACAAACAACAGAACCTCCCCCGTGGGCGTTCAGTTCATCCAGCCCATGGTCTCCACCAAGGCAAACGCCAGCATCCGCCTGGACGACGCCGTAGGGAACTGGTGGACCGTCCTGGCCTGGGGAAACAACCCCCAAGACATGTTCGATGCCGGGGACCTCGCCAAACTCGAAACCCTCGGGGCCACGTTTGTGGCAGTAGTTCCCGAGTCCCAGCGGACCTGGGCCGAGGCGCACTACCCGGGCAACGTCGTCGTCGTTGGCGACACCACCGGTGGGCTGAAGAAATGGTTCGACGACCGTCCCACCCCGGTCCTGTTCCTGCGCCCGGACCGCTTTGTTGCCGCCGCCGCGCTGGCACAGGACGCACCCAGGGCCCTGAAATCCATCCTCACAGCACTCTCATTCACAGAAGGAGCCCAAGATGCCACTCGCACTCGTTTGCATGTCGCATAGTCCGTTGCTGGAACACACCGATCCCCCGGCCGACGTCAAGGCAGCCGTGGAAGAGGCCTTCGACCAGGTCCGTTCCTTTGCCGCTGACTTCAAGCCGGACCTGATCGTCAACTTTGGCCCGGACCACTACAACGGCTTCTTTTACGACCTCATGCCGCCATTTTGCATCGGCTACGAAGGCCACGGAACCGGCGACTACGATTCCTGGGGCGGCCCGTTGAACGTCCCGACCTCCATCGCCATGGAACTGGCCGAATACGTCATCGCCAACGACATTGAAACCGCGATCTCACGCAAAATGGAAGTCGACCACGGAGCAGTGCAACCGATGGAGACCATTTACGGCGACCTGAGCCAAGTCCCCGTGATCCCAATCTTCATCAACTCGGTGGCACCCCCGTTCTCCAAGATGAGCCGGATCCGCGAGTTCGGCACCGCAGTGGGCAACTTCTTCAAGGACAGCGACAAGCGGGTCTTGTTCATCGGTTCCGGCGGCCTCTCGCACGACCCTCCCGTTCCGCAGATTGCCACTGCCACCGAGGAACAGCGCAAGTTCCTCACGGACGGCCGCCACCCCACTCCCGAGGCCCGGGCAACACGCCAACAACGGACCATCGACACCGCCAAAGCCTTCGCCCGCGGCGAAGCCGACATCATGGACCTCAACCCGGAATGGGACCGCAAGTTCATCGAGGTATGCAAATCCGGCGACGTGACACAGTTCGACGCCTACATCCCGGCCGAAATGGCCGCAGAAGCAGGAAACTCCTCCCACGAAGTGCGCACCTGGGTGGCAGCCTACTGCGCACTACGCGCCGGTGGCGAGTACAAGGTCACCTACGAGTTCTACAAGCCCATCAAGGAATACATCGCAGGCTTCGGCGTCACCACCGCGGTGTTGCTCCCATGAGCGCCGAGACAGGAAGCCGCGCGACCATGACGAACAACCGCCGTGAACCAGCCACCCGCGAGGAACAACTCCAGCAACTCGCGCAGGAGCTTCTGGCCGCCACGGAAACACTCATCCCTGTGGACCCCTTGCGCGACCGCCTCGAGGGCATGACACTTGATGACGCGTACGTGATCCAGACCCTGCAGCTTGACAAGCACGCAGCCGACGGGCGCGTACTGGCCGGGCGCAAGGTCGGTTTGACCTCGCTGGCGATGCAGCAACAGCTCGGCGTGGACTCCCCCGACTTCGGCTTCTTTTTCGCCGACATGATCTTTTCCGACGGCGACTCCGTCCCTGCCTCCGCGTTTATCGCCCCCAAAGTGGAGCCGGAGTTCGGCTTCGTCCTCGAGAAGTCACTGCAGGGCCCAGGAGTCACAGTTGAGCAGGCCACTGCCGCCATTGGCGAGGTTTACGCGGCCATAGAGATCATCGACTCGCGCATCAGCGACTGGGACATCAAGCTCGTGGACACCGTGGCCGACAACGCCTCCTGCGGAGCCATCGTGGTTGGCACGGTTCCGCTCGAGGTCGATCCTGCAAACTTGGCCGCGGTCGCCTGCGCCTTGAAGATCGACGGCACCACCCTCGGCACCGGGACCGGCGCGGACGTCATGGGCAATCCCGTGGCGCCGTTGGCCTGGTTGGCCAACGTTCTGGGCGAGGCGGGTGTGGCCATGGAGGCCGGCCAACTCATCCTTCCGGGTTCCTTCACGAAGGCCGAACCCGTCACCGCCGGCAGCTCCGCGACAGCAGACTTCGGCTCCCTGGGCAGCCTCACCATCCACTTCACAAAGTAGGGACACGCCATGCCAGAAACAACAACACCAAAACGGACGGCCGCGATCGTCGGCTCGGGCAACATCGGCACGGATCTGATGTTCAAGATCATGCGCCGCAGCGAACACCTTGAGGTCAAATACATGATTGGCGTCGACCCCGCCTCCGACGGTCTGGCCCGTGCCGCCCGCCTGGGCATCACGACGTCGGCCGGGGGCGTCGATTGGCTCCTGGCCCAGGACGAATTGCCCGACTTCGTCTTCGAGTGCACCTCCGCGAAGGCCCACGCCGTCAACGCACCCCGGTACAAGGCTGCCGGCATCCACGCGATCGACCTGACCCCGGCCGCCGTCGGACCCTACCTGTGCCCCGTGGTCAACCTCGACTCCCTCGAAGACGTGTTGAACGTGAACATGATTACGTGCGCGGGCCAGGCAACCACACCGCTCGTTGCCGCGGTGTCCTCCGTGGTCCCCGTCTCCTACGCCGAAATCGTTGCCTCGATCGCGTCCAAGTCCGCCGGACCCGGCACCCGGGCCAACGTGGACGAGTTCACCGAAACCACCTCCCGGGCACTGGAAGTCGTCGGCGGGGCCAAGCGAGGCAAAGCCATCATCATCATCAACCCGGTGGAACCGCCCATGATCATGCGCAACACCGTCTACTGCGCCATCCCTGCCAAAGCGGCCGAACCCGGTGCACTCCAAGACAAAATCCGCGCCGCGATCGCCGCGGCCGTGGCCAGCATCCAGGACTACGTCCCCGGCTACGCCCTGCGCGTTGAACCACAATTCGACACCGCCCGCGAGGACTGGGACGGCAACGGCCGCGTCGGCATCTGGGTCCAGGTCCGCGGCGCCGCAGACTACCTGCCCGAATACGCCGGCAACCTCGACATCATCACAGCAGCCGCCACACGCACCGCCGACCTGCTGGCCGAACGCATGAACGCCAACACCCGCAACGACGCAGCCACCGTAGGAGCACACTCATGACCACCACCGCAGAATTTAGTGTCCGCCTGACAGACACCACCTTGCGCGACGGCTCCCACGCCATGAGCCACAAATTCACCGAACAGCACGTGCGATCCATCGTCCGCGCATTGGATGACGCCAAGGTCGAAGTCATCGAGGTCACTCACGGTGACGGACTCGGCGGCTCCTCCTTCAACTACGGCTTCTCACTTACCCCGGAGCTGGACCTGGTACGGGCCGCCGTCGATGAAGCAAGAAACGCGAAAATCGCCGTTCTTATGCTCCCCGGGCTCGGCACCATCCACGATCTCAACCAAGCACACGACGCCGGTGCTTCACTGGCCCGGATCGCCACACACTGCACCGAAGCCGACGTTTCCATCCAGCACTTCCAGCACGCCCGCAAGCTCGGCATGGAAACCGTCGGATTCCTCATGCTCGCCCACCGCACCACCCCGGAAAACCTCGCCAAGCAAGCCCGCATCATGGCCGACGCCGGCTGCCAATGCGTCTACGTCGTCGACTCCGCCGGTGCACTCATCCTCGAGGACGTCTCCGACCGCGTCGAAGCGCTCGTCAGCGAGCTCGGCACCGACGCACAGGTCGGCTTCCACGGCCATCAAAACATGAGTTTCGGCGTCGCGAACTCCGTGTTCGCCGTCCGTGCCGGCGCAAAGCAAATTGACGGAACGTTGATGGCACTCGGCGCCGGGGCAGGCAACTCCCCCACCGAAGTCCTCGCAGCCTCCTTCGAACGACTCAACATCCACACAGGCGTCGACGTACAAGGCGCCATGGCAGCCGCCGAAGACACAGTCAAGCCCATCATCACCCGCATGCCGGTCATGGACCGCGCCTCCATCATGCAGGGCTACGCCGGGGTCTACTCCTCCTTCCTCATCCACGCCGAACGCGCAGCCGAACGCTACGGCGTCCCCGCTTACCGGATCCTGGAGGAAATCGGCAAGGCCGGCTATGTCGGCGGACAAGAAGACATGATCGTCGACGTCGCCGTCACGCTCGCTGCCGCAAACAAAGCCACCTGACGCCGGCCAGACGCGCGGGTCCGTCCACCCTCCTAAAGAGGGAAATGAACGGGCCCGCGACTATATGGTCAGCTACTCCCCCTTCGCAATTCTTCGTCGCCCCAGTCGTTGTACCAGTCGCATCTTGGGGACCGTCCAGCACGGGCCGACCATAGATCTCTTACAGTTTGCACGCCGAAACTATCCCCTCCCCAGCTGGCATGAAATTGCAAACGGCGTCACCCTGCCTGGATCAGCCAAAACCGCATGCGAGGTTCCCCCAAATCCGTTTACGGCGAAAACTTCAATAGTTTGTCTTAATCAGCTCTGACCGCGGGAGGCTGGGCAACGCGTGCCAGTAAACACTGCGCACCAACCGCCCGCTGCACCCTTTTCAAACAGCAACTCGCCCCCAGCCGGATCATGGTCAAGGAAATTCGGCCCCGCCAAAACCGCGGCAGGGAAATGGTCATCCTGCCCGCAGACATGTTCATGGGACCACCAAATGGGCATAGTCATCAACAGGCGTCAATGACTTCTCAATCCCCACCCTCTCGCGAAAGTCCGCCAAGTCCAGATCCCCACGCTCACCCCAACGAACCACGCCACGTCAGAAGCCCCCGACCATCAATGACAGAGTTCGATCACGTGACACCCGGCAGCACTTGGGCCCGTCTCGAAGGCGTAAAATGATAGAACTTGGCGGCGGCCACCACCATCCAAAGACCATCGGGAATGGACCTGCTTTCAGTCAAAGGATCGGCCAACGCGAATTACGCCCCGGGGTTCAAATAGGGCCACTCATCTTTTACTCACCTCATTCAAACAAAAAGCCCCGCATGCCACGGCATGCCAAAGGCTGACGAAGCAGACAAAAATGCCAGAAACACACGGACTTTGACATTTAACCGCACCCTTCAAAATCCAGATCGTGAGATTCTCTTGGCCGTCGGTTCGAGTCCGACCCGGGGCACCAATGTGGCCCTGACCTGCGGTTATGTCCCGCAGAGGCAGCATATTTCAGGCCAACTCCCCTTTTACTCCCCCAATTCAGCGAAAGATTCTTCCGATTTGACTCCCCCTTTTGCGCAGGACGGACTTCCTCTTTTCAACGCACGGACGCCGAGGCCGCGAGATTCCACGGATTTGACACTCCTGGACGAGTGAGATTTGGAGCCGGGAGCGTTCGCCCTCCGAGCCCGGCGTTACGAAGTTGGTCGTGGATCCTTCGATGGCCGCGTCAGATTCATCTCACTGGAATCGTAAGTCAGGAATGGATTCGATCCTGATTCGAAGCTCATGGAGATCGTTGCAGCCTCCAACTACCACCCCGACCGCAGCGACTGAGAGCCCCAGCGCTTCTCCCCCTGGCAACGCCGCTCGTCAAAGTTGGCGAGCTCCACGGCGCCGCCGTTGCGTACACGCGCTCCTATGAGCTCGTTGCCTGGTATGACGACGACGGAGCCTACCGGCTCGAATGGTTCCCTGCAGTCCAAGTCAACCGCCTGGAGAAAAAGGACTGGCACGGCAAATACTCATAACCGACTGCCGACCGCCGCCCCTTAAAAGGCGGGTGCCGCCGTTGTACGGTATACGTTCGACGGCGGCACCCCCTTACGAGATCGGCCCGGCACCCGCCTCGGCTTGTTCAACCGAAACGTAATTCGTCTCCTGGCCCGATGCACCCCAGACCAATAGCAGCAATGAAATATGCCAATGCTGCTCGCCATTGTTTGGGCGTCTGATCGACATCCTCCGCGCGAACTCCGCACAGCTCTGCATGCGTGGGTGCGTCGTTGTTTCCGCAATTGTGTGCCGGGCTGCTTACTGCGAGGTGCACCGGTGGAAACTTCTTGCAGGTGGAGTTGACGCTTCAAGTGCACAAGGGTGGCAAGTTTTGGGCGGGAGCGAGGCTGGCGATCGCATAGAGGCTAGAGAGATGTCCGGGATCGTGCTCCGGAGGTTGAGGACACCGAATGCTCCGGCCCTGGCATCGGCGGCCTGCACCAGATGAAGTCCATGGAGCCGCCCGCCAACACGCGTCCCGCACCGAACGGAACCAGGAGCGTGTCACCGGCGGCGACGGCCAAACGCTGGCCATCGGCAGTTTCGAGGCTCCCCTCCCCCACCGTCACAACAATGACGCCGAACCCAGCGTCGAGCTCGATCCGCCCGGAAGCTGTCAGGCGTTCGACCCGGAAGAACACTTCACTGCCGGCTGCAAGGGTCGACGCTCCGGCCCGCGTTATCAGCGCACCGATCTTGGCTTCGGAGCGACCCCGGTGATCGATGGCTGACAGAGCGGTCCTAAAACCCAATCCCAAGTGTCCTTTCGAGGTGCCGTCCAGAGCGTATCCGTCCCATTCCAGCAGGATAGACAAGTCCTCCGGCTCCTGGACCTCCACCAGGAAGACGCCTTCGCCGATGGCGTGGGGCATTCCCGGCGGCACAAAAACGCTGTCGCCGGGGAAAACTTCGATCGCATGCATGGCGTCCAGCATCGCCGAAGTGTCCTGCGTCCTGACCCATTCGGCAAGCTCGTAAGCAAGCACGTCATGCCGGAATCCGAGGTGGACGATGCCGCCTTCCAGGACCAGCCACGCTTCCGCCTTGCCGTGGTGCCGCCCCAGATGCGTGGCGGCAAAGTGCCGCGTCGGGTGGAGATGGACGGGCAGGCGCTGGCCGGCGTCGAGCATCTTCACCAATACCATTGTGTCCGCACCAAAGGCGATCAGGTGCTCCTCACCCAGCCAGTGGACGGGGTCCTCAGCCACAGCATCCCGGAGGGATTTACCACCGGCCACACGACTCAAGCCAAGGGATGCTTCCCCGAAGATGGTTGTCGTCGAACCCACCCAGTCCTCGGGAACATGGCTGCCTGAGGCCGCAGCACCTTTCCCTGCCCTGAAGGCCCTGATCTTGGCCCCGCCGCGATAGAACCGGTTGGCGGGCTGGTTGCCGGACAGCCGCAATATGGACATGCGCCGGCTCCTAGCTGGCCACCGCGGGTGGATACATGACTTCGACCTCGTTGGCTACCAGCAACGCGGCAATCTCATCCGGAGGCGCACAGTCAGTGACGAAGTAGTCCGCTCGGCCCAGTTCGGCCACCTGCGCAAACAGTCGCCGGCCGAACTTGGAGGAATCGGCCAGGAAGGCCACCTGGGACGCGTTCGCCATCATCTCACTCATCATGACAGCCTCGGCGACGTTACTGGTGGAGTAACCGCCCTCAACTGAGACGGCGCCCACAGCCAGCAGCGCCAGATCGCACTGGACGCCGAGTTCCTTCCCCCCAATGGCTGCCTGGAAACTCACAGGCCCAATAGTCGCCTGGGCCACCTGGTGATAGGTCCCGCCAAAGACGTACAGGTCGCGGTAAGCCTTGGAGGACAGCTCCGCAGGAAGACGCAGGCTGTTCGTGGCCACCGTGAGCCCGCGGCACTCACCCATGTGGCGAGCCACGGCTAGGTTGGTCGTTCCTGCGTTAATCATGACGACGGAGTCGTCCTGGATCAGAGTGGCGGCCAAGGCACCTATGGTTTCCTTGGCAGACGCCTGCAGGCGCAGGCGCACATCAATGCCGGTATCGGCCTGCGGTAGCGAGGACAGGCTGACGGCGCCGCCATGAGTGCGGATGAGGACGCCGTCGCGGTCCAAGCGGTCAAGGTCTCGGCGGATGGTGTCGGTGGATACATCCAGGCGCGCAGCCAGTTCGGCTACTGTCACTTCCCCGGCTTCCTGCACGTAGGCCGCCAGCACGGCCTTGCGCCCCGCCGGCAGGTGGCGGGTTGATCCATCTCGGTCTGTAGCGGACGCCATGTTCGTAGTCATAAGCAATTATTACCACTATTTGCGGAATTTTGCTTGACGTCTGCTGATTTTTGCAGATATGGTCGAGAGAATCGTGCATCAGGACGCATAAATGGGCGTATATCAGCACGTCTGAGATGGGAGTGGCAAAATGGGCAACGATGCTCTGTCAAGGCGAAATGTCCTTGGATACTTTGGAATGGCGGCCGCGGTCGCGATGACAGCAAGCTGTGGCACGGCCAATGCGGGCAAGTCTGCTGATGGAACGGTCACCCTGGAATTCGCCCAGTGGTGGGAGCCCGAATTGCCCAAGGGCTCGCTGCGCACTTTGATGGACACCTTTGAGGCGAAGAACCCCGGCATCAAGGTCAAGCTCCTGAGCGGCCCCTACGCCTCCACGAAGGAACAGGTCATCGCCGGTGCGGCTGCAGGCACCATGTCTGACGTCGTCGGCCTGGACGGCGCCTGGATCAACGACTTCTCCAAGCAGGGCTCGCTCGCCGATCTGTCAGCCCTGATGAAGGAATCCAAGTACGACCAAAGCCAGCTGGCCAGCCAGGTCAAGATCGACGGCACCACGCTGATGATCCCGGCCGTGAACTTCGTCTACCCGATGTTCACCAACGACGATCTGCTGGCCAAGGCCGGGGTGTCCAAGCCCCCGTCAACTCGGAGCGAATTCACCGCGGCCGCCGTCGCCATTAGCAAGGTCGACTCCAACGTCAAGGGCTGGGTGCTCCCCTTGTCCCAGGAAGCCCCGAACGGCATCCAAAACGATGTCATGTCCTGGGTGTGGGCCTCCGGCGGCAGCATGCTCAAGGACGGCAAGCCCGATCTCACGAACGACGCCGTCCATAGCGCCGTCAACTTTGTCCAGGATCTTTGGGACAAGAAGGTAGTGTCCCCCGGCGCCCTGACCATGAAGGAACAGGACAAGGTGGAGGAGTTCACAAACGCCCGGGTGGGTATGATGATCGACTCCCTGGCCCACATCAAGCTGATCAGGGAGAACAACCCGAAGCTGAAGTTCAGCATCTCCGCCGTTCCCGCCGTCGACGGCTTCACGGGGAAGAGGGGCATCCCCTACGCAGCCTGGGGCATCGGCATTGCGGACAACTCGCCCAACAAGGCCGAGGCCTGGAAGCTGGTGGACTTCCTGATGAGCGAGGAAACCAACGCCAAGCTGTCCTCGCTGTCCAATTCCTTCCCCGGCAATACGAAGGCCGTGCCCGACTTTGTGGACAGCGATGCCTTGTTCAAGAAGGCGTTCGAGATCTACAAGGGCGGCTACCCGGCCAACGAGTTCGTGGGCCTGCCCGTGGCGGAGCAGCTGATGCGCAGCTTCGACGAGGAACTCCAAAAGACCCTCAGCGGCCAGCAGAACGTCGACAAACTGCTCGCCAACGCCCAAGCCACCTGGATGAAATCGTTCTAGGAGCCCTCCCCCATGAAATCCACTCTCAAAGATCCCGAGCCGCTGCTGGAAACGCAGTGGCCGGCTGACCCGGTCAGGCCAGGGAAGGCCGGTTGGGGCGGCCTGAAGCGCCGGCTGGCCCCGTACGGGTTCGTTTCACCCACCGTCATCCTGATGTTCGTGCTCATGCTGGTGCCGATCGTCATGGTCATCGGGTACTCGTTCATGAACAACGTCATCATGACCAAGCACCCGAAGTTCGTGGGCCTGGACAACTACGTCACGATCCTGACGGATAGCGTGTTCCACACAGCCCTGGCCAATACTTTGGTCTTCACCTTCGCCAGCGTGGCGGCCCACATCGTGCTGGGCCTGCTGTTCGCCATGCTGCTGAACTCCCCGCTCCTGGGCACTCGTTTCAAGGCCCTGTTCCGAGCGGTCTATGTACTCCCTTGGCTGTTCACGGTGGCCATCATCGCCGTGCTGTGGCGGCTGCTCCTTGACCCCAACGGCGTCATCAACTTCCTGCTGATGAATGCCGGCATCATCGATTCCAAGATTGAATGGCTGTCATCCCCGGGCACGGCACTGTTCGCGGTCACGTTCATCAACATCTGGGCGGGGTATCCGTTCTACATGGTGAGCATCCTGGCCGGCCTGCAGGGCATCCCCAAGGACCTGTACGAGGCGGCCACCGTCGACGGCGCCAACAACTTCCAGAGGTTCCTGCATGTCACACTGCCCCAGCTCAAGCCGATCATCATCAGCATGGCGATGCTCGACCTGATCTGGACCTCGCAACAGTTCGCATTGATCTGGATGACCACCGGCGGCGGACCCATCAACGTCACCGAGATGCTCAGCACCTACACCTACAAGTTGGCCTTCAGCCAGTACCAGTTCTCGCTGGCCTCCGCTGCCGCCGTCGTCATTCTTCTGCTGTCGATGATCCTGGCCTTCTTCTACATCCGGCACCAGAAGGCGAGGGATTGAGATGTCCATGACGAAGGTGCAGAAGAAAATGGCCAGCAAGGCCGGCATCATCATCGCCCTGCTCGCGGGGGCCGTATTCGCCGCGTTCCCGGTGTTCTGGATGGCGGTCAGCTCATTCAAGGCAAACTCCGAAATCTTCGAATTCCCGCCTCGAATAATCACTGAGAACTTCTCCCTGACAGCGTACACCACCATCCTTACGGACCCCGCCAAGGTGCGGTTCTTCATCAACAGCTACGTCGTGTCGATCGGGGTGACCATCCTGACGCTGATCGTCGCCATCCTGGCCGCCTATGCCTTCAGCCGCTACCAATTCAAGGGCAAACACCCGCTGAACATGATCATCGTCAGCGTCCAGGCGGTGCCGCCCATCACGCTGCTCATCCCGTTCTTCGGCCTGATGGTGGTGCTGCGGCTCTACAACACGTACCAGGGCCTGATCCTGACGTACATGGTGTTCACGCTCCCCTACGCCATCATCATGATGACCGGCTACTTCAACACCATCCCCAAGGAGCTCGACGAGGCCGCCAAGGTGGACGGGGCAAGCTCGTTCGCGGCCCTGTGGCGGGTCCTGGTGCCGGTGTCCATCCCGGGCATCGTGTCGGTGGGCATCTACACGTTCATGATCGCGTGGAATGAATACCTGTTCGCGCTGACCCTGACCCGTTCCGTGGACATGCGGACCGTGCCCGTGGGCATCCAATTGCTCATGGGCCAGCACTCCTACCAGTGGAACGAAATGATGGCCATGAGCATCCTCGGCTGCATCCCCGTTCTGATCTTCTTCCTGTTCTTCCAGCGGTACTTCATCGGCGGGCTGACCGCCGGCGGAGTCAAGAGTTAACCCCCAATTTTCCATTAGCCCAACAACAATCCCAGGAGAATCACCATGTTGATGAACGGCATCGATCTGCTCGACGTAGCAAACAAGAACAACTTCGCCGTCCCGGCGTTTAACGTCAGCGACTACGCCATGATGAACGGTCTATTTGAAGTCAGTGAGGAGAAGGACTCACCGCTCATCGTCGCCATCCACCCGGACGAACTCAGCCACATCGGCGTCGACATGCTGCCGGCCATCATCGCCCGGGCGCACCGGTCCACCGTCCCCGTCACCATCCACCTGGACCACGGCGCCAGCTACGAGCAAGTGCTGCTGGCCATCAAGAGCGGCTTCACCTCCGTCATGATCGACGGCTCCCTGCTCCCCTTCGACGAGAACGTGGCCATCACCAAGAAGGTGGTGGACGCTGCACACGCAGTGGGCATCTCCGTCGAGGGCGAGCTGGGCACCATTGGGAAGACAGACGGCAACGCCGAGGCCGGCACCGACACCATCATCTACACGGACCCCGACGACGCCGTACGGTTCATTGCAGAAACCGGCGTGGACAGTCTGGCCATCGCCATCGGCACCTGCCACGGTCTGTACCCGCAGGGCGTCACCCCTGAGCTGAAACTCGACTTGCTCCAGCAGATTCAAGAGAAGGTCTGCATCCCCCTGGTGCTGCACGGCGGCTCCAACAACCCGGACGAGGAGATCGGCAAGTCGGTGTCTCTGGGCGTCAATAAGATCAACATCTCCAGCGACATCAAGACCGCCTATCATGACAAGATGCGCGAGATTCTGGCCACAGATGCCTCGGTGCGCGAGCCGAACACCATCCAGCCGCCTTGCATCGCCGCCATGAAAGTGACGGCCGCGCAGAAGATCGACCTGTTCAACGCCGCCGGCAAGGCTGCGCTCTACTAAGAGAAGGATCCTTATCCTCCATGAATGACAAACTCGTGCTCGGGCTGGGCGGGACGGTCGACTACGAGATCGTATGGGACTCCTCGGTGATTGAAGGGCTGATTTCGGAGTACCACGTCAACGCCTCCGAAATCAGCACCTCAATCCCGGTCGACAGCGAGCGAGCCCTGCTCCTGACGCTTCTGGCGTTCCTTCGGGACGGCGTGGGCGGGGAACGGTTCGTGACGTCCTCGGACATCGTCGAGCAGTTCGCGACCCGGTTCGATCGCAGGTTGACGCTTGGCGGCACCTGCGTGCGGGCAGCACTGGCGATGCGTGCTCTCGGCGTGGACAGCACCGTGCACCTGGTGAGCATTGACGACACCGTCCGGGAGCTGTTGCCGGCCGGCGTTGACTACCTGTGCAGCGCATCGGAGGACAGCACCGATCCGCACCTGATTGTGCAGTACCCGGAGGGCGAACGGATCCGCAGCGGCGACATCGACCTGGTGATGCCGCACCCGAACCGGGTCATCTACGCCAATGACCCTCCCAATCGCGAGCTCCAACTCAGCGCCGGGCTGGGGGCGGCGCTTGCCGAGGCCGAGGTGTTTATGGTCTCCGGCTTCAACTCCATCCAGGAACCGGAGGTGTTGGAACAGCGGTTGGTGAGCCTGAAGGAACACATGGCGCAGCTGCCTGCTTCCGCGGTGGTTTTCTACGAGGATGCCGGCTTCCATGTTCCTGAGATGAGCCAGCAGGTCCGTGACTCGATTGTTGGCGCGGTGGATATTTACAGCATGAACGAGGACGAAATGCAGGCCTACGTTGGCCGGCCTCTGGACCTGCTGGACGTGGGCGGCATGTGCGATGCTCTGGCGGAACTGCAGGACCTCATTCCGGCGGACGCTTTGGTGGTGCACAGCAAGTATTGGTCGCTGGCGTATGGCGCCGACGCCGCTAAACACGACGCTGGCCTGCGGGGCGGGATCACCATGGCCAGCACCAGGTACCGTCACGGCGACTGCTTCACGGCAGCGGATTACGAGTCTGTGGCCGAGCTCAGCCCCAACGCCTTGGGAGCAGAGTTTGCCGAGTCGATCAACACGAAGCTGGGCGACTCAGTCCACTGCCTCCCAGGCATCACGATCGACGTAGAGCATCCCACCACGATCGGCCTGGGCGACACCTTCGTGGGCGGCTTTGTGGCGGCCCTGCACCGCCATTAGATAGCACATTGATGCAGGTATCACGTCGACTCGATAGGGAACCAAGGTCTTCGTTCGAGCTTCTTGATGGCAACTGAACGAAAACGCGCCGAGACAGCTATTCGACGCACTTGATTTCGACGAAGTTATTACAGGACCGCATACATCGCCTCGCTGCGTCCTGGCCGTCAACGTCTCGCTGACCAACGTGGAGACTCTGCCCTGGAGGTGAGTTCAATACTGGCGGCCTCCTGCTCAGCACGAGCGCAATGAGGCTTTCAAAGGGTCAGGACGGAAAAACACGTTGGACATTGAACGAATGCGCCGGATGGCAGCCGGCACCCGGCGGAGGGCCTATCACGGCACGCGGAATGCACGAGGGACACAAACCCAGTGGCAAAGGCGGAGCCGCTACCGCAATGGAATAGTCGCGGGCGGGATGGT
>Ga0134128_10003712_pt1 | contig 18651 bp, 15 predicted proteins | sample KB31754_FD_96462 | JGI IMG/M metagenome (GOLD analysis project Ga0134128, IMG submission 96462) | Terrestrial soil microbial communities with excess Nitrogen fertilizer from Kellogg Biological Station, Michigan, USA - KB3-175-4 | ecosystem: Environmental > Terrestrial > Soil > Unclassified ... | reverse complement strand
TGGGCCGCGGCAAACTCGACTATTGAGGTCCCGGACGTGACGGCTGAGCAGTTGGTTTCTAATCAGATGCTTTTGCCCCCTCGTGAAACGGGCGCCAGCTGGGCGTGTTGCGATATCTTAAGAGCATCTGTTCAATAGAAAAGCTCATTCTTGTTGCAATTGCTTAAGCGAGCGTAAATTCCACATGGCTTAAATAACCGATAAGCAATAGATTCCGATCCGGTGAACCCGAGGAAACACGCATGGATAGGGGCTTGCAGACAACTGGCGACGCCAACACTCTCAGCAAACGCCGAGGCGAACAGGAATGGACCGTCGCAATTGATCTCAAACTAACTTTGGACGACAAGTTGGGCGCCAAGCAGAAATCAGATGCGCTGCAAAAACTGCAAGCTGAATCGCACGGAAAACCGGTATCGCTAGTGGTGCAGGTTAGTGACAAGCAAAAAACGGACGGAGCTGTTTCCAGATATTTAATAAAGGATGGGCAGCTTACTCCGCTTTCGCAACCCCACACAAAAGACCCGTCCGGACTGATCGGCGAACTCGTCCGCTATGCCGGATCGTCGCAACCATCCAAACGGCTGGGTCTGGTCGTGTTCTCGCACGGTTTCGGAGTGCATGGTCTCGGTACAAACCTTGGTCCTGTCTCTTTGGACTCATTGGCCCAAGATATGCATTCTGCTTTATCGAAATTGCATCGACAAAAAGTCGATTTGCTGGCATTCGACGGTTGCTCAATGGCACAAGCTGATACGTTGGCGAAAGTGAGTCCGATCGCCAAGCATGTGGTGGCATCCGCCGAATTTATGCCTTGCGCATCAACGGATACATGCGGACTGAACGAGCCGAGTTGGATGTCCAAGTTGCTGCAGCATCCACATATGTCTGCCGGACAGCTTGCGGATTCGGCAGTGGAAACGGAACGCCGAGAGTTCGATCGTGTAGGTGGCGGCGAAGCCGTGACCACGCTTGCTCATTTTGATCTGCAACATTACCCGAAGTTCGCACATGCCTTAGATCGATTCGCCAATGAACTCAGCTCTTCACTGAAGGTGCCAGGCAACAAGCAGGCAATGCTGAAACTGGTTCAAACGACACCGGAATACGAACGTTTTTATTTCCTCGATTTGCCATATCCCGCACCGAAGGATTTGGATAGTTTTGCTACACAGATTGCCAATGCCATTAAGGATGGCTCGATTGCGGATCGTTCGGGAAAACTGGCCATGTCCGCACACGCGCTCCTGCAAGCGGAGAAAGCGATAACGCCCTTGTACTTCGGCGGACATCAGAACACCGCACAAGATCAATTCGGCGTGCCCAAGTCACTTCACGTGCGCGCGCGAGTGCCTTACGATCGGCTCGGTGGACTCAGCATAAGTTTGCCGGACGACGATCAATTGGCGGACGCTAAAAAGGAAAAGGAGACGCCGCAGCAGTTGATTGCGAAGGAAACAACAATTCCATCGTGGAAACACTTTCTCGACAGGCTGCACAAGTGACACCACATATGGTGCGCAACCGTTTATCTAAAGAAACGGGACCGCCCTTAGCGATCCCGCGCGCCCGTTACCGGGCTTAAATGGTGCCGAGAGCCAGAATTGAACTGGCGACACAAGGATTTTCAGTCCTCTGCTCTACCAACTGAGCTACCTCGGCAGGCAGCTGTAATCGCAGCCAGTGTAGCAAAGCACTGCAGCGAGAGATCCTTGAATATATCACAGCTTCAATAATATTCGCATGTATGGCGCTAGCTATTCACGCGCGGACGCGGCGTCGCGCAACGCTCGCATGTCAAGTTTAAAAAACTTGCGACCCTGGCAACAGTCCGGATTTTGCATCGATTCCGGCAATGCGCAAGCCATCTTTTTCTTGCCGCACCAAAAACGCTGCGGCGAAAGGTTGCGTCGAGGGCGGCCCCCCCGCTTGCACCACCATTGTGCCGTTGACGCCAATCACTATGCTGCCGTCTCGATTTACTGCTATCGGCGCCACTGCGGTCGGTTGAAAACCGGCGACCATACGGCCCGTTTGCACGGCCTCCGCGATTTCATTGGTCCAAAAGGCGCCAACAAAAGAACGCCCGGCGTCAGGCGTCACCCACTTTACGGCTTGCTGATGGCTTTCGGACGCGGACGCGGCATTGTAGTCCATCGCCCCCTTCAGCCACCAGGCAACGAAATCAGCGGCGAGTTTTGGCTGCACCGAGGGTTGAATCGCCTGGTCGTTAGCCTTGTCGGCGGACGCCTCTTTTTTGGCGTCGGATTTGTCGTCGCTCATGGTCATGCCGCCGACGAAGACGCCAAGAATGGCTACGATGAGCAAGCCCAGAAGAATCTTATCCCTGAGTACCCGCTGGACAACCGCTCTGACTACATCCGACAGCATTCGCTGTTTACTCCTGCTCGGCCTGCTGGCACGTCGCTAACCGGCTGCTCTGATTCTCTTCTAAATTGCCGAAAATACAAGCCCTGCCATGGTATTCCTCCCATCGATATTGGGTTTAGATCATTCTTTTCAGCTTATAGGGTTGATGCCATACATCTGCCTTAGCGCACTCTGGGATACAATTGGTCAAGCAGCGGCTTCGACTATAGCCCGGCAGGGCGATGGAGACGGCTTGTCAATGACAGCTAAAGATAAACATCTCCAGGACGAGTCCCTTGCCGACGAGGGGCTCAATGGCGGCTCTGAATCCGCCGAACAGACTTACGCGCGCGATCTTCTGCCCGAGCCACCGCTTGGTCCGGGCGAGACAATCGGCGGCCGAAAGTACGTAGCCTACACAGTTAAATTGCCTTCCGAGCAACTGGCCGCCCTTCAGTCCATCTGGCTCGAGCTGAAGCGGCTATACGGCACGCATTCGCCGGACAAGTCCGGCATGATTCAGCAAGCGATCACAGAATGGCTGCGCCGCTGGGACAGCCCCGACCGCCAGCAATTGCTGCGTGACTTGCTGGAAATCCGCCAGGATACCAGACGGCGCCAATACAGGAAGTAGCATGATCCCGGCTGGAAGCCGGCGCTCCTGCGCGCTGGACATGGCTTTAGTCAAAGCCGAATTTCCGCCGCCGGACGACGGTTCGCTCTATTTGAATACGGGCAGCTGCGGGCGTAAATCACATCGAGTTCTTACTGCAATTGCCGAGAGTTGGCAGCGGTTCAATAACAATCCAACCTACTGGACCTTCTATAACGAAGAGCACCTCACCGAAGCGCGGCGAGTTGCCGCTGAGGTGATCGGTGGTTCGCCCGACAACCTGCTGCTGACGCAAAACAGCACCCAAGGTTTGCAGTTGGTTATGCAAACCTTTCTGCTCAACCCTGGAGATGAGTTCGTGACGACCACGCACGAGCATGGCAGTGTGCGCACTATCGCACGCTATCTCGAAGAAACGCGTGGCATTGTGGTGCGGCACCACAAGTTTGAACCGCACGCCGGCAGCGATGCGTTGTGCGCCGGCATACTAAAATTGATCTCGCCGAAAACACGCCTTGTCGAAGTAAGCGAGGTCGACTCGTTCACAGGCTGGCGTCCGAACTTGAAGCCGCTGTCCCAACGACTGAAAGCGCTGGGGGTTCCGCTTCTGGTCGACGGTGCGCACGCGCCCGGTCAAGCTCGACTCAGCGTGAGCGATTATCCTATCTGGGTCGGCTCTGGACACAAATGGCTTGGCGCACCAAACGGCGTTGGCTTTCTTCACATCAAGCCTTTGTATGCAGAACAATTGAAGCCATCCTGGCTCGGCGATCGATATTATGGCGAGTTCGACAATCCGCTGATGCGTTTCGAGTTTCAGGGAACGGCCGACGTCGGGCGCTTTACCGGCTTGACGGCCGCATGCAAGCTGGCGCTCGACCTCGGACTCGAAGCAATCGCTGACCGCCAGAATCAACTTTTGCAATACGCCAGGACGAAGTTGGCCGCGTTCTCTTCGACAGTCATTCGCACGCCCGATGTCACCGGGGAAACGACCGGCATTCTGACGGTGACGTTTAACGCGGATCACATCAAAGTAAAAGATCTCAAAGAGTGGCTGTGGGAACAGCATCGAATCTGGGTGCAACCGGATTTTTACTTCGGCGATCCCGGATATGGAATGCGCTTATCGTTGCATTACTCGCTCAACGAATCCGATATCGACAAACTCGTCGCTGCGTTGTCGCAAGTTATCGCTTAATTTTGAGCAAGCGAAAATGCATGAATAGCGGCAATCTTTGCCAGCGTTTCATACGGCCGCCGGCAGCAACGACATGGTCCGGCACAGGATGTTCGCGAATAGCTTCAATAAGCAAATCCGCCTGCTCGAATGACCTGCTAAACGTATCCAGGCAGCGATGTTTGCTGTGAAACGTCATTTCCAGACCACCCCTCTCGAAAGTGTCTGAGTAATTGTGCTCGGCGAAATAAGATCCCTTGATCACAAATGGACTGTCGAAACTCTCATCGGTAAATTCGCCCGATGAATTGATCGGATGAACGATAGCGATGCAAGCATGTCCACCGTCAATTAATATGCGGTGAATTTCACGGGTGGAACTGTCCAAATCGTCCACGTCTTGCAACGACATGAATGCGGTGACAAGATCGCCGCACGCGTCTGGCAGCGGCAACTTGGCGGCGTTCGCCAAATGGTATTCGCCCGACGGATCGGCTTCTGCAGCTGCTTCGATCAGTGTTTTCGACGCATCACAACCGATCACCTTATGCCCGAGCTTCTTCAAATCACGAGGCAGCCGCCCTTCACCACATCCTATATCAACCGTGAGGTTGCCTGGCTGTGGCAGCAATTCGAAAAACTGATCGCGATGGAATTGCCAGTACGAATCATGTCCAGGCTCGCGCGCCCACTTAATCCAGCGTGCGGCTTGTTGCTCCCAAGCTTCGCTTAGAGTGTTCACTTATGCTTCAAATGGCGGTACAGATACCAACCGAATCCAGCCACCACCAACGCGACAATCGCGATGTCAAACTTATGCCAAACGTGCGTGAACATTTCCATGTTCTCGCCAAACTTGATGCCGACCCAGGTGAGGAAATAGCACCAAACCAGGGAGCCGACGAAGGTGAACAAACAAAAGATGCCGAAATGCGCTCTGAGAACGCCTGCCGGAAACGAGATGAAGGTGCGCACCACAGGCAGCATGCGACAAATGAAGAAGGCCCAGTCACCCCAGCGATCCACCCACTTATCGGCTGCTTCCAGATCACTCTCGCTTACCAGAATGTACTTTCCGTACTTCTGCACGAAGGGCCGACCGCCGTACTTGCCGAGGAGGTAAGAGGGAATGGAGCCGAGCAAGCAACCGATTGCGCCGGCAAGCGCAGCGAAATGCAGGTTCATCTTCCCTTGCTGCACGAGCAATCCTGCCGTCGGCATGATCGCTTCACTCGGCAGCGGAATATTGGCCGACTCAATCGCCATCATGATGATGACACCCAAGTAGCTCCAGCCTTCCACCGTGTGCTTGATGGATTGCAGAATCGGATCGATGAATTGATGGAGCATGACTTTTCCTGTTCGTTCCTATGCACCGGCGGGCGTGAGCCCGCTTTAACCGACTGATCTTAACCTTCAGAGGCAGCAAAGAGCCATTGCAGACAGCGGGATGCGTATTTTTTTACCGAAAACCTGTCTCACCAAGGCGACGAACGCGCCTTTTCGGGAATTGTCCAAAACTGAGCCCGGCTCTTAGACACGGCAACTCTCTTGTCAAAACACGGTTTCGGAAAACCAACCGACCTGCCGGTCGCCGTAGCTACTCGCGAATATTTAAAGGGTTCACATCGCTAATCAAGCCGGCGCGCGGCGGAATAGATTGATCTTCAAAATGTCACCGGGCTGCTTCAACACAAAATCAGCATTGATGCCCTCTTGCAACTGGCGTCGGAACCATGTCGCTTGCGCGGCTTTGAATCCCGCTTGTTGACCGTGCAATATGTCTTCCTTGATGTGATCGCCGACCATCACGGTTCTCAGTTTGGTGCCTTCGTTTTGCGCAACTTCTTCAAAGCCGCGCACCGTCGCCTTCGCTGATGGTGACAATTCCACGAGCTTACTCCATGTGGGGCTCGGCATATTTTGAGGCGTTCTAATAACGTCTTCGAATGGGTGCTTGCCGGATGCATAAACGCGATCGAAATACTTGCTCAAGCCGGACATATCCAATTTGTCCACCGTGTGCGCAGGCGAGCCGCCGGTGTAAGCCACTATTCTGCGGTTGCCGGCTTTGAGCGCGTCGAGTACGCCCAGCACATCCTGTCGTGGTTGAAGCGCCTGCGCATAAGCGGATCTGGCCGTAGCATTTGCAGACGAGAAAAGTGCGTTCACATCTTTCCCTGGAAATGCCTCTGTCAGCGGTTTTATGTACTGCAAGCCATCGCCAATAAAAACGGTCTTCGTCGCTTTCTCGGCTTCCGCCATGCCGGCATCCAGCAAGCTCGGGCTCAGGCCGGAACGCGAAAGCAACTCATTGCGCAGCGTCGAGTGATAGGCACCAAAAGCCTTATCGGTATCAATGAGTGTTCGATCGAGATCGAACATGAACGTCCGCGCGCTTCTCCAAGGCTGCATGCCGAAGCGAGTGACGCCCAACTCTTCGATATATCCGGCCGCCGAGCGGACGGCAGTAGCCATCGGTGCACCGAGACCAAGGCGCGAGGCAGCGACAACCGCTGCTGTTCCGACGGCGCCCACTGCCAGCTCAGTGGCGTGTTCTTTGACAAACGACTTCACAGGTTCGAGCCAATCTTCCGAACGGAATGCCGTTCCAGCCTCTGCATGAGTCTGGCGTTCGACGTCTGTCTGGATATCTGCTGCCATGCGACGACAAACCACCTCGATAGCCGCATCTTAGGGTAGCTCTTTAGCTGACCACAATGGTGAGTCTACGGGTTTGCGGGAAATACGAAAACCGACCCGACTTGCTCAGCGTCCCGGCTCGGGCCTCCGTTCTTTCATACGCAATAAACTGCTAATCTATGCAGGCACGTTTGTCCTTTTGGCCCTATGACTTCCAATCAGGCTCCCTTTCCACCTACAACGCGCTTCTTCACGGTATCGACAGCCGGACACGTCGATCACGGCAAGACGAGCCTGATACGCGCCCTCACCGGCATTGATCCTGACCGGCTGAAAGAAGAAAAAGAGCGCCAGATGACTACCGACCTGGGCTTTGCACACATGCAACTTCCCGGCGATGTGGTAGTCGGCTTTGTCGATGTACCGGGGCATGGCAAGTTTCTCAAGAACATGCTGGCGGGCGTTGGCGGTATCGATCTTGCCCTGCTGGTTGTCGCTGCCGACGAAGGCCCCATGCCGCAGACACAGCAACACGTTCGCATTCTGAGTTTGCTCGGGGTCAACAAAGCACTCGTTGCTCTTACCAAAATCGACACCGTCAGCGACCCTGAACACATAGCCTTAGTCAAGGAAGAGATTGATTCTCTGTTGAACGACCACGCAGTTGAGCTTGTCGGGCTGGTGGAAGTTTCCTCGACAAAAAGCCTCGGCATAGAAGATTTGAAACGATCACTGGCGCTACACCTGGCGTCTTTGCCGCCGCGTGAGATTTCCGGCGGTGCCTTTTTGCCCGTCGATCGCGTTTTCAGCAAATCCGGTTTTGGAACCGTGATCACCGGCACTCTCGTGCGCGGCAAACTTGCTGTTGGTGATCAAATACTTGTCGGGCCCGATGTCAGTCCTGGACGCGTTCGTAGGTTGGAAACGTTCGGCCATCCGGTGGAAGTTGCCAGTGCCGGACAAAGACTTGCCTGCAATCTCGTCTTGAAAGAACCGAACACCAAGCTAGAACGTGGGCACGTGGTGCTCGGGCTCGATGTGCCGTCTACGAAAACTCTCATCGTCAATGTAATCGACCGTCCGAAAATAGCCGGCGAAAAGTTCGCCGACCGCATCAGCGAACAACCGGTTCGGATTTATCATGGTACAGCCGAACACCACGGTTATCTTCGCTGGGCCCAAGCTCTCCACGGTGAAATCCACGACCAGGAATCAACTGCGGTGGCGCTGGTGGTGCTCAACGAACCGGCGATGGTACAGTCGCAAGATCGATTCATCCTGAGGCTAAGCGATGAAACAATCTTCGGTGGAGAAATTGTCTTTCGGGATCGACCACGATGGCTCAAACGAAGCGATCTCGTCGAGATCACTGCGTCGATTCAACTCGGCAATATTGAGGATGCAATTCGCTCGTTCATCAATGCCGCTCCTCATCACATGGTAAAACGGAGTCAGCTGTCTTTGTTTCTGCCCGAGCCTCTTGCCAAAGAAACGTGCGACCAGTTGTTACGCGCGGGTACATTAGCGGCAATTGGTGATGCAGTGATGGCTGCTGCCACTCGTACGGACTGGTCGAAACGATTGCGGCAGTCCATCGAAGACGTCTTGAAACAGCATGCCGGTAGTAGCGAATACGCAGATGGCATCGCACTCGAAGCAGCGCGCAGCTCCTTACAGCCGCGTCTTGAACGGGCTCTTTTCCAATCGCTGGTGGACGAGGAAGTCGCGGCAAACCGATTGGTGCGCAAAGGCGACAAACTTTCGCTTCCTGGGGCGGTACCACAAGCGGCTCCTGCCGGGCGCGGGCCCCTGGGCGAAAAGATAACGAAGGCACTCGACGAAAATTTCTGCCTCGAGCTGGCTGAACTTGCTAAAATTTGCGGCACCGACGTAGGCAAGATGAAGAACGCGATTCAGTCTATGGCCAAAGACGGCGACGTTTTGTTGATCAATTACGAGTTCGCCATTAGCAAGCAAAATTTGCAAAGGGCACACCAGGTGCTCGCCAATATTTGGCAGACAAAGCGCAACATAGCCCCCACCGATTTCCGCGAAGCACTAAACACTTCCCGCAAATATGCGATGGCACTGCTGCAGCACTTCGACGACAATAAAATTACGCGCAGACTGGAATCCGGCCGTGTACTCCTCAAAGCACCGCAATAGATGCGGCATGATGCGGCCGCGGCTCAGCGCTTCTGGTTGACGATCAAGCTGCGGATCTTTGCGTTGATGACGTTTTGGCCCGGATAGCCGAAGGTGTAGCCGACTACGCAGTTATCGCCCGTCATGTAGAGAACGGTGGGAATCGGACGCACGGCATAGCGTTTCACAATCGCCTGATTTTCCGGCAGATCCGCATCGAGGCGAACGAAGTTTACTTTCGAACCATATTGCGCGAGTGCCGCGTGTAACGCCTCGTCGACTTGCTTGCATCCCTCGATCCAGTCAGCATAGAACATGACGACACTCGGTTTGGTGCTGTCTAAAGCCTCCTGGTGACTGATGAATTTGAGTTCGTCCTGCGATAACGGTGTCTGCACTTCCGCATTCGGAGCGATGTCGGCATCCGGCAGAGTGCACAAGATGATTTCGGCGTCCTGCGCGAAATGACTACCGCGAGCCAGCGCGATTACCTGCAAGAGATGTTCTTCCGCGGCCTTATCGTCGTGCAGCTTCAAAAAGCCTTCGGCAATTTTCAAATGAGCCGCCGCTTTTTCCAACGCTTCCGGTGCAACCTTAGCATCCTCTTTTTGCACGCGCGCCATAGCGGCAGGAACAGCATTTCTCTGTATCCAGCCTGAAATGAAATCGATGAGCTGATCGTGGAATTGGTGGTATTCCAGCAATAGATGCTCGGCGTTGACGATGTGCATTGTTCTTTGCGGCGTAGCAAGCTTTTGATAGAGTTCGAAGGTTCCCTTCGGGTTGATCAATTGATCTCGAGCACCCTGGAGAAATAACACCGGCATGTTTTCGATTTGTGAGGCACTGGCGGCATTCTTCGATGTGAAAATTGCAAATGCTAGAAGCTCTTTCGCCGAGAGCCTTAAACGGGCCATCTCATCCGTCATCCAAATGTCGGCCAGTTCCGGATTCTTTGTCGCGGCCGATACCACCGATTGCCCGGTTTTCATTTGGCGATTCGGACCCGTCAGCATTCCGACTGCAACTTTCGCTGTATTCATCTTCTGGTTCGTACGCTTGTTGGCCGGCACGCTGCAAATTAGTCCATCAACTAGATCTTGATTCTGTGCGGCTGCCTGCAAAGCCAGGGCTCCGCCCATCGATTCGCCGACAAGGACAATAGGCAATTCGGGATGCGCGGCTCGCAGAGCCTCGAGCGCACCATGGATATCCTCGAGCGCCATTTTGAAATCGACCTGCGAATTTGCACGCTCTTTGGTGTTCTGCCAAGATCCGAATCCGCGCACGTCGATTGCGTAGGTGGGAATACCTATATTCGCCATGCGCAGTCCAAACGCTTCATAGTTTTGGCTATGCAATGACAGTCCATGAATGCAGAGGAGAACAGCCCAAGGTTTAACTCGTGGATCGATCCAGGAGGAAACCGGGATGTCGTCGCCTATGCGATCGTGCTCACTCCAATTTTCGAAATCGCTGTCGAGGAACGCGACTTTAGTTCCAGAAAGCGGGCTTACCCCGGCCGCTGCCAGAGGAGAGCAAATCGCCAACAGGAGAAGCATCGAAATGAGCGATACAAGTTTTCGTTTCACCATTACTTCCTGACGCGCGGTCAACTTCGGCCTTTAATTTTATCTTCGTCAAGATGTTCGATTTCGACCGGTTCTATTTTTTCCGGCAGATCAAACTTGAAAATTCGAGAATAAAAATACAGCTCGCCATCCAGGGCCCGTCTGATGTTTTCTGCTTTGCGGAAGCCGTGCTGCTCGCCTTCGAACTTTACGTAAGCGACAGGGATCGACCGTTTGCGAAGTGCATCCACCATCATCTGTGATTGATTCGGCGGCACCACTTTGTCCTCGAGTCCCTGGAAAAAAATGACTGGGCAGTGCAATTTTTCGACGTGATGAATCGGAGATCGCTCCTCATATACCTGTCTGGCCAGTGGGAATGGTCCCACCAGGCGATCCAGATAGCGGGACTCGAATTTGTGCGTGTCCTTTGTCATGGCTTCGAGATCGCTGATGCCGTAGTGGCTGGCACCGGCCTTGAATAGTTTATGGAAGGTCAGAGCGCACAAGGTCGTATAGCCACCGGCGCTGCCGCCGGAAATAGTCAGGCGATCGGGATCCACCATGTTGTGCTCTACCAGGTGCGTCGCAGCATGAACACAATCTTCGACGTCAACGATGCCCCAGCTGTTATATAAGCGACTTCGGTAGTCTCTGCCGTAGCCGGTGCTTCCCCCGTAGTTCACATCTACGACGGCGAACCCGCGGCTCGTCCAATATTGAACGGCCAAATTGAGCGTACTGCTGGCAGCCGAGGTGGGACCACCATGACTCTTCACCAAAAGCGGTGGCATCTCTGCGTCCGGAGCTTTGAAGTCCCTATTCTTCGGGGGATAGAAAAAGGCGTGTGCCATTCTTCCGCCGGTGGTTGGAAATTCAATGGGCTGCGGTTTGGAGAAATAACCGGCCTCGACATCGATGTCGCCCGAGCTGCGAATCACCTGGCATCTCTTCGTCTTTAAATCCCATTCGCACACTGCCGGCGGCTCTGTCGGAGACCCGGCGATGAAATAGGCTTTGTTAGCATTGGCTTTGATAAAACTGAAGTCGGTGAACGGCAAATCGAAATCGATGAGCTCATTGTTTTCCGGGTGCACCTCGGCGAGACTCCAGATTCCCCGATGACCGTAAGTGCAAACAACGCGATCCTCACCGCTGAATGCGTAAGTGGAATAACCAAAGATCCACAATGGTTGACCAAACTCCGCATCGCGCTCAGCGACGGCGAATTCGCCTTCATAGTCGGTGTGCTTGTAAATGTTCCACCAGCCGCTGCGGTCACTCACATAATAGAGATCGCCACCGGCAGACCACTGCGGTTGAAACACCGATTCGCCAGGCGCGCCGGCGATCTGACGCATGTTGCTCACCTGCCCGTCCGAGCCAACATTACCCGCCCAGACGAACGACTCGTCCCACGGGAGGTTGGGGTGATTCCAGCTCATCCACGACATGAACATGCCGTTCGGGCTCAGACGCGGATACGCATAGAAATCATTACCGGCAATGATCATCTCGACGCTGCCGTCTTCGAGAGACACCGAGGAGATGGTGGTAACCGCTTCTTGCCCCGCGACGCTGTGATCTTCCTGGACGCACAACAAGCGATTACGATGTTCATCGACAATCAGGTCTGCCCAATAAACTTTCGCCGCAGCAGTCAACGGCTCGGGCTTACCGCCGAGCTTCTGTTTGTAGATGCGCTGGTCTGCGAAGTTGCAGAAATAAACGATGCCCTTGTGGACGGTATAGGCGCCGCCACCATATTCGTGCGCTAGGGTGCGCACGTTGAACGGCTCTGGAGTCACATCCGAGATCTCGCCGCTTTTCGCTCGACGGACGAGCACGGTTCGGCCCGCCTCGCGCGGGCGCAATTCCGTCCAATACACGTCATCGCCATCCAGATGAAGGGCACTGAGGCGGATTGTCGACCGCGTAATTAGCTCGGAAGTGATGGGCGAGAGCCAGGAGCCGTAGGGCGCCGTGCGCATGATTATTTCCCTCAAACAGACAAGAGAAATTTTACCAATCAGGCGTTCTCAAGGGTGTGTTGATCCACCCATCCGCGACGCAACAAAATTTGTCCGAGTTTTTCGCCCGACGTCCGCTGTTCGAGCAAAGCCATCCATAATTGCTGGATCGTGATTTTATCCAGCCCAAGCAGTTTGTTGCCAAGCTTCGAACGTGTCGGTCGCAGACAATGCATGAGCTGCTCGTATGTCAGCCAGCCCCTGATCATGCACACTTCGCCAAGCAAAAGCCCAGTCTCGCGTTGAGCGATCAGCGCATCGTGCAACCGGTCTTGCGTCAAGTAGCCGGCTTCAATCAGCCGGTGTCCTATTAGTCCGGCGTTAAGCCTGCATTTGTTGACAGTAGTCATGTCAGGGATCGACTGATAAAACGATGTGGTCTGAAGACACACCGATGAATTTGTTTGCCTCATCTTTTGCCCATAGTCTTGCTTCGTAAATGCCAGGGGCGGCAAAGTCTTTAACATGAAGCTCAGCTTGCCCGGTCAACGGGCAAGGAATGAGGGACTTTGCGACCTTGCTTTGATCAATGCCGTTTTGTTCTTCAAACAGTAGATTGGCTCGTGTAACTTCGAGTGCGGTACTGCGCGCACCGGCAACTTGGTGTCCATCAACTGATATTGTTCTGTCGGGCTGGTCCTTGCCCAAATGCAGGTAGCCCTTGGTGCCCATGTATCCGGAGTTGGCAAATGATATCGACGGCATCAGCACCGTATGCGGTACCACACGCACAGCCGTTATTTTTGCCCTGCATCCTGGAGGTATGAGCAGCTTCAGCTTGCCTCCGTCTGCGCCCAATGCCCACTCCGGCAAACTGCGCAAGCTGAACAACAGCGATTGCTTGCCGGTGCCGCCTTGCATGTCCGCATGCGCACGATGGGCAAGCTTGAACTGAGGATCGATATTATTGGCATAGAGAAGGTCGGCACCGACGTCTGTTTTTCCAGACTCGGTAACGTCGAGATTGACGCGGACAAAGTCGACAAACCAGCAAGGCAAGTCGGAGCAACTGATGATCTGTGATGGCCGCTTATCGACGGGCAATTCTGAAAACGTGCCGGCGCCGTGGAGTTCAACTTCTGTACGTGGTTGCTCCCTGGTCGGCAATTCAATTGGTTGGAAGCGTTTTAATTCCGGTTGCCATTGAAAGATCCTCACACCTGCCCGGCTTTCGATTAGCGATTGCTTGAGGAAACCAAACGGCTGCACAGGCTCAAACTCATTAACCATCAAACAATTCTGAACATCTTTGGACAGCTGCGGCCTTTTCATCATGCCCCAAAGCGCGTTGCGGCAGACGTAAGCGCCGTGTATCTGGTCAGGCAATCCTACAATCAGCGTCTGCGGGTCGTTATTCACGCCTGCGTAGATAGTTTCCAACGCACTACGAATGGCATTAGACTCCAACCCCGCCTGTCGCCAGGGTTCGTTGTTGGTCGACAGCGCCACACCACACATAATTGAAAAAACGACGATCAAAGCGGCTTGCACAATGGATTCGTATGACGCGACTCGCGAGATAGATTCGTGGGGCCGGCGCATCGCGCCGCGCACGGTGCTCATTCCAAACGCCAGCAGAGCCGCCAGTGGCGCCGTTGCCAAATAGGCCAAACGACTTCCCTGCAAATCATCACTAATGGCGAAAATTTTGTAGACAGGCACCAGAGACAAAACTAGCCAGCCGAGCATAAATAGCGCCGGCCTGCGATATTCCTTATTCTTGATGAAGCTGACTGCCGCGAGTACGGCCGAAAGCGCAACCAGCATTTCCCACGACTTCGTCAACCAATGGTGTGCTCCGAACAACTCTTTGTTCAAGGGCACCACAGTCATTCGCAAAGCATGCAACCAATTGAGCACGAATGCTTTCAGATCGGCGATGAATAACAGCGAATCATCGTAGCCGCCAACCATTGTTCCCAGCGCCAGACGACGCACAACGAAGTAGCCGGCCAGAACGATCCAAAACGGCAAGCTCTTTAAAATGGTGCGCTTCACACCACCCTTCATGATGAACTCGTAGGCAACCACCACCGCCGGGATAGTGATTGCCATCTCCTTCGACAGTAAGCCAAGAACGAATGCCGCTAAGCTTGCAGCAATGGTAATGCTGGGCGTAAGCCCACTATTGTGGCGGGACCACCGCATATACAGCCATACCGATGCAAGCGAGAACGTCGTCACAATTGCATCGACTCTGCCGGTAATCCATGACACGGCTTCCGGATGCAAGGGATAGAGACCGAAAATCGCCGCGGCCGCTATCGGCCAAAAATTGAAATCAAGAGCGCAGGCTGGTACCCTGCGCTCCTCTATTCCACGCTGCTCGGTTCCACGCTGCTCGGTTCCACGCTGCTCCGTTCCACGCTGCTCCGTAGCGGCGGGCGGAAGCCCGCTTTCGGAGCGAACCAGTTCGCCGACGATCAAATACATAAAGATCGTCGATGCGATATGGAAACAAAGATTCGTTATGTGGAACCCTAGCCCGTTCAAACCCCAGGTTAGATAGTCGGTGACCATGAACACCGAAATCAGGGGGCGATAAAACTTAGTTGTGGTGCCGTCCAACCAAGACGAATGAAAGTTTCTCCAGATTAGCTCGGGATACTGAACAGCTTCCTTCAACCAGGTGAGATGCACGAAATCGTCGCCGACGAAAAAATTGAACAATACCGGACTATAAGCAACGACTATGGCTGCGACAACCAGCACGACGTACGGAAACATCCCATCCAAACGAGCTGTTTGACGACCTTCGCCGGGGGCGGCCGGAGCAGCGGTAGCCGGCAGGCCGGCTTCACGCTCAGCCGGTTTGCTTATTTCCTTAGCTCCGCGCAATTTTGAGACTCCATTGCCACTTCGTAAGCGGGGCGATCCTCGACATGGCACCGCACTTCATCCTTGCGGCGAATCACCTTGGCCGGTGTACCGGCAACGACCATATTCGCGGGCACATCGTGCGTCACCACAGAGGCGCCAGCCAACACCGCACCGGCGCCGACCTTTACGCGCGGCAGTACCAGCACCTTCGCACCAACAATGACGCCGCTTTCGAAATACGGGCCTTGCCGTCCCTTCTGACAGGGCGGATGCAAACTGTCGACAGTGCAGGACATCGGATAAAAATGGACGTTGTCTTCAAGCGTTGTGTATGTGGCGACGAACACATTGTTGTGCAAGCGGCAGTTGTCACCGGCAGTCACGTCACCGTCGCTCTGAGACATGGTGCCGAAGCTGCATCCCTTGCCGAAGCGTGTTCGCTCACGAATACATGCTCTATGGCCGGTTTGAAATCCGGCGCCAAATGAGCAATCGGCATAAATGATCGTGCCCGAGCGGATGATGCTGTCCTCGCCGATTATTGTCGGGGGATTGCGATAATCGGGGTCACGATGATAACCGTGCAGCCGCTCGCCGAGAATGCATTGCGCGCCGATTAGCGTGCGCGGGCCAATACGCACATTCTCGTAGACAATAGTTGAGGGCTCGATTTGGACATCGTCGCCGATCTCCGCACCGTCCATAATAATGACATCGGCCGCGATCTTGACTCGGGCTCCCAGCTTAGCAGTAGGAGCAATTGAGGCGCAGCGAGTCTGGTGGTTTTCCATTAACGGTCCTCAGATGGGTGCCACCACACTTGGTGCAGGCACGAAGCCTGCGACCATACGCGCATTGATTATTTCCTGAATCGCACCGACAACTGTTTTCACGTGCCATTCCTGCATTTCCGGGTACATCGGCAGTGACAGCACTTCTCCAGCAAGCAATTCAGATACCGGCAGATCGCCGCGACGATAACCATATTGCGAGAAGGCCTTTTGCAAGTGGCAGGGCACCGGGTAGTAGCACATCGAGCCTATGCCGCGTGCTGCCAACTCTTTGGCGAGGTCGTCGCGATTAATGGCGGCGCGACCGGCACCGGTACTTGCGACTCTGATCGTGTATTGGTGCCACACATGCGAACGACGCAAGGCGACTTGCGGGATGATGATTCCTTGAACGTTTTTAAATGCCTGCGCGTACCACTTAGCTATTTCGTTGCGCTTTTCGTTCCACTCTTTAAGATGCGGAAGCTTGGCCATGAGCACGGCGGCTTGGATTTCGTCGAGACGGCTGTTGATACCGACCTCGTCGTGATAATAGCGAGTCCTCATGCCGTGAGCACGCAGTGCGCGCAGGCGATCCGCCAGCTCGGCGTCGTCAGTGACGATCATGCCGGCATCGCCGGCTGCTCCGAGATTTTTCGTCGGGTAAAAGCTAATGCACGACATGTGTCCGAAACTGCCGGTAGGCTTGCCTTTGTATGTGGCGCCTATCGCCTGCGCATTATCCTCGATAACCTTCAGTCCGAAGCGCTCCGCAAATGCCATGATTGGCTCCATATCTGCGGATTGTCCGTAAAGGTGTACCGGAATAATGGCTCGCGTTTTTGCATTCACCAATGACTTGATCGCTTCGGGATCAATGTTGAAGGTGACGGGATCGACTTCAATAAATACCGGCCGCGCGCCGCGCATCGCAATCGCTTCGGCTGTAGCGGCGAATGTGAAAGATGGAGTGATTACTTCGTCGCCGGGTCCTACATTCGCAGCCCAGAGGGCAAGCTCGAGAGCGTCTGTACCGTTGGCGACACCCACACCATATTTGGTTCCGCAAATTTCGGCCACCGACTCTTCTAATTGTTTGCCTACTGCGCCCAGGATGTAATGTCCGCTGCGCAGAACAGAAAGCGCGAGTTGTTCGATTTGAGGCCCGACTTGCTCGTATTGCGCTTTGAGATCGAGTAGGGGCACGCCCTTGGGATTGCTTGGTGTAGACAACGCTGAGTCTCCGTTGAAGATACGGGCGACAAGCCCGTCCAGGCATCAAATGTGACTCGGTGAGTCTAAACGAAGCCGCTTGGCTATCCAAGGCAATTGTTATAAGGTTAATCCAAAGTTTTCAAGAGAACACTCTTGAATTCGCCTGCCTCTGGCGCTTTGGCGCCCTAACCGTTTCTAATTAACAAGAATAAAGGGACGGGTAAAAACCCGTCCCCCTCTTCTCGATCGACAAATCGTTGTTACTTCTTGCCGCTGGCTGCCACTGTACGAGACAGGGCGTTGGTGACGAACAAGTTGAGGCTGACGCCTTCTCTTTCCGCACGAGCTACCAATGCTTGGTGGAGCGAACGCGGCAGACGAACCGTGAACTTGCCACTGTAGGTGGTGTAGTCGTGTCCGCCACCGCCGGTGCGCTTCGGTCCGGACGCTTTACGCTTCGCAGGGGCTTTCTTTTTAGCAGCCGGCTTAGCTTTTTTCTTCATAGCCATGTTTCTCTCCTTGATGGGTGGACATTTCGTAGTGGGTGTGTGGACTGGTGAGGTCTCGGAATGGGCACGAAGCCCGGGACTCGAAGTTGTTTGCACGGCAGAGCCGCACAAGGTGATCCCCAGGGCTTCGAGGGGAAGTCCTTCAGGGTTCTTGTGTAATCTAGCCACCTAACACCACCCTAGGTGGCACCAGATCATTCTAGCAAAACTTATACCCTAGAGATCCAATGGATATGCATCGTGCACCAAAAAATTTCCGCCCGAGGGAAACTGCGGAATCTGGCTCTATATCTGGTGCGCACCACGTTTGATGGCTGGTATCGCGGGTGGAGAGTAACAAAATCTTATTTGGTGGCACTCAAAAATGGGCGCTGGTGGCTATTTATCAGACCATTGAGGCTGAAATAGCGCCAAATCTGGTGGCGGGTTTCGCACCGTTGTCGGTACCATACCTACTTATGTATGCCGCCCAATTAGCCATGTGCCGCCGCCCATGGTTCTAGCCACCAGCCTCCATGGCTGGTACCAGCCACCAGACGCCGCATTTGGTGCCGGGTGATACCAGCCACCAGATAGCGCATTTGGTGTCAGTCTCGCCGGTAGTATCACTACGCAACCCGCATGGCACCGAGGCTTTCGCATAAAAAAGCGGGCTTTCGCCCGCCGCTACCATTGCCGGAATCTGGCAGTAATTTGTCAGTCGTCGTGAGCCATCATTTCTAAGCCGACCATCTGTTGGTAGATGCGTTGATCCATGGTGGCAAGAAACTTTCTGCCGTCCTTGA
>Ga0134128_10003711_pt1 | contig 18651 bp, 20 predicted proteins | sample KB31754_FD_96462 | JGI IMG/M metagenome (GOLD analysis project Ga0134128, IMG submission 96462) | Terrestrial soil microbial communities with excess Nitrogen fertilizer from Kellogg Biological Station, Michigan, USA - KB3-175-4 | ecosystem: Environmental > Terrestrial > Soil > Unclassified ... | reverse complement strand
GATTTTACGGCCGGCGGCCGACACCCCGCTCGCTTCGGCGCGGCGCAAGGCGCTGCTGCTCAAGCTGGTGCGACTCGGGGCCGACCGCGTGCACCAGTTGATGGACCCGCTGACCGGGAGCGACGCCGGCTGATGCGGCTCGACCGGCACAACCGCATCCGCGCGGTGTTCTTCCTGCACGCGATCAGCTCGGGCGGCCTCTATTCGCACGTGGCCGACGTGCAGAACGCGCTGCATATCGATGCGCAGACGCTCGGGCTGGTGTTCCTGGGATTTCCCATCGGCTCGATGCTGGTGTTCCTGTTCGGCAGCCAGGTGCTCGAGGCGGTGGGGACCAAGCCGATCCTGGCGACCTGCATCCCCGGCCTGCCGGTGGCGACGGCGCTGTTCGCCGTGATGCCGACCCCGCTGACGCTGTTCCTGTTCTTCGTCGTCTATGCGCTGTTCTATTCGCTGCCCAACATGGCAATGAACATCGAGGCCGACCGGGTCGAGGCATCGTCGCCGCGGCGGGTGATGAACTCGTGCCATGGCGTATGGAGCTTCGGCTATCTGCTGGCGACGCTGCTCGGCACGCTGGCGACCGGGCTGCACATGACGCCGTTCATGCACCTCGGCCTGCTGGCGCTGCCGCTGGTGCCGATCGCCTTGTGGGTGACGCTCGGGCTCGATCCGGCTCCGTCGCGGCCGCACAGCGCGCACACGGTGCGCCGGCTGTCGCTGCCGACGCTGCCGATCCTGCTGCTCGTCGCCTTCACCATCGGGCCGAACATGCTCGAGGGAAGCTTGCGCAACTGGAGCATCATCTACATGCGCGACAGTTTCCTGGCGCCGGGCTGGGTGGATACGCTGACGCTTCCGGTGTTCCTTCTGGCGCAGAGTATCGGGCGGCTCAGTGCCGATACGTTCGTGGCGCGGCATGGACCGGTGCGCGTTGCGCGATCGCTCAACGTCGCAGCCTTCACGGGCTGCCTGCTGGTGGTGGTGGCGCCCAATCTCTATGTGGCGCTCGCCGGCTTTCTGCTCGTCGGCATCGGCGTTTGCACATCGTATCCGCTCACCACTTCCGCTGCGGCGCGGCTGGGCGATCGGCCGTCGTCGCAGAACGTCGCGTCGCTGACGCTTGCAGTGCAGCTCATCATGCTGGTGTCGCCGGCGCTGCTTGGCTGGATCGCGAGCAATGTCAGCATCCGCGCGACGTTCGGCATCATCCTGCCGGCAATCGTGCTGTCGCAGTGGCTGGCACGCTATCTGAAGCCGAAGAGCTAGTCTTCGCTCGATTCTTCGTGGATCACCGTTCCAGTCGCCTTGATCGGGGTGACCGGCGTCGGGTTGGGGATCACCGGCGGCACGCCGAGCTTGTCCTTGAGACCGGCCATCAGCTTCAACCGCTCGGCATCGGATGGCGCCGCCTGCAGGCGATTGCTGAGGTCGAGCACGAAGCTCGAATAGGCGTTGTACCAGTCGGCATTGATCTGGTTGAGGTCGAGGCGGCGGGCCTGCGGCTCGAGCGTGGTGCGGCCGCCGCCGGCGATGAGCTCCACCGCATCATCGAGCAGCGGCATGATCACCTGGTCGCCGGCGATGCCGGTGGCGAGCAGCGCGTTGCGCAGAGCGGTGCGCTCCTCGTCCTCGCCATGGGTCAGAAAGATCGCGCCGTGCGCCGGCAGCCTGGCCTTGATCCAGGCCATGAGCTCGGAATGATCGGCATGGGCGGAGTAGTTGCCCATCGAGCGAATGCGGGCGCGGACCGGGATCTCTTCGCCATGGATGCGGACGGATTTGGCGCCGGACAGGATGATCTGGCCGAGCGTACCCGGCGCCTGGTAGCCGACGAAGAGCACGGTGGCGTTGGAGCGCGGCAAATTGTTGGCGAGATGGTGCTTGATGCGGCCGGCGTCGCACATGCCAGAGGCCGACATGATGATGGCGCCGCCCTTGATCTGGTTGATCGCCTTGCTGTCGTCGACCGACTCGATGATGCGAAACGATGGATCGTTGAACAGCTCCTTGGCGCTGAGCTCGACGTCGTCGAACATCGCTTCATATTTGCGATAGACGGCGGTAACCCGGCTCGCGAGCGGGGAATCGAGGAACACGCGCGACGGCGCGATTTCCTTGTTCTTGATCAACACGCCAATGTCGTGCAGCAGCTCCTGGCTGCGCTCGACGGCGAAGGTCGGAATGACGAGATTGCCGCCGCGCCCAAGGGCGTCCGTGATCTCCTTCTTGAGGTCTTCGCGGCGCTGGTCGAGCGTATAGGGCGGCCGGTCACGGCCGCCATAGGTGGATTCGCTGAGGATGTAGTCGAAGCTCGAGGGCGCGTTCGGCGCCTTGTAAAACACCTTTTCATCCGGCCCGAGATCGCCGGAAAACAGGATGGTGACGGTCTTGCCGTTGTCGTCATCGACATCGACCTCGATCGAGGCAGAGCCGAGGATGTGGCCGGCATTCCAGTAGCGGGCGCGCACGCCGGGGCCGGGGGTGATCCACTGCTCGTAGTCGAGGGTCTGGCGATGCGCCAGCGCCTCTTCGGCGTCGCGCATCTGGTAGAGCGGCTCGAGCGGCGCGTTGCCCTTGCGGCCGCGCTTGCGGCTTTCGAACTCGGCCTCACTCTCCTGGATGCCGGCGGCGTCGGGCAGCAGGTATTCGAGCAGGCCGGCGGTCGGCGCCGTGCACCAGATCGGCTTGCGGTAGCCATTCCTGGTGAGCTTGGGCAGCAGCCCCGCGTGATCGATGTGGGCGTGCGTGAGCAGCAGGAAATCAATCGCCTTGGGGTCGAAGGGCAGCGGCTTGTAATTGAGGTCGCGGACCGTCTTGTTGCCCTGGAACATGCCGCAATCGACGAGGAACTGCCCCTTGGGATGGACGATGCGGTAGCAGGAGCCCGTCACGGTGCCGGCGGCCCCGTGAAAATGCAGGGTGACGGTCATGGAATCCTCCGGGGTCAGCCTGATGGCTATTTTGGGGCGCGCTTGGCGAGAATGCGTTGCAGCGTGCGGCGATGCATGTTGAGGCGGCGCGCCGTCTCCGACACGTTGCGGTCGCAGAGTTCATAGATGCGCTGGATGTGCTCCCAGCGCACCCGGTCGGCCGACATCGGATTGTCGGGCGGCGCCGGCTGCCCTTCGCCGAGCGCGAGGAGGGCGTTGATGACGTCGTCGGCATCCGCCGGCTTTGAGAGATAGTCGACAGCCCCAAGTTTCACCGCCGTAACCGCGGTGGCGATGTTGCCGTAGCCGGTCAGCATTACGGCGCGGGCGTCGGGGCGCTTCTGGTGCAGGGCGGATACGACTTGGAGGCCATTGCCGTCCTCAAGCCGGAGATCGACCACGGCAAAGGCCGGCGGCGCGGCGGCCACAGCGGCGAGCCCGTCGGCCACATTGTCCGCGGTTCGCACGGCAAAACCGCGCTTTTCCATGGCGCGTTCGAGCCGGGTAAGGAACGCCTTGTCGTCATCGACGAGCAGCAGGCTCGGATCGGCCTTGAGCAGCGTCTCGATGTCGGTCACCGGCAGGCCTCCCTTTGATCTCCCTGCCTGTTCACATACGGGTTTGGCGGAAAAACGTCAAAGGATCAGGCCGCGCGCCTCGATTGCCTCGCGCGGCCAGACGACTGTTACCATGGCATGGCCATCGGCGGCGGCATTGTGGAAAGTGATCGCGGCGCCGGTCCTTTCCAGCAATGTTTTCGCGATGAATACGCCGAGGCCAAGGCCCGCCGTCTCGCCCTCACGGCCGGTCAATGTGCGGGCTCGCGAGGTCAGATAAGGGTCGCCGAGCCGGGTAATCAAGTCGGTCGGGAAACCCGGGCCGTCGTCGGTAATGGAGACCGAAATCCGGCTGACATCCCACGTCGCATTGACGGAAACTTCCGACCTGGCGAAATGGCAGGCGTTTTCGATGAGATTGCCGAGCCCATAGGCGAGGCCGACATTGCGCCGGAAAATCGGATCGGGGCCCTCGCCATGGCTCTCGATATCGATGGCTTTGCCGAGTTCCTCATGCGGTTTGGCTACTTCGGCCAGCAATTCCCCGATTGGCGCCGCCGCGAACGGGTCGCCGCCGTCGTCGCCAAGATTGCGCAGTTTGCCCAAAATCGCCCGACAGCGGTTGGATTGCGAAATGATGAGGTCGAGATCGTCCGCGAGCGGGCCCGCGGGCAGATCGGCGCGCATTTCGGCCGCCGCCAGCGCGATGGTCGATAGCGGCGTGCCAAGTTCGTGCGCCGCGGCGGCCGCCAGGCCGTCGAGGGCGGAAAGCTGCTCGTGCCTGCTGAGCGCGACTTCGGTTGCCGCCAGCGCGTCGGCCAGTTGCCGGGCTTCGTGCGCCACACGGTTGGTATAAGCGGCAATGAACACGACGGCGCAGAGCAGCGACGCCCAGATGCCGATTTCGTAGAGCCGGTCAAACACCAGATCGACGTCGGGGTCCCAGGGCAGCGGCAGGTGAAACAGCGAGATGGTCGAGGCGATCACCACCACGAGGAAGGCCAGCACGGCCGTCGCCCGCTGCGGCAGGATGGTTGCCGCGACGGAAACCGGCGCGAGCAGCAGCAGCGCGAACGGATTATGGAGGCCGCCGGTTAGGGCCAGCACGCCGCCGAGTTCAAGGCAATCGAAGGCAAGCTGGGCGGTAGCGAAGCGGTTGGATGGTCGATAGGCGGGGCCGAACCGGAACAGCAGGACAAGATTGACCACACCCAGCATGGCAATAAGGATCAGGCATTCGATCAGCGGCAGGGGGAAACCGAGGCCGAACTGCACCAGCAAGACGCCGGCCGTCTGCCCGCCGACTGCCAGCCAGCGCAGCGTCACCAGCGTTTCGAGCCGCAGCGGCCGCCACATCGCGGCCAGCAGCCCTTCCGGTTGATCGGCTAGCGCCATGGCTGTTCTCCTGATCCGGCAATTCGGGCGAAACGCCCGGTGCGTAGGAAGTCTATCACGGCATTTCAAGAGCCAGAATCGGACACACCGTCGCTTGATCGACCCCCATCGGGGGCCACATGCATTTTTGTTCGTGACCGGGAGAATGCCAATGAACACCATGAACTATGCCTATTTCCGACCGGCCTGGTCGCCCTTCACCGTCCTTGCGATGGTGCTCGGCTTCCTGGTTTTCTGGCCGATCGGTCTGGCCGTCCTCGCCTACGTGCTTTGGGGCGAGCGGTTTGGCTGGTCGCCGGATCGGGCGGAACGCTGGGTCAACAAGCAGAAGCAATGGGCCGGTTGGTGCAATACCAACCAGAGTTCCAGCAATAACAACGGCTTCCGCCGTGGTTTTGGCTTCAGCGCTGGCCCGGGCAACAGTGGCAACGCCGCTTTCGACGCCTACCGGGAGGAGCAGCTCAAGCGCCTCGACGAGGAGCGCCGCAAGCTCGACGAAGAGATCAACGAGTTCCAGGATTACCTGCGCAACCTGAATATGGCGCGGGACCGCGAGGAATTCGATCGCTTCATGCGCGACCGCCAGAATCGCCAGAACAATGGCGGCACTAACGTGCAGAACGGCGACAATCACAGCGGCAACCCGCCGGTTTTGTGAACAAACGCCGTCATCGCGACTTTCTGGCGCCATCCCGATAACGACGGGGTGGCGCTTTTGCATTTGTCGACCGGCCGCGCCAGTCAATTTTTACAAAAAATCATCGATTACGACGTTCCGGGACGGCTAGGGTAATGCGCTCGAATCTGCTTTGATCGAGGGATCATGATCGCTCTGCTCCAAAAGCGTTGGCCGGTCAGTACTGAGGCCCATATCGACGGCCGGCCGGTGGCCATCGAGGTGCGGGTCAGCGCTCGTGCTCACAGCTATCGGCTGTCGATCCCCCATTATGGCCCGCCCGTGCTGACGGTGCCGCGCTACGGCCGCTGGTCGGAGGCGGCGGCCTTTCTCGCCCGGCAAAACGCGTGGCTGGCGGCCCGGCTGGAGCGCGCCATTCCTCCGGTCGCCTTCGCCGAGGGCGAGCACATCCCGGTGCGGGGCGAAGCACGGCTGATCGTTGGCACCGGCAAGGTCCGCGGCCGGGTCGAGGAGATCGAATTCCGCGGCAAACCGGCGCTTCGCGTCCCCGGCGAGTCCGAGCACCGGGCCCGGCGGCTGACCGACTGGCTCAAGGCCGAGGCGCAGCGCGACCTCGAGAAGCGGGTCGCCTACCATGCAAGGCGGCTCCAGGTGACCGCCAAGTCCGTGCGGCTGCGTTCGCAATCGACCCGCTGGGGCTCCTGCTCCAGCACCGGCAACCTCAATTTCAACTGGCGGCTGATCCTCGCGCCGGCCTTTGTGCTCGATTACGTGGCGGCGCACGAAGTGGCACATCTGGTCGAAATGAACCATTCCGACGCCTTCTGGGCCACGGTCGAGAAGACCCTGCCCAGAATGGAACGCGGCCGCGCCTGGCTCAAGGCCCACGGCCGCGAACTGATGGCGTACGGGGTCGAGGAGTAAGGGCGGGCTGGCCGGGCGTGATCCCGGCGGTCCGGCCGGACGCGCTGGTTTCGGCAGGGTACCCGTTCCTTCACGGTGTCATGCGTCGAAATTGCGCCGACGGATGTATTGGACCGGCTCTTGCCGCTGGCCTCGCACCTGATCGCCTCGGAGGCCGGCGCGCGCCATCTCACGGGCCTGGGTCCCGAACCGGCGGCAGGCGATGTGTTTCACGGCGCCTTCGCTTATGGATTGACCCAAGCGTGGGAACGCGAGCGTAATCTGCGCTTTGCATGTCAGGCAGCAGCGATCAAATGCACGCGGTTTGGCGGGCGGCTGGGCGCTCCAACGCTGGCCGAGGTGGAGGCCAGCCTGTTCGGGTGAAGCTGGCGACACGCTAAGAATCAATCGGGACACGCCCCGTCAAAGAAACGAAAGAGGAGAAGAAAATGGCTCGCAAACTTGAGGTGCTCAGCGCTGAGGACGCCCGGCATTTCGTCGAGAAGGGCTATGTCCGGATCAAGAATTGCCTCGATCCGGTCCTCGCCAAGCGCTGGACCGACGAGGCTTATACCCGTCTTGGCTACGATCCCAACGATCGCTCGACCTGGACGAAGGACATCGTCTGGATGGACCGGCACAACAAGGCGCGGATCAAGGATATCTCGCCAAGGGGGTGGGCCGCGCTCTGCGATGTGACCGGCGGCGAAGACCGCATCGATCATCGCATCATGGAAATCGAGTCGCAGCATTTTACCACCATCGATTCGACCGAGTGGTCGGATGCGTTCGTGGTGAATTTCCGCCGCGGCGCCGACAAGCCCTGGGTCAAACCATCCGTCGAAGCCGGCGGCTGGCACAAGGATGGCAGCTTCTTCCGCCATTTCCTCGACAGCCGCGAACAGGGCCTCTTGACCATCGTCTATTGGTCGGACGTGGTTGAAAAAGGCGGCGGCACGTTCGTTGCACCGGATTCGATCGAGGTCGTCGCGCGCTACCTCGCCGACCATCCCGAAGGGGTCGACGATGGCGATGCCTTTGGCAAGCTGATCGGGCAATGCCACGAGTTCGAGGAAATCCGTGGCGAGACCGGCGATTTCATCATCCTCCACCCCTTCATGCTGCACGCCTCATCGAACAACCATTCGGGCCGCGTCCGGTTCATGACCAACCCGCCGGTGGTGCTGAAGGACCCGATGAACCTCAACCGCGACAACCCGGACGATTTCTCGCTGATCGAGCGGGCGACACTGCATGCGCTCGGGAAAGACCGCTACGATTTCCGTCCGACGGCGGCGCGAGAAGAGCGTTGGCGGGTCGTTGGGTGACGGGCGCAATGCTCTTGCGCGGCAAGGCGCGATCCTCGCGGCACGGGCGGATAATCGCAACGTTCCGTCCAACCGCCGGCGCCCGGCGATGAAGGAACCGGTCCGGTTGTCGCTCGCCGATGTCGAGACGCTCTGTCACGGCATTCTTCGCCGCCACGGCGTATCGGAACGGCAGGCATGGCCGATTACCCGCACCATCGTCGCCGCCGAACGCGACGGCTGCGCCTCGCATGGGTTGTACCGGTTGTTCGGCTATATCCGCTCCGTGCAACTGGGCAAGTCGGACGGCGCGGCCGAACCGGTCGCCACCGATGTCGGGCCGGCCATCGCCTCGGTCGATGCAGCGAGGGGGTTCGCCCCAGCGGCCTTCGACCTGGGACGCCCGCTGCTGGTGGACAAGGCGCGGCGCAATGGCCTTGCGGCCCTCGTGATCCGTCATAGCCATCATTTCTCGGCGCTCTGGGCGGAAGTGGAGCCGCTGGCGGCCGAAGACGGTCTCGCGGCGATCGCCTTTTGCCCGTCGATCAGTTGGGTGGCCCCCGCCGGCGGCTCGAAGCCGCTGTTCGGCACCGATCCGGTCGCCTTTTCGTGGCCGCGCCCGGGCCAGTTGCCGTTTGTCTTCGATTTTGCCACGAGCGCCGTGGCGCGCGGCGAGATCGAACTCCGCCGGCGGGCCGGCGAACCTATCCCTGAAGGCTGGGCGCTGGATGCGGATGGCAACCCGACGACCGATCCGGCGGCTGGCCTTGCCGGCGCTCAGTTGCCGTTTGGCGGCCACAAAGGCACCGCGCTGCAGCTGATGATCGAGCTGCTGGCGGGCGCCATGATCGAGGACGCGATGAGCTTCGAGGCGCTGGAAATGGATGATGGTGCCGGTGCGCCGCCGCTGCACGGCGAGCTGATCCTCGCCTTCGATCCGGCTCATTTCGGCGGCGGCAGCCCGCAGAACAGCGCCGCGCGGGCCGAGGCACTGTTTCGCCGCTTCGCCGAACAGGACGGCGCTCGCCTGCCGTCGACGCGACGTTACGCCGCCCGCGAGCGTACCGTGCGAGAAGGCATCACCGTGCCTGCAGACCTTTACCGCGACCTGCTGAAACTGGCCTGAACGGGGCGCTCAGCCGAACATTGGCGGGCCTGGAGGCGTACCCGCCGCCAGATAAATCTCAGGCGCGCCGGTGCCGGACGGCGGCTGCCGGATCGGCGCTGAGCAGGCGTTCGGCCATTTGAGCGGCCTGCACGCGGATATCGGGAATAGCTTCGATCTCCCAGAATTTTCCCCGCGTCAGCGGGCCGATGGCGAGGAGCCGTGCCGACGGGCGGCCGGCCCGATCGATGACCCGGCAATCATCGGTGACGTCGAGGCCGATGTGCTGAGCATCGGGGCGGGCGAGGCCATTGGCGATCGCAACGCGGATCACGGGGTTGGTGCTGGCCGTCACATCCACGGTAACGCCGCCACAATCGTAGATGCGCGCGGCCTCAATCGCTTCGGTGTTGGCCACGCCACGCCGCCGGATCGTGGCGCGGGCCCCGGCCGCCGAGCGCTCGACATTGAGGAATTTGCCGGCGATCAGCCTGACCTGGCCGCGCTCGACTGCTGTCTGCATCAGCGCATAAGTCTCGGGTGGCAGGCGGTGGCGGTGGATGTTCCACCACGGCCGCAAATGTTCGAGGAACTGGCGGCGGCTTTCGACCGACCAGCTCTGCCAGATGCGCTGGTTGAATGGCCTGAGCGCATCCACGGCGCTGCGCCAATCGCCGCCCTTGCTCATCACATCCTTAACGAGGAGCCGGAACCAGCGCGCGAAGTAATGGAGGTTAGTGCCGAACGGCACATCGGCTGAATCGAGGCTCAGCTTTTCAGCCCGCTTATGGCTGCGGGGCAGGAGGCCGTGCCGCGAGACGACGTGAATGGGCCCGCGATGGTTCGCCTCGGAAAGGCGCAGCCACGCGTCCACCATGCTCAGGCCCGAGCCGAGGATCACCACCGGAGCATCGGGATCAAGCGGCGTATCGCGTTCAGAGCCAACCCGCACGGCGATACCGCGGCCGCGCGACGGCTGCTCCTCATGGCCCACGGCCAGCACGGCGACGTGGCTGACAAGGCTGGTGCCATTGGCGAGCGAGACTTCAACGCCGGAGGCGGTTTCGGCGATGCCGACGCATTCCTCGTCGATGAGGTTCAGCCGCCCCGGCCCGGGTCCGGCGGCCTGACGCAAGATGTGCGCCAGATAATCGCCGTAGAGCCGGCGCGGCGCAAACACCCACGAATCCGTGTAGCCCGGCTCGCGGGCTTTCAGCCAATGCCAGAAATGATCCGGCTCGGCAAAGGCGCTCATGCCGGAGGCCGGGACGTTCAGAATATGGTCGGACTGGACGGCCGAATAGGCCATGCCCTGCCCGACTTGCCCCCGCCGTTCGATGAGATTTATGCGGACGTCCGTTTCGGCATTGCGCAGCAGATGCGCCGCAAGCAGCACACCCGAAGCGCCGCCGCCGATAATGGTCACCGAAAGGCGGGGCTGGCTCATGGCAGGGCTCCCCTCTGGCAACGAGACCGTGGCTCCCCCCTCATCCGCCTGCCGGCACCTTCTCCCACAAGGGGAGAAGGAAGTTGTGGCCAGGCCGCGCCCCTCCTCTTCCTTCTCCCCTTGTGGGAAAAGGTGGATCGGCCAAAGGCCGAGACGGATGAGGGGTGGCCGAATGCTCCGGCCTTGCCAAACCGCCAACCACCAACCGTCACGCCGGCTGCTTTATTCCGGTCTCGGCCAGCATGCCGGCATTGTCGCGCAGTTGTGCCAGGCTCGTCTTGTCGAGCACTTCGGCGATGGCGTTGCGGACGTCCAGCATCATGTGTCGAATCTGGCATGTGGCCTCGTCGCAGTCGTCACAGGGCTGGTAGCGGGTCTTGCTGGCGCAGGGGATCGGCGCCAGCGGGCCGTCGAGCACGCGCACGACATGGCCGATCTGGATCTCCTCGGGCGCGCGGGCAAGGCTGTAGCCGCCCATCTTGCCCTTTCGGCTATAAACGAAGCCGGCATTGCGAAGTTCACCGAGGATGGCGTCGAGAAATTTCTTCGGGATGTTGTTGGCGACGGCGATGTCGTTGACGAAGGCCAGTTCACCCGGCCGTTGAGCGAGATGGACGAGGGCCTTGAGGCCGTATTTGCCTTTTTTGGTGAGCATCGTGCGCTTCTGATCAAGGAGTGCGGATACGCCGGCACGCCGTATCCGGGCTGGGGCGCAACCGCGTGCCATCCTGCGCGATCATCGCTGCCGTTTGCAGATATAATTTCTAGAGAAGCGCTAGACAAGCCAAACTTCTCGGCGTTGCTAGGCACCAGCGGCCAAAGGCCGCCGGTCGGCCTCGGCCGCATCGGCGGCGGCGGCCTGACGGGCCGCGATCAGGTACGCGAGCTGGGTTGCTGCCTGCTCGGCGCGGGCCAGCAGGATCGGCTCGCTTGGCCGGCCGTCGGCGAATTCATCGTCGCTGGCATAAACGGAGGTCGGCGCGGTCGAGGCGGAGAAGAACCCGAACAGCGGCCGGAGTTGATGCTCGACGATGAGCGCGTGGCGATGACCGCCGCCCGTCGCCCCGATCAGGACCGGCTTGCCGAGCAGCGCGTTGGGTTCGATGAAATCGATGAGATGCTTGAAGAGGCCGGTGAAGGAGCCCTTATAGACCGGGGTGATGGCGATCAGCGCATCGGCGCCCTCGACCGCCTCGATCACCTTGCGGGCATCCTCGCTCAGCGTCTTGCGGGTGAAAGCGGCGCCGAGGCCAGGCCCCGCATCGACGACGTCGTAGCGTTCGGTCTCGACCGGCGTATGCGCCGCGATGCGTTCGGCGAGGTACTCGCCGAGCGCGCGGGATTTCGACGGACGGTGCGTGCTGCCGGTGAACACCACCAGTTTGGCGGGCCGATATTCGAAATGCTGATTCACGAGGTTCTCCGGCATGACTGGGGTTAGGCTCGGGCGACGCGCAACGGGCGTGCCGCGGGAGCGGACGTGGGCGTCGCGCCGCGCGGCACGCGGCCTTCGACGGGATGGCCTGGGTCGTTGAAGCCTGGCGTTGACGAGTGGCCGGGCGTCACGAGGCTATCGATGAAGGCCTCGTCGGCGGCGTCGAGCTTGACCTCGAGGGCGCGGATATAGCTGTCCCAATGCGCCTCGGTGCGCGGGCCGGTGATGGCTGCGGTGACGAGCTGATTGTTGAGCACCCAGGCCAGCGCGAAATCGGCGGGGTCGATGCCCTTGGCGCGGGCGTGATCGGCGATCTTTTTGGCGATCTCGAGCGATTCAGGACGCCACTCGGTCTCGAGGATGCGCTTGTCGCCGCGGCCGGCCCGGGTATCGGCGGGCGGTGCCTTGCCGGGCTCGTATTTGCCGGTCAATACGCCACGGGCGAGCGGCGAATAGGAGACGACGCCAAGGCCGTAGTAATACGCTGCGGGAAGCTGTTCGGCCTCGGCGGTGCGCGTCACGATGTTGTAGAGCGGCTGGCTCGCCACTGGCCGGTCGATGCCAAGCTGGTCGGCAAGATGGGCAACCTCGGCGATACGGAAACCGCGGAAATTCGAGACGCCGAAATAGCGCAGCTTGCCCGACCGGATCAGGTCGGCGATAGCGCGCATCGGCTCTTCGAGCGGTGCATCGAACACGGCGCGGTGGAAATAGAGGATATCGATGTAATCGGTGCCGAGCCGCTTCAGCGAATTCTCGACCGTCTCGATCACCCACTTGCGCGAGTAGCCGCCGAGGTTGGGGCCCGCCTTTGGCGGGTTGACGAATTTCGTGGCGACGACCCAGTGGTCGCGGTTGGCCTTGATACCCTTGCCAACCACCTCCTCCGAACGGCCGCCATTATAGACGTCGGCGGTGTCGATGAAATTGATGCCCTGTTCGCGCGCCTTGTCGATGATGCGAAACGCCGCTTCGTCCGGCGTCTCGCCACCGAACATCATGGTGCCGAGGCTGAGCGGCGAGACTTTCAGCGCGCTGCGGCCGAGATAGCGATAGTCAACCATTACGAGTGCTCCAATTTCAGGGATCGACCTCGCCATGGTGGCACGCCACGCTATGGCGTGCACCGATCTCGCGAAATTGTGGCTCTTCCGACCAGCAGAGGAGACCGTGCGCCACTGCAACCACCAGCATCAGGATCAACGTCCCCGGCAGGCGCTGCCCGTGAGAATCGAGCACCTGCATGTTGTAGCGCCGCGAATGGCCGAAGCTCGCCAGCCGGACCGGAACCAGCACGCCGGCCCAGCAACTTAATGTTTGCTGATATTATAGACTTTGTCAAACGATGAGTAGGACGAATATCCGGAGAATGATCGTTTTCTGGATTTATGTTGCTGCATCAGCCAAGCAACAGCACGATCGTGGAAAAACACACTTTCAAACGTGAGGTTTGAAGAAATTCATCCTGTGTCTGCACCCGGCAGTTTCGGACGATCGCCCTGGCCGAGGCCCGGCATTATTTCCGGGGCCGAGCGCCACGCAAAAGCCGCCGCGGGCATGCCGCGGCGGCTTTTGACTACCGATACTGGGGTAAGCTCACCGAGCTGTCGCCAGCGGCCGGTTGAGCCATGCCCGCCCGAGGGCCAGGATGCGGCCGGGACCGTGCACGGCGGCGAACAGCAGGCCGGCGATGAAGGTGAAGTGGTCGACGAAGAAGCCGAACTCGGCCTGGCTCGCCGCCCAATGCGAGGGGCCGTGGAAGGTGAAGGCGAGAAACAGCACATAGGCGGCGGCCAGCAGCGCGGCTTCCCTAAAATAGGCGCCGGTCAGGAAGCACGCGATAAGAACGAGCTCGAGCAACGCCGCGAGGCAGGCCAAGGGCAGGGACAGGGGAAAGCCGGCGGCGGCGATGTAGCCGGCGGTAGCGTTGATATCCATCAGCTTGAAACTCACCGCCATGATGAAGACCAGGGCGTAGATCAGGCGTGCGGCAAGGATCGCGGCTGTCATCCAGTTCGTTTGGGTTGCAGGGGTCATGATTTTTCTCCTCGTGAGCCGGGCTTGCCGGCGGGCCGGGACAAAGCGTCTCCACCTTCACGACGAGCGGGGCGCCGGGGAATCGACAGGCCGTGCGAATTTCTTCTGTCAGAGTTGAGACGGCGACCGGAATTCCCGGTTGCACCAGGTGCCCAACATTGCTTGAACAAGGCTGCGGAACGCGAATCGAAGCGGCGGCGAGGCTGCCGTTCGGGAGGAATTGACGATGACCGACTTCCACACGATCGAAGCCAAGGGCATCCGGGTGACACTCGACCTGCGGGCCGGGCACGTCCGCGAACTGGTCATCGAGCGCGACGGGCGGACCATCACACCGCTCCACACCGCGCCCTGGGTCGATGACCACGCGATCATCGACAATGAAACGATCCCCGCAAATCTCAGATTTCTTTCGGGCGATTTCTTCTGCGCGCCGTTCGGCACCAGCGATGTCGATCCGGCGCCGCAGCATGGCTGGACGGGCAACAGCCGCTGGCAGCATGTTGAGACCACGGCGCTACCGGATGGCGTTTCGGCCCGCTACCGGCTTGAACGCAAGGTGCTGGGCGCGACGGTCGAAAAGACCTTTACCCTCCGCAACGGCCACCCGTTCCTTTATGAAACCCACGCCTTCATTGGCGGCAGTGGCGCAATTCCTGTCGCCAATCACGCGATGACGCGTTTTCCGGCGGGCGGCAGGCTGTCGTTTTCGAAAAAGAGCCGCGCCGAAACGCCGGATGGCGCGCCGGAGCCCGATCCGAAGCTCGGGCGCTCGCGGCTCGCTTACCCCGCCCGCTCCAACGATCCGCGCCATCTGCCGATGGCCGACGGGAGCATTGCCGACATCACGCGCTACCCCTTGGCCGAGCGGCACGAGGAGTTCGTCACGCTGGTCGAGGACAAGGCCAATCGCTTCGGCTGGCTCGCCGCGCTCCGGCCGGACAGCCGCGATATGTTTCTCACGCTGAAGAATCCGGCGGATTATCCCGTGACGTTCCTCTGGTTCTCCAATGGCGGGCGCGACTATGCGCCGTGGAACAGCCGGCATATCGGCGTGCTCGGCATGGAGGAAGGCCGCGCTTATATGGGCCACGGCCACAAGGCGTCGATCGCGCCCAACCCGTTGTCGGAGAGCGGTGCGCGGACCGCCCTGGTGCTGGTGCCCGATGGCCGTGCCGAAGTGCGCAACGCCATCGGCGGCCTGCCGGTGGCGAACGGCGGCGATCCTGCCGCCGAGATTGTGCCGGGTAGTGGCCTTCTATCGATCCGGCTCGAAAGTGGCGGATCGATAGACGTGCCCTTCGATACCGGCTTTCTCAGCCGCTAACCGCTGGCTGAATTCTTTAAGCAGAAGCCGGTCTGCGGCCAAAGCGCGCAGCATTGTGTCTTTGCGATCAAATGCTGCAAAGTACACTCGGCGTTCACGATGTCTTGCGATAGCGTCAAGGCAAGCAACGGCACCGGCGAATTCGAAACCCGAATACTGGCATGGTGCCGAGCACTTCAGTGTTAATCAGGGCCCGCACATGAACAGACGTGACTTCCTCGCCGCCTCCACGACAGCGATCGCCGCGGGCATGCTGCCGGGTTTCGCCCGCGCCAATGTTCCGGGCCCCTACGACTGGACGGTCACGCCGCCGATGGATAAGCGGCAGAAGTTCATCGACTGGATGGTCAAGAACCGCGGCGAGGACGCGAAATATCTCGGGCCGCGCTATGACCGCTTCAGCTGGATGGTCGCGGTGAAGGACGTCTTCGGCGACGCCAACAAGCGCGGCTTCCTGATGACGCCGCGCGAAGAGTTCTGCATGCCGGCCAACCTGCCGCGCTGCTACGACATCGATTTCCTCGATATCGGCTACGGCGTGACGATTTCAGGGCCCGGCCTCGTCGGGCGCATGACCAGCGTGCTCGACATCAAGAAGGGCGACAAGGTGCTCGAGATCGGCACCGGCTCGGGCTACCAGTCGGCGTTCCTCTCCAACATCACCGACAAGGTCTTCTCGATCGAGATCATCGAACCGCTGTTCGAGCGGACCCGCAAGATCTACGACGGGCTGATCGCGCGCGGCTACACCGAGTTCTCGGCGATTACCACCAAGCATGCCGACGGCTACTATGGCTGGGAAGAGAACGGGCCGTTCGACAAGATCATCGTCACCTGCGGCATCGACCACATTCCGCCGGACCTGCTGAAGCAACTCGTGCCGGGCGGCCTCATGGTGATCCCGGTCGGCCCGCCGGGCGCCCAGCACGTGCTCAAAATAGTGAAGAACGTCGCCGCGGACGGCACGGTCGCGGTCGTCCGCTCCGATATCTACAACGGCCGGGTCATCCCCTTCGTGCCGTTCACCAGCCTTGTCGGCGACAAGATCAAGGGCACGCACAACCAGTAGCTGGCCGGAAGACGGTCGGCGGCGATCGCCTCGTGGCAAAATACGTGTATTGGACCGCCAAAGTTAGCGAAATGTAAGAAGATGATCGTTCAGTCTCCCCCGATGAACAAAGCAACCATCTCGCCAGCAGCACGTCAGCAGATCGAAGACTTCATTGGCCGTACGTTGCTGCTGGTCTGGTTCATGACGGCCGCCTACCGGCAAGGCTCAAATGTTATCCACCATCTTTCGCAGGCCGGCACGACGCAGACCTGGCTGCTGGATTCAGCTCACAGTTTTCTGTTGCTCGGGTTCAGCGGGCTGGCCGCGATCCTGACGATTGTGCGCAAGCCCGCAAAGGCAGTGGCGAATGGCATTGAACCGCGCATTTCGGCGATCCTCGGCACGTTCCTCATGCTGACCTTGCCGCTGCTTCCGCAACAGGAGGTCAGTGTCGATGTGAAGGTGCTGTCGGTGACGATAACGACGGTGGGCATGGCTCTCGCGATTTACTGCCTGTTCTGGCTCGGGCGATCGTGGTCGATCATGGCAACGGCGCGGACGCTGGTGACCAAGGGGCCTTACAGCGTGGTGCGCCATCCGCTCTATGCCAGCGAGATGATCGCCATGGCCGGGGTAGCGCTGGGCTATTTCTCGATTCCGGCGCTGCTGGTCATGATGGCGACATTGGCGTTCACGCTTCGCCGCACCTACAACGAGGAGCGCGTGCTGCGCGCGGCTTTTCCGGAATATGACGAATATGCCCGCAACGTGCCGCGCATCGTTCCGAAAATCGGCGTTTGGCGGACCGCCCGGCCCGCCGCGCTCGCGGCAAACGAGGCCATAAGGCGGCCCTGATCCCAGCATATTTCCGCCGGGCCATTCAGCTACGGTTCAGCGCACGGCCGGTAGAAGGCTGCATCGATCAACTCTCAGGGGCACTAAAATGAACAAGTTCATCTCAATCGCCGGCGGGGCGGCTCTGGCCTTCGCGGTTTCCGTTTCGATGGCAACGCCATCGTCAGCCGATGATGCGGGCGCGGCTATCGCTGGTGGCATGCTCGGCTTCATGGCCGGCGCCGTCGTGGCCGGGTCTGGCCCGCATTACAGCCATTACGACAGCTACGACGACGGCAGCTATGGCTGGCGCCGCCACGTCCGCGCCTGTTTCCGGGCGTATGGCGACGACTATGATCCGCAGTCCGATACATTTATCGGCGACGACGGCTACGAGCATCGCTGCCGCTTCTGACCGCCGGCGATCAATTTCGACCATTAAGCCCCGCCCGGCCGGCGGGGCTTTTGTTTTTTCTGCGGCCCCGCTAGGGCGTGCATGATGCGAGAGACGTGACCGGCAGGTGCCGTCACTGCGGCCGTAAGCCACGGCGTCAAAATTATCCGGCAAGCTACATTGCCGGTGCCTTTTGACGGGCATTACAGCACGATAGCGGAATGCATTGGGCGCTCCTGCTTTCGGAAACGGGAGAGCCTTCCAATGATCGCCAGCAAATTTCGCGCAGCGCCACTCACCTTCATCGGCACCGTCTGCGCCGCCATTGTTTTGTCCTGCGGAACGGCTGCCTACGCCGCGGAGGCTGCAAGCGCAGCGTCGCGAACGTCGGCGACTGACCACTCCGCATCCACCGCGCAACCTCAAAGTCCTGCCGGCACGTTGCCAGCCATCAGCGCAGCGACCGCTCCCGCGCCGGTCATCGAGTCTATCGACGTCAAGCCGGGAGACCGCTGGGTTTACTCGATCACGGACGACATTACCGGCGATCTGCTGCGGACCCTGACATCGACGGTGACCGAAAACCAGGGACAGACAATCACCGCCGAAAATGCCTACCTCGAGGCAACCGCGCCGGCCGGCTCGTTGCCGCGATTGAACACCTTCACTTACGATCAGGAGTGGGACAACGTCAGCGATGGCATCTGGACGTGGAAGCCCGGGATGCCGGCGAGTGGCATCAAGTTACCGCTAAAGCTCGGCGTGCAATGGACTACGAAGCTGACGGCATCCCGGCAGGCTCCCAATTTGAGCTACCTGCAGACCTACAGCTCCAAGGTTACCAGCTGGGATCACGTCACGCTGCCATCCGGGCTCGAATTCGACGCCTATCGGATTGAGACGACCTACAAGTCCAGACTAAGTCCTCAGCGTCTCACGGAAGGGAAATCCACCTACTGGTATGCCCCCGAGGTCAATCGCGTCATCTGGCACATCGAGGAAGACCGGCTCAACGGACATTTGACTGGGAGGCTCGTCCAGTCGTTGACCGCTTACAAAAGACGCTCCGGCAACTGAGGGATGCGGCGCCTTCCATCCCTAGTTCGTGAACCGGGTCGGACTGAACGCCGCAGCGTCGATGAAAGGCGGCTCGCCTGTCACCATCTCGGCGATCATCCGGCCTGTCGCCGGGCCGAGCGTCATGCCGTGATGGGCGTGGCCGAAGGCGAACCAGAGGTGCGGATGGCGCGGCGCGGGGCCGATGATCGGCATCATATCGGGCGTGCAGG
>Ga0134128_10003710_pt1 | contig 18655 bp, 17 predicted proteins | sample KB31754_FD_96462 | JGI IMG/M metagenome (GOLD analysis project Ga0134128, IMG submission 96462) | Terrestrial soil microbial communities with excess Nitrogen fertilizer from Kellogg Biological Station, Michigan, USA - KB3-175-4 | ecosystem: Environmental > Terrestrial > Soil > Unclassified ... | reverse complement strand
TTCGGCCGGTTCTGGTAAGCGATCCGCAGCTGGTCGGCAAAGCCGCGAGTGATCGCCAGTGCCACGCGCTCGCCCTTGCGCTCCAGCAGCGCGTTGGTCGCGACCGTCGTCCCCATCTTGACGGCCTAGATCGCCGTCGCCGGCAGCTTTGCGCCCTGCGCCACGCCCAATATCTGACGAATGCCCTCGATCGCCGCGTCGCGATAACGGCCCGGATTGTCGGACAGCAGCTTTTCCGCGACGAGCCCGCCGTCGGGCGAGCGCGCGACGATATCGGTAAAGGTACCGCCGCGATCGATCCAGAACTGCCAGCCGCGCGCTTTGCCGTCCATGCACCTCACTCATGAGCGCGGCGCGGGGAGGGCGTCAAGCCGGCTTAGGCGGCGTGGTCGTATTCCTGGTCGATATCCTTGTTGGTGTAGTCCTTCATCATCGCGACGGCGATGATCGTCACCACCGCGTTGAAGAGGATATAGAGCGCGATCGACGTGCCCGATTGATAGTAGGCGAACAGTGCGGTCGCGATGAAGGGTGCCGGACCGCCCGCGATCACCGAGGCAAGCTGATAGCCAAGCGACGCGCCGCTATAGCGCAGCCGGCCGGTGAAGCTTTCGGCGATAAGCGCGGCCTGCGGCCCGTACTGCATGTCATGCGGGATGAGCGACAGAACGATCGCGAAGAAGATCATCGCCGACGACATGGTGTCGAGCATGCCAAAATAGACAAAGCCGAAGATGCCCATCGTTACCGCGCCGATGAGGTACATCTTTTTCCGGCCAATACGATCCGAGATATAGCCCGAGAGCGGGATGGTGATGAACGAGAGGCAAGCGCCGACGAGCACTGCCGTCAGCAACAGATCGCGCGAGACATGCAGCGTCCCCGTGCCATAAGCGAAGATGAAAGCGGTGAAGATGTAGAACGGCGCTTGCTCGGACATGCGCGCGAGCGCGCTGAGGAGAATCTCCTTGGGATGTCTTTTGAACACCTCAATGATGGGCGTGCGTTCGACCTTGTTCTCTTTGACGAGGCGCTGGAATAGTGGCGTCTCGGTGATCCCGAGCCGGATCCAAAGGCCGATGCCAACGAGGATGATGCTGAGGATGAAGGGCACGCGCCAGCCCCAGCTGAGGAACGCATCGCCCGACATCTGGCTGAAAGCGAGCACCGCGAGGTTGGCAAGGAAGAGACCCGCCGGGACACCGAATTGCGGCCAGGAAGCGACGAGGCCGCGCTGGCCGCTATGCCGCGCCCATTCCATCGAGATCAGCACCGAGCCGCCCCATTCACCGCCGACGCCGATTCCTTGCAGCGTGCGCAGCAAGGTCAGGATGATCGCGCCCCAGATGCCGATCGACTCATAACTGGGCACGAAAGCGACGAGGAATGTGGCGAGACCCATCAGCATGAGGGTGGCGATGAGCGTCGATTTGCGGCCAATGCGATCGCCGTAATGGCCGAAGATCGCCGCACCGACCGGCCGTGCCACGAAGCCGACCGCGTAGACGGCAAAAGCGTTCAGCGTCGCGACCAGCGGATCGGAGTTCGGGAAGAACAATTTGCCGAACACCAATCCCGTCGCCGTGCCATAGACGAAGAAATCGTACCATTCGATGGTCGTCCCGACGGTTGCCGCGATAACTGCGCGGCGCAGCTGTGCGCTATGCTCGGCTTCCGAAAGCGTGCCAGCGACCGTGGTCGTAGCCATGGTGTCCTCCGCGTTCTCCCGATGACGGCCTATTTGCGGCCGACGCGGCGTCTCATGGCCGCTATACCTCAGACCTTACCTGCGCTGAACCTTGCACCGCAAGGTTGACGCGCGGCCGTGCTTTCACGCGTCGTACTCCTCGGCGATGTCCTTGCCGGTGTAATCCTTCAGCAGCGCAGTCGCGATCACCGTGACGATGCAGCACAGCGCCATATAAATCGCGATCGAAAGGCCGGAATGGTAGATGCCGAAGAGCCAGGTCGCGATCAGCGGCGCAGGGCCGCCGGCGATGATCGAGGCGAGCTGATAGCCCAACGAGGCGCCGCTATAGCGCAGGCGCGGCGTGAACGCCTCGGCGATCAGCGCGGCTTGCGGTCCATATTGGAAATCATGCGCGATCAGCGATGCCGCCACCGCGACGAAGATCCAGATCGTTGACATCGTATCGAGCAGGCCGAAATAGACGAAGCCGTAGAGTCCGGTCGCGATGGCGCCGAGGATGTAGGTCTTCTTACGGCCGAAGAGGTCGGACACATGCCCAGCAAGCGGCGTCGTGACAAAGGAAATGGCGGACGCGACCAGCACGGCGGTCAGCATCAGATCGCGCGACGCGTGCAGCGTGCCGGTGCCATAGGCGATGATGAAAGCGGTGAAGATGTAATACGGTGCCTGCTGTCCCATGCGCGCGAAGGCCGTCAGCAGAATCTCGGCCGGCTGCTTCTTGATCACCTCGAGGAAAGGCGCGCGCTCGATCTTCTTCTGCTCGACAAGGCGGCGAAAGGTCGGCGTCTCGTTGATACCAAGCCGGATCCAGAGACCGATTCCGACCAGGACGATGCTGAGGAGGAACGGCACGCGCCACCCCCAGGTGAGGAACCCATCGCCCGACATCGCGCTCGCTGCCAAGACAACGAGATTGGCGATGAACAGGCCTGCCGGGACGCCGAATTGCGGCCAGGAAGCGATGAAGCCGCGCTGACCGTTGTGCCGCGCCCATTCCATCGCCAGGAGGACCGAGCCGCCCCATTCGCCGCCGACACCGATGCCCTGCAGGAAACGCAGCAGCGTCAGAATGATCGCGCCCCAAATGCCGATCACGGCATAGCCCGGCACGAAAGCGACCAGGAAGGTCGCGATGCCCATCAGCATCAAGGTCGCGATCAGGGTCGATTTCCGGCCGATACGATCGCCGTAATGGCCGAAGATCGCCGCGCCGATCGGTCGCGAAAGGAAGCCGACAAAATAGATCAGGAAGGCGTTGAGCGTCCCGACAAGCGGATCGTCGTTCGGGAAATAGAGCTTGGCGAAAACCAAGCCAGTGACAGAGCTGTAAAGGAAGAAATCGTACCATTCGATCGTCGTGCCGACGGTCGAGGCGATGACGGCGCGCCGAAGCTCACTTGCATGAGCGGCACCTGAAAGCGGACCAATGGCCGTTGTCGCCATGGCGTTTTCTCCCTCGCGTTCGCTTTACCCGCCGCTTATGCGGCGCGATTTCGCCGGGAGAGTACCGCTGCCGTGCGGAAATGGGCAAGCCGCCCGCTTCATTCGGTAAAACGCTGTTCTCGCCAATTTGATCAGCGACAGCGCGATCGGCCAGCAGGGTGCCTAGCGGCCCTGGAAGGCCGGCTTGCGCTTTTCGGCGAAAGCCCTGCGGCCTTCGGCGAAATCCTCGCTCTCCATGCAGCGCTTGGCGATGGCATCGCATTTGGCGCGATCGATATCGCCGCGCGGCTTCATCAGCTCAGCAATGATGCTTTTCGACGCGGCGATCGAAAGCGGCGCGTTCTCGGCCATCGTCGCGCAATAGGAGCGCGTGAAGGCTTCGAGCTCGGCTTCGGGCGGCGCGCGGTTGACGAGGCCCATCGCCTGCGCCTCGACGCCGCTGAATTGCCGCGCCGTGAACAGCATCTCGCGTGTGAAAGCCGGACCGATCAGATCGAGCACCTTCTGCACACCCGATAGCGTATAGGCGATGCCGAGCTTCGCTGCCGGAATGCCGAGCCGCGCCGTGTCTGCCGCGACGCGCATATCGGTATGGAGCGCGACCAGGAGCCCACCGCCGAGGCAATAGCCGCGGATCATGGCGATGGTCGGCTTCGTGCAATGCTCGAGCCGATCGAGCGCGCTGCGCATATTGTCGCTGTCGCTCTTGCCGATTTGGGCCGAGCCCAAACGTTCCTCGAAGCGGTTGATATCGGCACCCGAGATGAAAGCCTTCTCGCCCGCGCCTTTCAGCACCACGACGCGCACCGCCGGATCCTTCTCGAAATGATTGAGGATGGTGGGAATCGCCGCCCACATGTCGGGCGCCATCGCATTGAGCTTTGCGGGATTGTTGAACACCATCCAGCCGATCGGCCCATCGATCTCGGCGATCATGCGTTCGGTCGGCGAAATCATGCGTTCATCTCCTTATTCGCGACTGGGCGGAAAATAGAGGACGTCCCGGTCGCGCTCAATGCGAATGCCGGTGGTGCAAATCGGGGTAATGCGGATGGCGATGGACGAGCCGCGCATGCGAATGAACATGCGTATGCGGCTCGCCCGCGGGATCGCCCGCCGCATGCGCGTGATGATGGTGCAGATCGTGCACATGGCGATGCTCGTGCTCGAGCGCCTCGTGCGTGTGCGCGTGCTCGTGCCGCTCGGCAAGATGCAGATAGAGACCGATCGCCATCAGAGCGCCGGCGGCGATCAGCGAGATCGTCACGGGCTCGCTGAACATCAGCAGCGCGATCACCGCGCCGATGAAGGGCGACACCGAGTAGTAGGCGGCGGTGCGCGCCGTGCCGAGCGCGCGCAGCGCCGCGATATAGACCGTGAGGCTGACGCCGTAGCCGAAAAAGCCGAGCACCGCTGCTGCTGCAATTGCCCAGAGCGGCGGCCACTCGACTTGCAGCGCTAACGCGAGCGCGACATTGAGGGCGCCGGCGGCGAGCCCTTTGATCATGGCGATCTGCAGCGGATCAGAGGCCGAGATCTTGCGCGTCAGATTGCTGTCGATCGCCCAACCGAGGCACGCGACAACCACCGCTGCGGCGCTCCAACCGATCGCATCGACATGGCCCTGCCATGAGAGCAGCCCTGCGCCGAACAGGATCGCCACCGCGCCGATGGCAATGCGGCTGTCGACATTCTCGCGGAACACCATCCAGGCGATCGCAATGGTGAAAACACCTTCGAGGTTGAGCAGGAGCGAGGCGGTCGAGGCCGGCGTCCGTGTCAGTCCGATCATGAGCAAAATCGGGGCAATAACGCCGCCAGCGAGGATCAGCCCCGCAAGCCACGGCAGATCGGCGCGGCGCAGCGGCGCCTCGGTCGAGCCGCCGCCGGTCGCGCGCCGCGTGAGCTCGAACACCAGCAGCCCGCCACCCGAACCGAGGTAGAGCAGCCCCGCCAGAAGCCAGGGCGAGATATCGCCGAGCAATAGCTTCGAAAGCGGCGTCGTGACGCCGAACAGCAGCGCCGACAGGAGAGCCAGCACCGCGCCCGAGCGATTGAAGCCGTGATGATGAGCGTGGCTATTCCCAGCTGGCGGGCCGTCATGCATGCCGCGAGCATAGGGCGCAAGCCGTGCTCCGTGCTATGGAAGGGAATGCAAATCGCCGAACGCCCCTCGCCGAATTTCGACGCGCGCCCCGGCGATGGCCGCGTCGACATGCTGGTGCTGCATTACACGGGCATGCGAACGGCTCAAGAGGCGCTCACCCGGCTCTGCGATCCCGCCGCCAAGGTCAGCGCGCATTACCTGATCGACGAGGACGGCGGCGTGACGCGGCTCGTTGCCGAGGAAAAACGCGCTTGGCATGCTGGGATCTCGTCCTGGCGCGGCCGCAGCGACATCAACGGCGCCTCGATCGGCATCGAACTCGTCAATCCCGGCCATGAATTCGGCTATCGCAGCTTTCCCGAGCCGCAAATGGTGGCGCTCGAGGCGTTGGCACGTGGGATTCTCAGCCGGCATCCGATTGCGGCACGAAACGTCATCGGCCATTCCGATGTTGCGCCGCTGCGCAAGCAGGATCCCGGCGAGCTCTTCGATTGGCCGCGCCTCGCCCGCGCTGGCCTCGGCCTATGGCCCAATTTCGCCGGCCAAGCAGCGGCGGCAGCACCGCTAGCCTTGCGCGAAATCCAATCGGAACTCGCCGCAATTGGGTATTTCTGCCCGCAAAGCGGCGCGCAAGATGCGGCAACCACCGCCGCGATCCTCGCCTTTCAGCGCCATTTCCGGCCGGAACGCTGTGATGGCGTGCTCGATATCGAGACGAGCCGGCGAATTGCCATCTGCGCGGGAGGTATTATCTGACCTTCTTCGCGAGTCTGGCATTTGACTTGGGCGGAAACCCAGGTCTCTATCGCTGCGCCAGACGGCCGGATGGCTGCCTTCGCCATGAGGCGGGGGAGGAAAGTCCGGGCTCCATGGAAGCACGGTGCCGGGTAACGCCCGGCGGGGGCGACCCCAGGGAAAGTGCCACAGAAACACACCGCCAACCCCCGCGCGGCGCTTGCGTCGCGATGGGGCGGCAAGGGCGAAATGGTGCGGTAAGAGCGCACCGCGCGGCCGGTAACGGTGGCGGCAGGGCAAACCCCACCGGGAGCAAGACCAAGTAGGGATGGCAGAACCTTCGGGTTCGAGCGGGTTTCCGCGCCGCCATCCGGGTCGGTCGCGTGAGGCGCCCCGGCAACGGGCGTCCCAGATGAATGGCCATCCCCTGTCCTCGCGGCAGGGACAGAACCCGGCTTACAGGCCGTCTGGCACCCCCTTCGCTCTCCTCAAGCGTTTGTACGCAGCCCGCGTATATCAAAACAAAACAAGAACGGCGCTTGATTTGGGCCATTACTCGGACCGCTGCGAAATTATCCACCGAATTCAGGCTAAGTCCCGATTTTTCATCGGTTTTTACTAGGTAAACGTTTGACAGCCCATGATTTCCCATGCTATCCCAATTAGTCCCAATTCATGGAGGCGCGCGCAGGGCGGCGTGCGTGCGGTTTCCCGGGACGGGGTCGGTAGTCGCGGGCGTGTTTGGGGATCCTGCGTTGGCGCTGTTTTCTTCGACTTATTTCAACAAGATAGACCGCAAGGGGCGGGTTTCTGTCCCGGCGGCCTTTCGCGCTGCCCTGAACGGCCAAACCTTCTCCGGGATCGTCGTCTTCCCCTCGCCGAAACTGCAGGCGCTCGACGCCGGGGGTTACGACCGGCTCGAAGACATCGCCAAGAGCCTCGACGAGCTGCCCGAATTCTCGGATGAGCATGAAGCGCTGCGCGCGGTCTTAGGCGAAGCCGAGCAACTTCCGTTCGATGGCGAAGGCCGCGTCATCCTTTCCCAAGCGCTGATCGAGCATGCCGGGATCGGCGAGCAAGTGGCGTTCGTCGGCGCCGGCCGCAGTTTCCAAATCTGGGAGCCGGCGCGCTTTCAGCAGCACCGCGAAGAGATGCGCGATCGCGTCCGCCAACGCGGCTTCACGCTGCCACCGCGGAGCCCGGCGAAGTGAAGCAGCCCGGCGCGCATATCCCCGTCCTGCTCGCCGAAGTGATCGCCGCGTTGAAGCCCCATGACAACGGCCTCTATCTCGACGGCACTTTCGGCGCCGGCGGCTATAGCGAAGCGATGCTGCGCAGCGCCGCTTGCCGCGTCGTCGCGCTCGATCGCGATCCCGCCGCCGTCGCGCGCGGCGACGATCTGGCGAAACTCTATGCCGGCCGCCTCACGTTGATCGAAGGCCGCTTCTCGGAGATGGAACGGCTGATCACGCCGCACGGCGCTGCCCCGCTCGCGGGCGTTGCGCTCGATCTTGGTGTTTCCTCAACGCAGCTCGACAATCCGGCGCGCGGCTTCTCCTTCCGCACCGACGGACCGCTCGACATGCGCATGGGACGCGATGGCCGCAGCGCCGCCGATCTCGTCAACACCGCCGATGAAGCCGAACTCGCATCCCTCATTCGCGACTATGGCGAAGAGCGCTTTGCGCGCCGCATCGCCCGCGCGATCATCGCCGCCCGGCCGCTCAGCCGGACTAGCGAGCTTGCCGTCGCGATCCGCAGCGTCGTGCCCGAGACAGGGGGCATCGATCCGGCCACCCGCACCTTCCAAGCGCTGCGTATCGCCGTGAATGACGAGCTCGACGAGCTGGATCGCGGCCTTGCCGCTGCCGAGCGGCTGCTTGAGCCAGGTGGACGGCTCGCCGTTGTTGCCTTCCACTCGCTCGAAGACCGGCGCGTCAAGGATTTCCTACGCCGCCGCAGCACCGATGCGCCAAAAGCCAGCCGGCATGCACCGGCGACGCGTGGCCCTGCGCCCAGCTTCCGCCTTCTCACCCGCAAGCCGGTCGCGCCGAGCGCCAACGAAATCGCGCGCAATCCCCGCGCGCGATCCGCTCGCCTCCGCGCCGCCGAGCGCACCGACGCGCCAGCCTGGGAGATCGCGGCATGAGTGTGATCCGTCCGGGAACGATCGTCTGGTTCTGCGTCGTCGTCGCTGTCGGCTATGCGATGTTTCAGGTGAAATACGAAGTGATGCAGCAAGAGCAGACGCTCGCCGGCATCAACAAACAGATCGCCGATGACCGCGACCAGATCCGCGTCCTCAACGCGGAATGGAGCTATCTCACACGTCCGGCCCGCATCGAGGAACTCAGCGCCCGCTTCCTCCATCTGGGTAGCTTGAACTCGATACAGATCCTGCCGCCGAGTGCCGTCCCCGAGCGCGCCGATGCTGGCGCGCCGCTCGCCGCTTCGCCTCCCGCCCCATCTACTACCGCCGCGGCACCGCATCTTGCCGCAGTTACGTCGAGGTCCCAGCCATGAGCACCTCTTCGCCGCGCGATCCGAATCCCTGTCGCCCGCGCCATTTCCGCCCCGGCCCCTGCGGTCCCGAGCCGCAGGAAGGTCCTACCACGCAATGGATCGAGACCAGCCGCACGCGGCTCATCATCGCCGGCGCGCTGATGGCCTTGGCTTTCGTCGTGATCTCGGGCCGCCTCGTCGAAATCTCGAGCTTGAAGGCTGGTGATGCCCGCGTGGCGCATGTCAGCACCCCGGCGCGCGTCGAGACCAGTCGCGCGGATATCACCGACCGCAATGGCGTCCTGCTGGCGACGACATTGAAGGCGCCTTCACTGTATGCCGATCCCAAGACAATGGCCGATGCGCGGATCGATACGCGCGCGGCCGCGCGGAAGATCGTTCAGGTCCTGCCCGATCTCAACGAAGCCGAGGTCTATGCCAAGCTCGCGTCCGAGAAGAGCTTCGTCTGGCTGAAGCGGCAGCTGACACCGCGTCAGATGGCGGCGGTGAATGCGCTCGGCATCCCCGGTCTCGATTTCCAGGACGAAGAGAAGCGCCTCTATCCGCAAGGCCGAACCTTCGCGCATGTCGTCGGCTATGCCGGCGTCGACAACAAGGGCCTCGGCGGCATCGAGCGCAGCTTTGACGAAGCGCTGCGCAGCCGACACCAGCCGCTGCAACTCTCGGTCGATCTGCGCGTCCAATCGATCCTTCGCGCCGAGATTGCCAAGCAGATAACCGAGTTCCGCGCCGTCGGTGGCAGCGGTATCGTCATGAACGTCAATACCGGCGAAGTCCTCGCCTTGGTGTCGCTGCCGGATTTCGACCCGAACGACCCGGGCGCCACGCCGCCCGAGAATCTGTTCGACCGCGTCACGCTCGGTACCTACGAGATCGGCTCCGTCTTCAAGATCTTCACCGTCGCGATGGCGCTTGACGATCACGTCACCTCACTCGCCGGCGGCTACGACGCGAGCCATCCGATCAAGATCGATCGCTTCACCATTCATGACGATCACGCGCAGAATCGCTGGCTCTCGGTGCCCGAGATCTTCATGTACTCATCGAACATCGGCGCGGCGAAGATGGCGGTCGATGTCGGCGCCGACCGCCAGCGCGATTTTCTCGGCAAGCTCGGCTTGCTGAAAGCACCGAACTTTGAGTTACCCGAGATCGCGGCGCCGCAAGTGCCCGACACCTGGCGGCCGGTCAATGTCATGACCATCGGTTTCGGCCATGGCATCTCGGTGAGCCCGCTGCAAATCGCGAGCGCGGTCAGCACGGTGGTCAATGGCGGCACGATGCATCGCGCGACGATCATCAAGCGACCCGAGGACGAACCCGTCGGGGGCCGGCAAGTGATGTCGGAGGCGACCTCGATCGAGATGCGCAAGCTGCTGCGTCTCGTTGTCGAAAAAGGCACCGGCAAACTCGCCGAAGCGCCCGGCTATCTCGTCGGTGGCAAGACCGGGACGGCCGAGAAGGTCTCCGGCAAGCATTACAGCACACATTCGCTGATCTCGTCTTTCGCCGGCGTCTTCCCAGTGAACGATCCGCGCTATTTCATCATGATCTCGATCGACGAGCCGCATGGCGACAAGCAGTCCTTCGGCTATGCGACGGGCGGCTGGGTCGCGGCACCCGGTGTCTCGCGCAGCGTTGAACGAATGGCGTCGCTGCTCGGAATTCAACCGGTCGACGAAGATTCGCCCGAAATTCGCCGTTCTTTGATGGTCGGCTTGCCGTCACCGTCGGGGCGGAAATTTGCGTCTAACTGAGATCATGGACGGGGGAGCTGCCCTCCGCCTTCCCGCCGGGGTACCCGAACCGGACATCACCGGCTTGACCGCCGACAGCCGCGCCGTGCAGCGCGGCTTCCTCTTTGCTGCTTTGCCTGGGACGAAGCTCGACGGCAAGCGCTTCATAACCGACGCTCTGGCGCGCGGCGCAACGGCGCTGCTGCTCGAGGATGCAAGCGGCGTCGATATGGCCGTGCCACTCGTCACCGACTCCAATCCACGCCGGCAATTCGCGAAAATGGCGGCGTCGTTCTACGCGCCGCAGCCCAAGACAGTCGCCGCCGTCACCGGCACCAATGGCAAGACCTCGGTGACAGTGTTCCTGCGCCAGATTTGGGCCGCGCTCGGCCATAAAGCGGCAAGCCTCGGCACGATTGGACTCTTCGCGCCCGGCATCGAGCAGCCGGGCAGCCTCACCACGCCCGATCCCGTCGCTTTGCATCGCGATCTCGGCATGCTGGCAAAAGCCGGCATTGATCACGTCGCGCTCGAAGCCTCGAGCCACGGGCTCGATCAGTTCCGACTCGACGGGCTCGCGCTCAGCGCCGCCGCCTTCACCAACCTCACCCGCGATCATCTCGATTATCATGCGGATATGGAGGCGTATTTCTCGGCGAAGGCGCGGCTCTTCACCGAGTTGCTGCCGGCAAGTGGTACCGCCGTCTTCAATATCGATGCCCCGCAAACCGCGCGGCTATCGCGCCTGTGCCAAGGCCGCGGCCAGCGCATCATCACCTATGGCCGCAATCCGGCCTCGGATATCTGGCTCTCCGACGCCATTCCCGAAGGCCTCGGCCAGCGCATCACTTTCTCCGGCTTCGGCGAGAAGCGCACGATTTGGATTCCACTGCTCGGCGCGTTCCAGGCGTGGAACGCGCTCTGCGCCGTCGGACTCGCGATCGCTTGCGGCGCCCCGGCGAGCGCCGCTTTCGACGCGGTCGGCAAGCTGACCGGCGTTCCCGGCCGCATGCAACGCATCGGCGACGTACCGGTGATCGTCGATTATGCGCACACGCCCGACGCGCTGCAGACCGCGCTGACCGCGCTGCGTCCGTTCACCTCTGGCAAGCTGATCGTGATCTTCGGCTGCGGCGGCGATCGCGATCCCGGCAAGCGCCCGCAAATGGGCGCGATCGCCGAGCAACTCGCCGATGCGGTCATCATCACAGACGACAATCCCCGCAGCGAGAATCCCGCTGCGATCCGCCGGGCTGTCCTCGCCGCCGCCCCCAAGGCGCAAGAGATCGGCGATCGCGCCGAGGCGATCCGCGCCGCGATCAAGATGCTGCATCCCGGCGATCTCCTGCTCCTCGCCGGCAAAGGCCATGAGCGCGGCCAGATCATCGGCGACAAGACGCTGCCTTTCGACGACGCCGCGATGGTGCGCGCCATTCTCGCGGAGGCCGGCGAATGACGGCGCTCTGGACATCGCAAGACGCCGCGGCGGCGACCGGCGGCCACAATAGCGGCGGCGCCTGGCAAGCGAATGGCGTGTCGATCGACAGCCGCACCGTCGCTGCCGGCGATCTTTTTGTCGCGCTCGCGGGACCGAAATTCGACGGCCACGATTTTGTTGCTGGCGCTTTGGCCCGCGGCAGCGCTGCGGCCGTTGTGGCAAAACAGCCGGCGAAAGTCGACGCCCAAGCGAACCTGCTGCTGGTTGCGGATACGCAGACCGCGCTCGAAGCGCTCGGCGGCGCCGCGCGCGCACGGGCGCGAGGCCGCATCATCGCGATCACCGGCAGCGTCGGAAAGACCGGCACCAAGGAAGCGCTAAAGACCGTGCTCGCTGCGCAAGCGCGCGCTTTCGCTTCCTCAGGCAGTCTCAACAATCATTGGGGCGTGCCGCTGTCTTTATCGCGCATGCCGGCCGATAGCGATTACGGGATCTTCGAGCTCGGCATGAATCACCCAGGCGAGATCAATGCGCTGACCCGCATGGTCCGGCCCCATGTCGCCGTGATCACCACGATCGAGCCGGCGCATCTCGGCTTCTTCCCGTCGGTCGAAGCGATCGCCGACGCCAAGGCGGAGATTTTCCGCGGTGTCGAGCGCGGCGGCGCGGCCATCCTCAATCGCGATAATCCGCATTACGCGCGTCTCGCCAAGGCGGCGCACGATTGCGGCATTGCCGATGTCATTGGCTTTGGCGCGCATCGCGAGGCTGCGGTGCGGCTCATCGATTGCGCGCTGCGGGACAATGACAGCACCGTCAGCGCCAAAGTCATGGGCGAGGCGATCGACTACACGATCGGCATCGCCGGTAAGCACTGGATCATGAATAGCCTCGCCGTGCTCGCCGCCGTGCGCGCGGCCGGCGGCGATATCAGAGCGGCCGCAATGGCGCTGGCCAAGCTCGCGCCGCTCTCGGGCCGCGGCGAGCGCCATCGCGTCGCGATCGCCGGCGGCGCCTTCACGCTGATCGACGAGAGTTACAATGCGAGCCCCGCTTCGATGCGCGCGGCTTTCGCCGTGCTCGGCGGCACGAAGCCTGAAGCGGCCGGCCGGCGCGTCGCCGTGCTCGGCGACATGCTCGAGCTCGGCGCCGAATCGCAACGCCTTCACGCTGCGCTGGCGGCCCCGCTGATCGATTGTGGCGCTGACCTCGTCTTTACGCTTGGCGATGAGATGCGTGCGCTCGACAAGGCGCTGCCCACAGCAAAGCGCGGCGGCCATGCCAGCAGCATCGGCGATCTCGCGCTCCTGCTCGGCGAGCGCCTGCACGCCGGCGATGTCGTCACGGTCAAAGGCTCGCATGGCAGCAAGCTCTACGAGCTGGTCGCGAACTTGCTCGCCTCGCCCTCCGCCAAGTCTGAGCCCGCAACATCGAAGGCGAGGGCTTAGCGCATGCTCTATCATCTTTTCGCCGGTCTCGCCGACAAATTCGAGCCGTTCAACCTCTTCCGCTATCTGACCTTCCGAACGGCCGGTGCGATCGTGACGGCGCTGATCATCAGCTTCATCTGCGGCCGGCCGCTCATCACCTGGCTGCGCGCGGTGCAGCGCGAAGGTCAGCCGATCCGCATCGATGGTCCGGAGAGCCATCTGCTGACCAAGAAGGGCACGCCGACCATGGGAGGCGCGTTGATCCTTTTGGCGATCATCAGCTCGACCTTGCTCTGGGCCGATCTCACCAACCGTTTCGTCTGGATTACGCTCGGCGTGACGATCGGCTTCGGCGCGATCGGCTTCCTCGATGATTACCGCAAGCTCGCAAACCGCTCGCATAAGGGCGTGCCCGGCAAGATCCGGCTGCTCGGCGAGATCGGCATCGCGACGCTGGCGGTGCTGGGCGTCATGGTGATTACGCGCGCGCCACTTGCGACCGGCCTCACCCTGCCATTCCTCAAATCGGTGCTGATCCCGCTCGGCTGGTTTTTTCTACCGGTCGGCGTCTTCGTCGTCGCGGGCGCCTCGAATGCGGTCAATCTCACCGACGGTCTCGACGGGCTCGCGATCGTGCCGACGATGATCGCCGCCGGCTGCTTCATGCTGATCTCGTATCTGGTCGGCAACGTCGTCTTCTCGAATTACCTCCAGCTCCTCCATGTGCCCGGCACCGGCGAGCTCAGCGTGTTCTGCGGTGCGATGGTCGGCGCGGCGCTCGGCTTCCTCTGGTTCAACGCGCCTCCGGCAATGGTCTTCATGGGCGACACCGGCGCTCTCTCGATCGGCGCCGCGCTCGGCATCATCGCGGTCATCGATAAGCAGGAACTGGTGCTCGCGATCATCGGCGGCCTTTTCGTGCTCGAAACCGTGTCGGTGATCGTCCAGGTCGCGAGCTTCAAGATGACCGGCAGGCGCGTCTTCCGCATGGCGCCGCTGCATCATCATTTCGAAAAGAAGGGTTGGCAGGAGCCGACCATCGTCATCCGTTTTTGGATCATCGCCTCGATCCTCGCGATCGCGGGCCTTTCGACGTTGAAACTGAGGTAGGAGGGCGATGATCGACGTCACCTCTTTCCGTCAGCAACGTGTCGCCGTGATGGGGCTTGCGCGCTCGGGCCTGGGCGCAGCGGAAGCGCTGCGCCGCGGCGGCGCCGATGTGCTCGCCTGGGACGACAGCGCGGAGAAGCGCGCCGAAGCGAGCATGCGCGGCGTACCTGTCGTCGATCTCGCCAGCGCGGATTTGGCCAACGTCGCCGCGCTCGTCCTCTCACCCGGGATCCCCTCGACCTTCCCCAAGCCGCATCCGGTCGCGGCGCGCGCCCGCACCGCCGGCATCGAAATTATTTGCGATATCGAACTTCTCGCGCGCAGCCAGCGCGACGCACGCTTCGCCGGCATCACCGGGACCAACGGCAAATCGACCACCACTGCGCTCCTCGGCCACATCCTCGGCGAAGCCGGTATGAGGGTCGAAATCGGCGGCAATATCGGCCTGCCGGTGCTCTCGCTCGCGCCGCTCGGCCAGGACGGCATCTATGTGCTCGAGATGAGCTCCTATCAGCTCGAACTCACCAATAGCCTCGTCTTCGAAGTCGCGCTGCTGCTCAACATCACGCCCGACCACCTCGACCGTCATGGCGGGATGGACGGCTACATCGCGGCAAAGGAGCGCATCTTTGCCGGTCAGACCGCACGCCAGGCCGCGGTTATCGGCATCGACGATGATATCTGCAAGCGCATCGCCGATCGGCTCGCCACGCGCGGTCATCGCGTCGTGCCGATTTCGGCGGAGCACATCGCTTCCGGCGGCGTCTATGTCGCGGGCACGAATCTGATCGACGATATTGACCGGCAGCAAGCGGCAGTGCTCAATCTCGCCGGCCTCCCACACCTGCCCGGCCGACATAATTGGCAGAATGCCGCCGCAGCTTTTGCGGCCGCGCGCTGCCTCGGCGTTACCGCCCATGCCGCCGCGCGCGGCATCACGACTTTCCCCGGCCTCGCCCATCGCCAGGAGCTGATCGCCACTATCGAGGGCGTGCGCTATGTGAACGACAGCAAGGCGACGAACGCCGACGCGACCGAGAAGGCGCTCGTCTGCTACGAGGATATTTTGTGGATCGCCGGCGGCGTCGCCAAGGAAGGCGGCATCGCCAGCCTCGAGTCGTGCTTCCCGCGCCTCCGCCACGCTTTCCTAATCGGGGAGGCGGCTCCGGCTTTCGCCGAGACGCTGTCCGGCAAGGCGCCATTCACGCGCTCCGGCGATCTAGCGACCGCGGTGCGGCAAGCGCGCGCCATGGCCAAGCCCGGCAACACCGTGCTGCTGTCGCCGGCCTGCGCCTCGTTCGATCAATTCCGTGATTTCGAAGCGCGCGGCGATGCGTTCCGCCGTCTCGTCGAAGAGCTTCAGGACGAGGCGCGCGCATGAGCACCTATGCCCGCAGCACTTTCGCGCGCACCGACCGCAGCATAATCGCGCAGTGGTGGTGGACGGTCGATCGCTGGACCATCGTCGCCGTGCTGGCGCTGATCGCCTTTGGCTCGCTGATGGTGATGGCGGCGAGTCCGGCGGTCGCGGTGCACATCGGCACCGATAGCCTCCACTTCATCAAGCGCTATTTCTTGGTCCTGCCGATGGCGGTGGCGCTGATGTTCACGGTCTCGCTGATGAGCCCGCGCGCGATCCGGTTGATCTCGATCGCCGGGTTGGCGATCGGCTTGGTGCTGCTCGCCTACACGCTGATGAACGGCATCGAGATCAAAGGGGCGCGCCGCTGGATCGATCTGCCGGGCGAATCGATCCAGCCGTCCGAATTCGTCAAGCCGTGCTTCGCTGTGGTCTCGGCCTGGCTCTTCGCGCAAGCCAAGCTGCGGCCCGGCTTCCCGGGCAATTCAATCGCGATCCTGCTCTACGCGGCGATCGTCGGCCTGCTGATCAAGCAGCCGGATCTCGGCATGACCGCGGTCGTCTCGGTGGTGTGGTTCACAGAGTTCTTCCTCTCTGGCCTGTCGCTCATCTGGGTCGTCGCGCTCGTGGGCGCCGGCGTTGCCGGCCTCGCCGGCGCGTATGCGCTGCTGCCGCATGTCGCGACGCGCATCAACGGCTTCCTCGATCCACAAGCCGGCGACAGCTACCAGGTCGACCGCTCACTCGACGCGTTCATGAATGGCGGGCTCTGGGGCCGCGGCCCGGGCGAAGGCACGGTGAAGCTGTCGCTGCCCGACGCGCATGCCGATTTCGTCTTTGCCGTAGCCGGCGAGGAACTCGGTCTTATCGTCTGCCTCATTATCGTCGCAATTTTCGCTTTCATCGTGCTGCGCGGCTTTTCACGCCTGTTGCAGGAGAACAATCTCTACATCGTCCTCGCCGCCACCGGCCTCCTCGTGCAGTTCGGGCTGCAGGCGATCATCAACATGGCATCGGCGCTGCATTTGATGCCGACGAAGGGCATGACCCTGCCCTTCATCTCTTACGGCGGCTCCTCGCTCCTCGCGCTCGGCCTCGGCATGGGCATGATCCTGGCGCTGACGCGACGGCGCTTCGGCGAGGGCGACGAATGACCGGACGCCTCGTCATCCTCGCCAGCGGCGGCACCGGCGGACACATGTTCCCGGCGGAAGCACTCGCCAGCGCCTTGCTGGCGCGTGGCCACCGCGTCGCACTGGTGACCGATCGCCGCGGCCAGGCATTTGCCGATCGTCTGCCCGAGGTCGCGCTGCATCGCATTCCCGCCGGCCGGCTTGACACGGGGCTCATCGGCAAGGCGATGGGCGTCGGCGAGATGATCCTCGGCACGCTCGCCGCCGGAAAGCTCTTGGGCCGCCTGCAGCCCGCGATCGCGGTCGGTTTCGGCGGCTATCCCTCCGTCCCGACGATGCTCGCCGCGGCGCGCCGCCGGGTCGCCACCGTACTGCATGAGCAGAACGCGCTGATGGGCCGCGCCAATCGCCTGCTCGCACCGCGCGTCACGCGCATCGCGACGTCGTTCCCGCAAGTGCAGGGGGTGAAGCAGGCCGATATCGCGCGTATTGCCTTCACCGGCAACCCCGTGCGGCCCGAGATCGTGAAGCTGCGCGACACGCTCTATCCCGCGCCGAGCGGCACAATCAACCTGCTGGTCACCGGTGGAAGCCAGGGCGCGCGGATCTTGAGTGCCGTCATCCCCGACGCGCTCGCTCAGCTCCCCGAGACGCTCAAATCGCGCATCGCGCTCATGCAGCAAGCGCGGCCCGAGGATTTGGAGCGCGTGCGCGAGACGCATCGCCGGAGCGGCATCAACGCCGAGGTCGCGCCTTTCTTCCACGATCTGCCGGCGCGGCTCGGTCGCGCGCATCTCGTCATCGCGCGCGCGGGCGCCTCGACCGTGTCCGAACTTTGCGTCGCCGGCCGGCCGGCGATTCTCGTGCCATTCGCGGCCGCTGCCGACGATCACCAGAGCTTCAACGCCCGCGCGCTCGGCGATGCCGGTGCAGCCTGGGTGATGCCGGAGCGGGATTTCACGCCGGCGGCGCTTGCGGCAAAGCTTGCCGCGCTGCTGGCCGCACCCGACGCGATGGTCGCTGCCGCCGCGGCTGCGCGAAAACTCGGCATGCCGGATGCCGCCGCGCGCCTCGCCGATCTCGTTCTTGCCTGCGCCAACGCCGATGCTCCCCGGGAGAATGCCGCATGAGGGCGCTTCCGATCGACATCGGTCCGCTGCATTTCGTCGGCATTGGCGGCATTGGCATGAGCGGCATAGCCGAGATCCTCCACAATCTCGGCTATGTCGTGCGCGGGAGCGACGCCGCCGATGGTGGCAATGTGCGCCGCCTCCAATCACTCGGCATTCAAGTCGCGATCGGCCATCGTCCCGAAAATCTCGGCGATGCCCGCGTCGTCGTGATCTCTTCGGCGGTGAAGCCCGACAATCCCGAGGTGAAAGCGGCGCGCGCGCGGCTGCTGCCGGTGGTGCGGCGCGCTGAAATGCTGGGCGAACTGATGCGTCTCAAATGGGCGATCGCGGTCGCCGGCACCCATGGCAAGACGACCACCACTTCGATGATCGGCGCGCTGCTCGAGACGGCCGGGCGCGATCCGACGATCATCAACGGCGGCATCATCAACGCGCACGGCACGAATGCGCATCTCGGCAGCGGCGATTGGATGGTCGTCGAGGCCGATGAGAGCGACGGCACTTTCGTGAAGCTGCCCTCGACGATCGCCGTCATCACCAATATCGATCCCGAGCATCTCGATTACTACGGCACGGTCGAGGCGCTACATCAGGGCTTCGAGAGCTTCGCCGGAAACGTGCCGTTCTATGGCCTCGACATTCTCTGCATCGATCATCCGGTGGTGCAGGGCCTGATACCGCGGCTTTCCGAGCGGCGTATCGTCACTTACGGCTTCAGCCCGCAGGCCGAGATCCGCGCGATCGATGTGAATTTGGGCCGCGAGGGTGCGCGCTACAACGTCGTCATCGCAGATCG
>Ga0134128_10003709_pt1 | contig 18657 bp, 17 predicted proteins | sample KB31754_FD_96462 | JGI IMG/M metagenome (GOLD analysis project Ga0134128, IMG submission 96462) | Terrestrial soil microbial communities with excess Nitrogen fertilizer from Kellogg Biological Station, Michigan, USA - KB3-175-4 | ecosystem: Environmental > Terrestrial > Soil > Unclassified ... | reverse complement strand
TGAGCCGACAGGTGAAGTTCCAGAAATCGTAGCCGTCGAAGCTAAAGTGATTCGTCCGTAAGTATCCACAGTCAGAACTGGAACTTGAGTTGCTGAACCATAAGTGCCAGCGGTGACTCCTGATGTTGCTAAGTCTAAAGTATTTCCAGTTGTTGAAAATCGGGCAGCAGGAGGATTGACAGTCTTTGCCCAAGCTGAAACTGTCGGATCTGTTTCACTGGTGATACCAGCGTCGGCCACGCAAGAATAATTAGTGCCATTGAAAGTCAGGTACTGCCCAGCTGCACAAGTCGGAATATTTTTATTCACCCAAGCTGTGCCGTTGTAAATCAGCGTATCGCTTGCTGCCAAACCTGAAAGAGTGACAGCTTTTCCTTGGATACCACTGACTGTGAGTTTGCCAGTGTTATCAATCAAAGCATCACCACTCATCGAAACAGCAGCTGCGACATTGGCGGAATTTCCCACCCAAACTTTTGCCGAGTTCAAAGCTGGAAGTGTTCCTGAAGCTCCCGCCACAGCCGTATCAACATAACCTTTGTTCGCAGCATCGGATGCCAAAGTTGGAGAAGCTAAATTTTTAATCTGTAAATTCTGGGCATTCAAAAAATCATCCGCTGGATTTCCTGGTGTGCCATTGTCATTAAAAAATCCGGTCAGGTAATTAAACTGATCGACATCGAGATTTGTTGTAGATCCCGCGCCATTCAAACGAACCAAGTTATTAATTCCATAGCCACCGATTTGATTGGCTTGAAAAGCATAAGGCACCGCTTTGACTGGAATCGCCGCCAGATTTAAAACTTGCGCGCCAAACGAAACGGTCATTTCGATCGAGCGATCATCAATCGCACCGGGTGTGTACGCCGAACCCACTCCGCAAGTCAGTGCTCCGAAAGATGCCACTGAAGCATTGGTGAAAGTCTCACGTAGAGTTGGGCCCGCGCCAACACGAGTGCCCGTTCCCACTTGCAAAACGAAAGTTCCAACGGAATTGCTCATGTCTAAACTTTGCGTTTCTTCGTAGAGCAAACAATGCGAGCCAGCGACTCCTGTGGTTGGAGTGTAGATTTTGATATCGAAATTGACGGGATTACTTGTCACTGCAACGCCTGACGGATCAACGATACGACCTTGCAGAACAACTTTTTCATTCGATGGAGCAGCAAAAGCAATGAGTGGAGTCACTGATGAAATAAAAATTAAAAAAAGAAAAAATGAGCGCAAGAAATTACTTCGGCAGATGCCCAAGCTTGCCCATACGTACAACTGATTGAAAGTACTTAAAAAACGTCCCACGTCTATCTTTACGGCATATTCATTAGGGTTCTGAAGGTTGATCTGGGAACATTAATATTGCGCTAAAATGCACTAGAGTAAGACACTCGTGATATGCCACTCTACAAAAGACCTGTCTTATTTTAAGAAAATAAATTTTTATTCGGAGTTTTGCGGCTTTTTATTCTCGTGAGTAATCTCAATTGGAGTCACATCGATCACTTCGGCATCGCGCTCGACGCGAACTTCGCCGCCAAAGCTGCCGCCGAAATTCATGCCTGAACTGAAGACCTGAATGCGGCCTTTCGACATTTGTCGGAGCAGCGTCGATTTAAAAAGTAAAAGCATCAGATGACGAGTGCCCGGCAGGACCAAAAGCAAGCCCACCACATCGCTGATAATGCCGGGTAAAAAAATCAGCAAGCCGCCGAGCAAAATCAAAAGCTGATTCAAGAGACGATTGCTCGGATCTTTTCCTTGCGCGAGATCTTGCTGAACACTGAAAAGAGCCGAACGACCTTGGCTCATCATGATGATCAGCCCCAGTAGGCCCGAGGCCATGGTCAAAAGCAAAGCATTCCAAAAACCGTAAGCTTCGACAAAAGAAATGCAGACGTAGATTTCAGCAAAGGGATAAAGAAAAAAAATCCAACCAAGCATGACAAAACCTTCCATCGCCTTCTAGCAAAAATTAAAAAGAAAATTCAGCCACCACGGGGCAATGATCAGAACCTTCAACGGTATCTAAAATATCAGCTGACTTCAGATTGGGAACAAGATTTTTTGAAATGCAAATGTAGTCAATTCTCCAGCCGCGATTTTGCAATCGCCCCATGGTGCGATAATCCCACCACGAGTAACGATCTTTTTCGTCGGCATGAAATTCACGAAAAGTGTCAACGAAACCGAGTGATAAAAATGAATCAAACCATTCGCGCTCTTCAGGTAAAAATCCGCTGTGCTTCGACAAACGAACGGGGTCATGAATATCGATTTCTTTGTGGGCGACATTGTAATCGCCGACCACAACAATTTTTTTGCCTTTTTTAAGCTCACTTTTGAGATGCGTATTCAAGTCCTTCAAAAACTTTTGTTTGAAGTTATGTCGTTCGTCACCCGAGCCGCCGTTGGGAAAATAAATATTGTACAACTCGAATTCCGGAAATTCGGTAATAACAAATCGCCCTTCCGAGTCATAAGCGGGGATATCGACGCCCTTGATGATTTTTTTTGGCTCTGTGTGAGAAAAAGTCGCGACTCCCGAGTAGCCTTTCTTAATGGCCGAAGACCAGTGGCTGTGCGCAAAGCCCAAAGTCTTAACGCTATCTTCCACTTGATCGATGTGGGCTTTGGTTTCCTGCAAACACAAAATGTCGGGCTTCACGTTGCTCACGAACTCGGGCAAAGTTTTTTTATAGGCAGCGCGTATTCCATTCACATTCCAAGAAACCAATTTCAGCATTTGTTTTTCCTCTTTATATGACCGTCATGTCTTGGCTTATTTCTTTTTCTATGGCAACCTTCCAAAGGTTCCGGGTTCTTTTTAGGGACTCAGCGAGTTATAAGGACGTCCGGTACAAATTCCAGAAGCGCCGCTTCCGCAAACGGTACGGCATACCCACAACAAGGAGAAAAAATGCCATTTATTAATCAACCAGCCCCTCAATTTGTGACCGATGCCATTGTTGATGGCGGTGAAGTGAAGAAAATTTCTTTGAATGATTACAAAGGAAAATGGGTTGTCCTGTTTTTCTATCCTTTGGATTTCACTTTTGTGTGTCCCACGGAAATCACGCAATTTCGCGATAAATTAAAAGAGTTCAAAGCCGGCAAAGCCGAAGTTTTAGGTTGCTCTGTGGATTCGGTTCATTCGCACAAACGTTGGTTGAAAGATGACCTTGGCGATTTGGGTTATCCTTTGCTCGCGGATCTGACCAAACGCATTTCTCGCGATTACGGAGTTTTGATTGAAGAGGCGGGCATTGCGACTCGTGGAACTTTCATCATCGATCCTGATCAAAAAATTCAATACATGGGAATTCACAACACCAACGTGGGTCGCGACGCGAACGAAATTCTGCGCGTGTTGAATGGCTTGCAATCCGGTGAGCTCTGCGGCGCTGGTTGGAAAAAAGGCGAATCTTTCGTCAAACCTAAAGGCTGATCCTGGCATCACTCAAACAAGGCTTCATTTCCTATCTCACAACGAAATATCCTGGCTTGGCTTCGGCTGAGCTAGGAAGTATTGTGGCCGAGCATCTTCTCAGCTCCTATGAAATTGAACTTCCGGCGCACATCCTTAAACAGGCGCAAGATTTTGCTGACGCCACTTTTTCCCTGCGTGCACTTCCCAATTACCAACAAAAAGTTCTCAAAAGACAGGCCGAGCTTTTCCCCAATTATTCGGCCATTCATGATCCCGGCAATAACGGCATCGCCATGAGCTATGATTTTCATATCAATATCGATGGCGTGCTGAAGCTTATCGAAGTCAATACCAATGCCGCCTTTTTAGCTCTGGGAACAGAGATGTATGAGTTTCGGCAAAAGACTTTGCCGATCGCTGATTTTTCTCGCGAAGAAATTAAACTCAATATTCAAACTGAAATGTCATTGCATCAGAAAAAAAATCCAAAACACAAAGTGGATCTCAAAAAATTAAAAGTGGCAATTGTTGACGATCATCCACCTCAGCAAAGATTGTTTGCAGAATTTTTGGTCTATCAAGAGTGGTTTCAAGCTTGGGGATGGAAAACAGAAATCAAAGATCGTGAAGAGCCTTTCAAAGCCGATTTCATTTACAACCGCTCGACCGATTTTTATTTGGAAGAACCACAATCCCAGCAATTAAAAAAATATTTCCAAGAAAACACCGCAGCTCTTTCTCCAAATCCCTACGAGTATGCGATGCTCGCCGATAAAGAACGCATGATCGAATGGAGTGCTCCTGGTTTTCTCGAAGAGTGCGGCCTTGAAAAAGAGAAAATCAAAGCCCTGCAAAAGAATTTGCCAAAAGCGCATGAGCTGACCATCGAACGCGCCGAAGAAATTTGGACAAAACGAAAACATTATTTCTTCAAGCCACTCAGAGCTTTCGGCGCCAAGCAGAGTTACCGGGGAGCCTCGATCAGTCGCAAAGCTTTCGATGAAATCGCAGGAAAAGGATTCATCGCCCAAGAATTTGTTCCAGCTCCAGAGAGAATTTTCGAAACCCCCGAAGGCCAACAAAATTTCAAATTCGACCTCAGATTCTACGCCTACCAAAACCGAATCCAAAACGTCGTCGCCCGCGTCTACCAAGGCCAAGTCACCAACCTCCGCACACCCCACGGTGGCTTCACTCCCGTCACCTTCTAAAAGGTACGCCGTTCCTTTTGCGGGTCACGGCGAGTCAATCCCGAAATTCACTTTTCTATGGCGCTAACTAAAAGCCACGAGTCAAAGAGCGTTCGATTCCAGTTTTGGGTGTAAAGGATTTATTTAAATCGAAGGGTTGCCATTGTCAGTCGTAGTTAAGTTTTCCAGAACATCGAGAGTCGTCGAAATTGGGCTTGTTCAGATATTGAGTGAATCATAGATCGATGATTTATCCATTCATCTAGAATTCACTCTGTTCTTTACGCGTTCTAGCGTACATCTTTGTACGCTAGATCAAAGTGCAGCTGACATTTGATGGCTGAGTGTCTAAGTCCTACACAGTCTCCCTCACTCAATTGTGCCCTATATGTTTTCAGCGAGGCATGAATCGTGGAATGTCTTGCGCCATAGGCAAAGGCGTCGCCGTAAATGGTGTTTCCCTGGCCACAACACTTTTATGGAGAGAAATATATGAAAAAATTAACAAGCACATTGATGGCAACATTGCTGATCGTTGTGACAGCGAACGCTTTTGCCAGTAATAGCAAAGGCAACGGCGATACGGGATCGGCTGCTATCTATACAGGAGCGCAGTTAGCAAACGCAATAAATGCCAATAAGGAATATCAAAAGAATTTTGGTACTATCACTTATCTGGGAGTTGAGAAAACTAGTGTTAACAAAGTTGAGTTCGTAAAGTGTTTAAAAGAAGCTACGAAATCAATTAAAGAAAACCCATCTGACTGGAAACAAACTCAAGAAGAGGCTAAAAAGCTTGGCACCTCTGTCACTGTTGAAAGTCTGTGTCAGGGAATGTCTCTTGTTATGGATTTAAAGAATGGAAAATCCAATAAAGATATTCTCACTTTTGAAGCATCCAATTTGAAAGATTCCTATATTTCATGTGATAGACCAGAGCTTTGTAATAACGCCCTTATTTGTAATTCTAAAAATGATCCCCAAGTTCATTTAAATTGTGGTTTTACTTCTAAATCGGAACCTATCGCGGGGGCCGGCGATCATGTGTATTTTGATATTTCAAAAGCTGCCTTAAAATAACTAGCTTCATAATCTAAGTTTGGATTGAAAAGCTGCGACTTAAAAAATCGGAGAAAATAAAAAGGCAGGATCACTCCTGCCTTTTTTGCGTTTGGAATTTAACTCGTCGTCTCCCAGAAAAGAACGGCGCACCTAATCGGCGGAGGCCGTTCCGCGGGTTGCGGTGGCGGCAGCTGCGGCTTCGGCTGCAGCGGCGGCGTTGGCGGTGTTAAAGAAATGTTCGTTCTCTTGTGAGAAAACTTCTTTGAAATGTTTTTGAAACATGGATTGCGCCAAGTAAGAAGACTTCACGGTCCAGTAATTCACATTCACGGTCAGCGCTGCGACTGCGATTTTTTCTTTTTCGCCGATGGCGTAGCCGACGAACCAGTCGACTCGGCCGCGGGGATTCAGGCCAGTCAAGTGACCGGTTTTTCCGCCGACTTCCAGAGTGCGGAATTTGCGATTGTGCATCAGTGAGCGGAAAGACGTGCGCGAAGTTCCGTTTTTGACGGTGGCTTCCATCAGTTCTCTTAATTTATCAGCACCTTCAGGAGTCATGGTGACAGCGGCGACCTCAGGCTCTGACTGAAATATTGTTTTTCCATCTTCGGATTGCACGCGATCAACAATGTAAGGCACTTGCATCACGCCGTCTTTGGCAACAGCCGCAGCGATCATCGCTCCTTGAATGGGGCTCATCATCGTGGCGTTGTTAAAGCCTGAAGCCATTTCCGTCAGGCGGAAATTTTTCTCTTTTGGAATTTGTGTCACACCAGAAGCAAACGGCAGATCCGACTGAATATTTTTATTAAAACCAAAACGAACGGCGTAGTCTTCAATATCTTGTGGTTCCAAACGCTCGAGGGCGATTCGGCCAAATACGGTATTGATCGAGCGCGCGAAAGCTTCACGCAAAGTGATTGCTCGGGTCCAACGATTGATCTTTGTCGACATCACATTCTTTTTATAGAGAGTGTGATTGCCGCCGTTGAACTGAATCGTTGATTCCGGAGTCATATGATATTTATCAAGCGCTGCTGTTGCCGTGACGATTTTAAAAACCGAAGCCGCCGGAAAAGTCCCTTTCAGAGCCAAATTCGGAGCCTCGGCACCGCCGCCTTTTTGAAAGCTGGACATTGCTAAAATGCGACCCGTTTCCGCATCCATCATCACAATCGCGCCGTAGTCAGGCTTATAAGATTTCAGTAATTTGTCGGCTTCTTTTTGCAGATCAGCGTCGACGGTGTAAGTCAGTCGCACTTTTTGATCTTCGCCGTGAAATTTCATGTCGGCTTCAGGAACCAACTCGTTCTTCAGAAAATGAGGCTCCAGTTGTTGTGAGAGCTCAAGTCGGGTCATGCGAATCTCTTCCAAACGATGCGCGATTTTTTGCTCAGGAGTGCGATAAAAAGTAAAAGTCAGGCAGGCTGCGGCTGCCACAAGGCAAAGCGATCCCGCAAGATAGATATGAAACTTTGAAGCTCTCTTCATCTTTCTATTATGAACCCTAAAAACAGCGGCTTTCAACCCCCGAGACGGAATTCTTCGAAATCAAATTGAATTCGTTGGAACTTATGGAAATTCATTGTTTTTTAGCCCCTTCCTATTTACATTCGAAGGGCCTATCAAAGGGATCCCATGAAGACGAAAGACCGGATTGTTCTTGTATCCATTGAATTATTTAACCGCGATGGTGTTGTGCCCGTCACAACCAATCACATCGCTAAGCAACTGGGTATTAGTCCGGGCAATCTCTATTTTCATTTTTCCAACAAAGAAGAAATCATCCGACAAATTTTTAAAATGATGTGCACAGAGATTTACTCGCTGTGGAGAACTAAAAAAGGTCAGAAGATGGCTCATCCTCTCGAGCTGATTGAAAAAACTCTCGATGTTTGCTGGCGCTATCGCTTCTTTTTCAGAGAGACTTATTATCTTCGTCACAAAGATGCGGTGATGGGCAAGATGTGGAAAGCGCATATTCAAAAATGTTTGAAATTGATGGAGCTCATGTACAAACGCTGGCTCAAAGCGGGTTGGATGACGCCGATTAAAACCAAAGATGAAATCTACTTTTTGGTGACGATGATTCTCTCCACAGCATCGACTTTCATGCAATTTTATGAGTCTGCAGAAAAGATCGCTTCGCCTCGGCATGTAGCCGAGGGCAAGCGCTACATCGCTCGTCTTTTGGTGCACAACACTCAGGGCGAGATGCACGAAGACTTTCAACGCCTGATTCTTGTAAAATCCTCTGTCTAAAATCCTGACAGTTTCGCTGGCCGAGTGAATGCGGTAGAACCTCGTCTGTTATGGGGTGTCTATGAAAATGGTGGCGGTTGTTCTGGTGGTTTTTGGGGTCAGTCTTTCAGCGTTTGCTCAAACTGATAAAGTCGATTGTCCAAAGTTGATTTCGGATTTGCACGGGATGCAAAAAGCGCAACAAACGCTGATGAAATCTTTTGTGAAAAAGAACGACACCATTGCTGATGCTTTGGATGGCATGGCCAAGGATCAAAGAAATCTCAATGGCCTGACTTTAAAAAGATCGGCGCAAACATTCCGACAACACGAGATCCGGGAAGCCCAACTGGTGAGTCGTTTTGAGACTGCATCCAGTCAACTTCTGGACCAAGTTGAGATTTGTCTTATGAAAGACACTCGACTTTCAGCTAATAAATAAAATAACGCCGGATCATTTTTTCAATCCCCATTCACAAGTTTTCGAGAACTCAGCTAAAATAATGAGATGAGATTTATCGTCTTTTTATCCGCTATTTTGCTGGTTTCTTTTTCATCGCTGTCGATGGCAGCTTGTGTTCGCGCCAAAAAAGCTTCTTTTCACAAAGATCCTACCTCACGCAGTAAAGAAATCTACTCGGTGGGAAAATACTTTCCCTTTCTGCCGACCGGAAAAAAAGAAAAGGGCTACTCGCAAGTTCAAGACATGGATGGAAAAATTGGCTGGGTTCGCAGCCGAGATTTGAATTGGCATTGGAACTGTCTGGCTGTGAAAGTGCAAAAATCAAAACTACGTTCAGGACCGGGGACTCAATTTTCATCGGCAGAGACCGCTGAAAAAGGGGAATCTTTTTTGGACATTGGTGGCGAAGATGGTTGGATCCAAGTGCAGAATGCCGATGGCGAAAAGCAGTGGGTGAATCTCGATCATATTTGGAAGCCTCGCGAAGCCATGCGAATGAGTTTCGAGCCGGAACATCCTTGAAGCACTGATTTGTAACGCGTAGCTGCCAGATCGTGGAACCATGAGCGGAATCAGTGATTTGATGGCTTGTAAGTTTGTGTAAGATTTTGCTTGCCAAACAAAAGAGCTATCATTCTAATGGGTCAGTTCCAATTTGAGACCACTGATGATTCTCGAATGAAACTGACGAAGGCTAAGGTAAACTGAAGAGTCTATAGAACTAAGACACCGCTAAGGAGGGAAAAGTGATGTCACAGGTTTCAGAGCAACTCGTAAAGGAATGCCGTCAAAAATTGCTGCAAGCCAAAACGGATCTTCTGAATCGCGTTCGAGAGGCTCGTAATGACCTTTCTTTAAGCGAAGACGGAAAATCAGGGGACGAGGCTGACCAAACAGCTCGCGTTCTGGCAGAAACAGAATTTCTGACTCAGCAAGAAAGAATGCGCAACCAGTTGATGGAGATCGAAAGCGCACTGGCAAGAATCGAAAATGGATCTTTCGGCGTCTGCGAAGAGACGGATGAAATCATCGAGCCAGAAAGACTGAAAGCGATTCCGTGGACTCGTTTGAGCATCGAAGGCGCGGAAATCCGCGAATCAGTGAACAAACGCTACGCTCGCGGGAGCTAGAACCGAAGGTTCTGCAGTGTTAGAACCGAAGGTTCTAAGGTATTAGAAACGCTGATTCACGGATGCATCAGCGCCTTTAACTGTTAGAAACAATCGTCCAGCCGCACAGTTTGTAGAGAATTCGCGCGCCGACGTTTCCATCCCACTCTGATTCTCCACTTTCTCCTGGAGAAACTTCGTTCAAATCAAAGCCGACAATTTTATGACCGCTCTCAACCAGAGAGCGCAGCAAGAAAAAAATCTCATTCATTTGGATGCCACCAGCGACCGGTGTTCCGGTGTTGGGGCAAAGGGCTGGATCAAGTCCATCAATATCAAATGAAACATAAACATTCTTCGGAAGTTCTTTGACGATATCGGCGGCAATCGTGCTCCAAGTTTCGCCCTGAAGTTGGCGGCGTTTGTTGTCGACATCAAAGAAAGTTTTAATGGCTTTCGGATGATTGTTGATGAAATCAAATTCTTCTTCACAGAAATCGCGGATGCCCACTTGCACCAGCTTCTTCGGGCGAAAGTCACTCGACATCACATTGTACATAATTGAAGCATGCGATTGAGTAAATCCTTGATAAGCGCAGCGAAGATCGGCGTGAGCATCGATATGCAAAATTCCAAAATCACCTTTCACTGACTCGCTGATCGCACGGATGGCCCCCAGCGGAGTGGAATGATCGCCGCCAATCAGGCCCAGCAATTTTCCGTTTTTGAGAACGGCTTTAGCTTCGGAATAAACCTTTTCCGTCATTTCTTCACAAGCGGCATTGACCTCGGCGGTCAGCTTTTCTTGATGAGCGAAGTTTTTATCCATGTTGGTTTTAAGTCGGATCAATTCTTGAGCTTTGGCTTTCATGATTTTATTTTTTGCTAAAAGATCCTGAGGAATCTCCTTCATGAAATATCCGGATTCATAAGCTTTGCCGGTTTCGAGATCAAACAAATCCACTTGCTCGGAAGCATGGCGAATGATCTGGGGGCCGAGGCTCGCACCTTTGCCATAGGAAGTTGTCACTTCCCAAGGCACTGGCAGTAAAATAAGTCGGGCTTTTTCCTCGGTGACGGGGATTCCGAAAATTCCGAAATCGGATGATATCGCCTCTGTGGGATCAAAATGGCTCACGGTCGTATACTCCTTGCGCCCCGAGGGGCGACTTCCTTATGCAACACTCCTTGCTTCTTACCATCACTTCCATAAAATTGGGATGGCAAATATTTGGAGGAACATCATGGTATCTCACCTTTTCTCGCTGGCTCTGTTGTTGTGTGGTTTGACCTCATTCTCAATGTTTTCATCGGTGGCGATGGCAGCTCCGAAGACAAAAGTCACAGTTCCGGCGGTGCAACCCAATGCTCAAGCCCCTCAGGGCGGATCAGTGACGACCAATTTCCCGGCAGAGCCCTCATCGATCCATCCAATCACCAGCACAGATCTTTACTCACGCAATATTCATGATCTGACTTTGGCAAGTTTGCTGACGAAGGATCCCGAAACTTATGAATGGAAGCCTTATTTGGCAGAGAAGTGGGACATTTCTAAAGATGGCAAGGTCTTTACTTTTTATCTTCGAAAAAATGCAACCTTTCATGATGGTCAGCCGATCACTGCCGAAGATGTGAAGTTTTCTTTCGATGCGATTTTTGAACCAAAATACAATGCGGCCTTCAAGCGTCCTTATTATGAGCAAATTTCGCGCGTCGAAATCGTCGATCCCTACACGGTGAAATTTTTCGCCAAGAGTGTTTATTTTCAAAATTTTGATATTTGCGCTGGCATGTATATCATTCCAAAACATATTTACAGCGACGTTGATAAATCGAAAAAGATGAATAAAGAGCTGGTGGGCTCGGGCCCTTATATGCTTGAGAAATACGAGCGTGGACAAAAAATTGTTTTAAAGAAATATGCCAATTGGTTTGGCAAAGATGATCCTTTGTACAAAGGCGAATATAATTTTGAAACTCTGAACTTTCGCTTTGTAAAAGAAGAAAATGTTTACCTCGAAATGGTGAAACGGGGAGATATCGATTACGGCGATTTGACTCCTGAACAATATGCTAAAAAAACTGACGGCGATCCTTGGGGAAAAACAGTTTTGAAAGTCAAAGCTGATAACGTCGAGCCAAAAGGTTATCGTTTCGTCGGCTGGAATTTGCGCAATGATCTTTTTAAAGATCGTGATGTGCGCATGGCTTTGGCGATGCTCATGAACCGCGAAGAAATGAATCAAAAATTTCGCTATGGTCTTTCAGTTTTGGCTACTGGGCCGACAGATTATTTTTCTGATTATGCATCTCCAAATGTGAAGCCAGTTCCGTTTGATCCTAAAAAAGCGGCTGAGCTTTTAGCGAAAGCCGGCTGGAAAGATTCCAATAAAGACGGTATTCTGGATAAAATGATCAACGGCAAGCGGGTTGATTTTCGTTTCACCGTGGTTCATGCCAACAAAGATTTTGAGAAATATCTGACCTTTTACAAAGAGGATCTTAAAAAAGCCGGCATTGACATGGAAGTCAAATATTTCGAGTGGAACTCTTTCTTAAAAACCTTAGATGAAGGAAAATTTGATGCCATTTGTTTGGCTTGGACGACATCGATTGAATTTGATCCCAAACAAATTTGGTCATCCAGCAGTGCGGTCCCTGGTGGATCCAATTTTATTGGTTATAAAAATCCAGAGGTAGATCAGTTGATTGAAAAGGCGCGTGCAGAAATGGATCGCAAGAAACGCATTCCATTGTTTCGAAAAGTTTACGAGATCATTGCTCACGATGCGCCCTATGTTTTTATGTTTAATGAAAAATATGATTTCTATGCGGCCTCGGCAAAAATCGGTCGGCCAGCAGATACTTTTAAATACTCTGTGGGTTCAGATTATTGGTGGATGAAACCTTAGTTCGAAGGGAGATGTTGTGTTTCATTATTTCTTACGACGTCTCCTGCTGCTGATCCCCACTTTTATTGGGATCACTCTTGTTTCATTTTTCATTATTAATTTGGCTCCTGGCAGTCCTGTCGAGCAGCGAATTCAACAACTTCGTTTTGGTGGTGAGTTGGGCGCAACTCATGGCAGTGCTACGGGTGGAGCGCAGATGGGCGTCAGTCAAGAAGTGCTGGATGCTCTCAACAAGCAATATGGTTTTGATAAGCCGGTTTATGTGCGCTATTGGATTTGGCTGAAAAATATTTCGCATCTCGATTTTGGTGACAGCTTTTCTTACGAAGAGCCAGTGATCGACGTGATTACTTCAAAATTTCCGATCTCTTTGCAATTTGGAATTGCGTCCCTGCTTTTGACTTACATGGTTTGTATTCCGCTGGGGATTGCGAAGGCGACCCGAGCTGGCGGAGTGTTCGATAAAATTTCAGGGCTATTGCTTTATATTTCCTACTCGGTGCCGCCACTGGTGTTAGGGATTTTTCTTATCGTGTTTTTTGCGGGCGGCAGTTATTTCAGTTGGTTTCCTATTGGGGGAATTTCTTCGGACAATTATGACTCGCTGTCATTTTGGGCCAAAGTTTCGGATCGCGCGCATCACTTTGTGTTGCCGCTGATTTGTTACATGATTGGTGGCTTTACTGAGATCACGATGCTGATGCGAAATTCCATGCTGGATGTGATCAAGCAGGATTATGTGCGTACCGCCAGGGCCAAGGGTCTTTCTGAGTTTTTGGTGATCTACAAACATGCTCTACGAAATGCATTAGTGCCGATTGCGGTTGGTCTTGGTGGATTTTTGCGAGTCTTCTTGGCCGGATCGTTGATTGTTGAAACCATTTTTAATCTCGATGGCATTGGTTTGCTCAGTTACAAGTCAATTCTGTCTCGCGATTACAATGTGATCATGGGTTTGATTTTCTTATCGTCGGTATTTTTGATGCTGGGGCGATTGTTCAGTGATTTTGTTTATGTGCTGATTGATCCAAGGATTGATTTTAAATGATTGAGCAATTTGTTCACAATGAGCTTTCATTGAAACGCTATCGTCGATTCAAAAAAAATCGAATCGCCATGATTTCGATTTGGGTTTTGCTAACGATTACTTTTTTTAGCATGACCGCAGAAATTTGGGCGAACAACAAACCTTTGTATCTCAAATATCACGGGCAAAGTTATTTCCCGGTGTTTAAAACTTATTATCCGACGGTTTTTGGCAGACAAGATCAGTTGTTGATGGATTATCGAACGCTCCAACTAGAGCCTGACGACAAAGCGATTTGGCCTGTCGTGCAGTGGGATGCTTTTGAAAGTAATCCTTCGGTGGCAAGTTATCCTTCGGCGCCGACGCGGTCGAATTGGATGGGGACGGATGATCGCGGTCGCGATGTGTTTGCTCGTCTGCTTTATGGTTTTCGTTACTCGATTGCTTATGCTTTTGGAGTTTGGTTTTTTTCTTACTTGATCGGTTCTACCATTGGCGCCGTTCAAGGGTATTGGGGCGGCAAGATTGATATTGTAGGTTCGCGCTTTGTCGAACTGATCGAAATGACGCCGCAGTTATTATTGCTGATCACCTTGATTGCGATCTTTGAGCCTTCGATGGCGCTGCTGGTGATTTTTACGGTGATCTTTGATTGGACGGGGATTTATCACTACATGCGAGCGCAATTTCTGCAATTGCGACAGCGCGAGTATGTCGAAGCCGCTCGGGCGGTGGGGGCTTCACACTCACGAATTATTTTTAAGCATATTTTTCCCAATGCGCTGACGCCGCTGGTGACTTTCTCGCCGTTTGCGATTGCGGCGAATATTTCTGGTCTCGCGTTGCTCGATTATTTGGGCCTGGGATTGCGGGCTCCGACTCCCAGCTGGGGAGAATTGATGGGTGAGGCGCAAAAATATTTTACGATTGCAGAGTGGCTGGTGTGGTGGCCGTCGCTGGCGTTATTGATCACAATGATTGCACTGATCAACATCGGCCTCGCCGTCCGCGACGCCTACGACTCGAAATAAAAAAAGGTTCCGGGTTCTTTTTAGGGACTCAACGAGTCTAACACGCCGTGACCCGTGCACCTTCGCCGCAACGGAACAGTGAACCTGATGGGGGAATAATGAAGACGATTTTGGTGACAGGGGCGACGGATGGGATTGGGCTTGAGACCGCTCGCCAACTTTTTGAAAAGGGTCACAAAGTTTTTATTCATGGACGAAGTGAAGTGAAAGCGCGCGAGGCCATCGGCAAAATCATGGCCGTTGCTTCGCCAGCAGCACACAAAAATGTTGATCATTTGGTGACAGTGCATGGTGATCTTTCCGATATGATTCAGGTGGTGGACTTAGCCAATCAAATGAAAAATCTTTCGCCGTCGTTGGATGTTCTGATCAACAATGCGGGCGTTTATATGACTCAAAAAGTGCTGACCAAAGATCATTTTGAAATGACTTTTGCGGTCAATCATTTGGCGGTGTTCTTGCTGACTCATCATTTGGTACCGACGTTAAAGGTGGCAGCCGATGCCAGAGTTGTCACCGTCAGTTCTATGGCGCACTTGGGAGCGCATCTTGATTTTGACAATCTTCAATCGGAAAAAAGTTTTGATGGCTATAAGGCTTATGCGACATCGAAGCTTGCCAATATTTTATTCACCCGAGCTTTTGCAGCTTTAAATAAACACACCAACATTTCTGCCAATTGCCTTCATCCCGGAGTGATTTCAACGAAACTTCTACACGCGGGTTTTACCATGAAAGGCGACACCGTCAGCAAGGGAGCCGAGACCTCCGTTTATTTGGCGGACAGTCTTGATGTTGAAACCGTGACAGGAAAATATTTCGTCAATCGCCACGAAGCAGTCCCCAGCCGAGCAGCACAAGATGACGCCTCAGCAGTGAAGCTATGGAAAAAATCCGAAGACCTTCTACAAAAATATCTTTAAGAGAGCCTCAGATCTTTCGATCCAAGTTTTGATCGTCGCGAACTCAATAAATTTGAAAAATCTAGCTGTTTACAGATTAGACGATCGTGAACTTTGCATAAGGTTTCTCTCTGAAAATGAAGATAAATCACCTTAAAGAAACGGGATTGCGGAAATGATTCCCTAGATCTGCTATTCTTCTCCGGTCTAAAAACGAATGAAATTTCATGAGAGTCACTGTGCTCACTCCATGGGATTTCAATTTAAACAGGAGAGTTATGAAACATTTATTTTTTACGATGATGCTTATTGCTATGTCGAGTGGGCCATTCGCGTTTGCTCAATCAACACTTCAATTTGATACAAATGTCAGCCCTGCACTAAAATCTCTGATTCAATCTGACCTACAAGCCTTGAGTCTCGTCGAAGGTAACGGTCAGTCCAATCTTCAGATGAAACTTTGGGGTCCCTTCAATGGCAAGAATTTATCGGGACAATTCTTGCAAAAATTTAAAACAGTAAGTGTATTCGATGCTGACGATTGCGGCCTTCTTTGTGTTATTCCATCTTTTTCTCACAACACTATTTATATGAACCCGAATTATTATCCCGGTATTGAACCAATGGTTGCACGCTGGGCCCAATACCTTTTTGCAACAAAAGTTGAACAGACTCCTCCTGTCACTTGCCCGACACCTTTTTTAGATGATCAAGGACATGACGTTGTGTCTATGTATAGTCATATAAAAATGGAAGGAACTGACAATTGCGATAACTCTGTCTACGGAGCCTACGCATCGGTTGCAGTTCTTTTGAGCAATATCGCTAGCTATTGCTCAAACTGTTCATTAGAGACAAAAACGTCGGCAAAAAGCCTTTCGTTATACTACCTGCAAAAAGTGATAGATCCAGATGCCAAAGCGCTGATTTTGAAAGATAGTTTTTAATCAAACCTAAGTTATCTAAATCCTGGTTTTATAGTCTAAGTTTGACTCTAAAAACTCTGACTTAAAAAATTAGAGAATATAAAAGGCAGGATCGCTCCTGCCTTTTATATTTGGGCTTGAAATTTGACTCGCCGTGACCCGCAAAAGGAACGGCGTACCTCGTGCAGTATCTCTCGGTAGTTACGTCGGTGAGCGTTTGCTTTCATCTGGGGCCTCTGTTGAGTGCCGTAGATGGGTGCGTGTCTAAGACTTTGACAGGAGAGAGAACATGAAAATCAGATCAGTGCTTTTGGGAACCTTGATTCTTGGTTCGTTTTCGATGCTCGCGGTTGGTTGTAAAACGACGGACTCGAATGATCAGCAAAACAATGTGAAAAGCACAGTGAATAATCTGAGTGTGAATTCTGCTTCAGCGGCGATCAATACTCCGATCTCTGGAGTCGACTTGCAAACTCTACGAGCTGGTGTTGGTTGTGTGAATGATCAAAATCAAGCCGTGATTGATCCTGATTTGCGAACGAATGATTCGGCTTCAAAAGAAATCAAATATGGTCGTATCAACGATGTGATCACTAAGACCATCGCGCTGAGTTTCCTGAATCAAACAGATGGAAAATTGCATGTTCAAGAAAAATTGGTTTCTGTCGTCAGTGATAGCAAAGGGGATTTGCAACAAGACCCTGTGACATCGACAATGACTTGCGATCCACAGTTACCACTGAGCAAAGCTTGTACGATGGATGTTGTTCCGGCTCCAGCGCCGACTCCGACAACGCAAATTAAAATTCAGGTGAATGGTCAACAAGTCAACGCCACGCAAGCGACGACAACAGCCGCAGTGCAAAGCCCAAAGAAAGATAATATCTGTCAAATTCTCAGTGTGCAAAATACGACGAGCAATGATTTCTCAGGAACTTTCACTCTGCAAAATGGTTTGGCGGTCAAAGCCTTGAGACATGTTCAAACAATTTCTGGCGATGTCACTTGTGGCAATTTGAAATTTGGCAAAGGCACCATCACTGAAGAAACAGTACTCACTCGCGATGTTGTTGCGGTTTCTGATCTGGTGGCTTGTGGTGGAGCTCCGGTACTTCGTCTTCGCACAGTGACCATCACTGATGGTAGCAAAGTGATTCAATCACAACGCTCCGAAATTCTCAGCGCCCCGAAAAGATAATTAGATCGAAAAGTTCTGACTTAAAAAATAAGAGAAAATAAAAAGGCAGGATCGCTCCTGCCTTTTTGTATTTGAAATTTGGAGCGTTGAGTTGCAAAAAAGAAACCGGAACCTTTTTTTTATTCGGGGTCTTCGAGGTAGGTGTAGCCGGAGAGGCCTTCTTCGTAATGCTTGATCAAGAGTTTGGCTTCTTGCTTGGTGATCGTGCCTTTTTGGATGCTCTCTTCGGCCGCTTGGCGAATGCTGTCGACCATGCTGTAGTGACGATATTGAACGTAGCTTAAAACTTCCGTCACCGTGTCGCCGGGAACATAGTGATCCAAAGTGTATCCGCTTTCGTGCAATGACACGTGAACCGCGTCTGTATCACCAAATAAATTATGCAGATCGCCCAAGATTTCTTGATAAGCGCCAGTCAGGAAGATGCCCAAGAAATAAGGCTGATTTTCTTGGATGTCATGAATGCGCATGGTGGTTTTGTAAGTTCCAGTTTCGGTGTCGATGAATTTTTCGATCTTGCCGTCAGAGTCGCAAGTGAGATCCGCCAAAGTTGCTTCGCGACCTGGATACTCTTGCAAACGATGAATTGGCATCACTGGAAATAATTGTCCCACAGCCCATGAATCTGGAACCGATTGGAACACCGAAAAATTACAGAAAATCGTATCGCAAAGTTCTTCGGATAAATTCTCAACGACGTTTTCGCAATCTTCGACTTGTTTTGCGATTACGATCATTTTTGTGGCGATGGCGAAGTACATGGACTCGGCCCAGGCCCGTTGTTGCAAATTCAAAACGCCGTAAGTGAACAGCGACAGAGTTTCGGTTTTTGCTTGAAGCAAGTCATTGAAGCACTCATTCACACTGTCTTTGTTGAGTTTGTCGTAGATGTATTGCAGATCTTGCATCAAAGGATGATCTGTTTTGGTCGCAGGACGTGGAGGCTCGGGACGTTTCAAATCATTGATGCCCATGGCATTGAAAACCAAAATCGAATGGTGCGCCACCAAGAAGCGGCCAGACTCAGTCACGATATCTGGGTGAGGAATTCCTTTTTCTTCGCAGAGAGCTTGCAAAGTTGAAACGACGTCATTGGCATACTCTTGCTCTGAGTAATTCACGGAGCTATCGGATTTTCCCGTGCCGTCGTAGTCAACGCCAAGGCCGCCGCC
>Ga0134128_10003707_pt1 | contig 18661 bp, 14 predicted proteins | sample KB31754_FD_96462 | JGI IMG/M metagenome (GOLD analysis project Ga0134128, IMG submission 96462) | Terrestrial soil microbial communities with excess Nitrogen fertilizer from Kellogg Biological Station, Michigan, USA - KB3-175-4 | ecosystem: Environmental > Terrestrial > Soil > Unclassified ... | reverse complement strand
ACTTGGCCCACGCGCGCGCCACTGGTGTCGATCAGCGCGACATGCTCCAGGATGCTCTCCTGCGCCCGATCGCGCAGCCGCGAAGACCGGCGAATTTTTTGCTCGATCGCGGTTTCGACGTCGGCGCGCGCGATAACGGCACGACCGGCTTTGCTAGCCCAAAAATCGGCCTCGGCCAGTACGTCGTCGAGCTGGTCAACGACGAGCGTAAGCTTATTCGCATGCTCGGCGAGCCGCGCGGCATGCTCAATCAAGAGCGCGGTTCCGGCGCGATCAACCGGCTTGAGATTACTGCGCCGCACCAACGCGGCAATCAGGCGCGCATGGGCGGCTTCGCTGGCAGGCGTACGATCGACGTCGTCTTCGAGATCCGCAAGCACTTTGAAATGCTCGGCGACATCCGGATCGAAAGCTGCCAGCAAGTAATAGAGCATCCGATCGCCAAACAGCACCACTTTGACGGCGAGCGGAATTGGGTCGGGTTCAAGCGAGACAGTGCTGGTCAGGCCGATAAAGCGGCCCAAATCTTCGATCCTGATCTCGCCCTGGCGCAGCGTGCGCTTCAACGCCGTCCAGCTGAACGGTTCGGTCAAGAGGCTGCGGGCATCGAGCAGAAGAAGGCCGCCGTTGGCGCGATGGATTGCGCCAGCCTTGATAAGGCGAAAATTGGTCGCCAGCACGCCGTGCTGCGAGACGTACTCGATGCTGCCCAACAAGTTGGGCAACGTCGGATGCAGCTCCTCGACGATCGGGATGTTGGGTTCGCCGCCGGTATGACCGACAAGGACATTCACCGAGTAGCGGTCGAACGGTCCGCCAAGCTGCTCCTCCGTTCGTTGCCACTCCTCGCCCTCACCTTTGAGAACGAACATTGCGACATTCTCGATGAGATGGGCGCGAATTGCCTCAAGGTGTTCGACGATCTTCTGGATATCGGTGAAACGCTTCTTTGCGGTGTCGATAAAGTGACCGATGGCGAAGCCCGCCGTCTCGCGGTTGAGCTTGCGCACGGCATCGCGTCGATCCGTCTCCAATTGCGGGAGTTGTCGCACAACATGCTCAAGGTCCTTTTCGAGGCCCTCGATTGTCGCCTCGGTTTCTCGGCGCTGGGCTTCCGGCCAAGTGCGAAATTCGTCCGGTGGGACCGGCTGTCCCTTGCGGAGCGGAGCGAGTGCAAAGCCCATCGGCGTGCGCAGGATGCCGATGTCCTTGGCGGCGGCTTTGTCGTGCAAGGCCGTGAAGGCTTCGGCTTGCTTGGCCTGAAAGGCTTGATCGATGGCGCCACGCCGCGTCTGGTAGTCCTCGCTTTCAAATACTGCGGGCAGCGTTGTTTTCAAATCGTCGATCAGCCCGCGCATGATTTCGCTGAACTCGGCGGCTCGCCCCGCCGGCAATTCGATGGCTACCGGCTTCCGCGCATCCTTGAAGTTGTTGACATAGACCCAGTCGGACGGGCGGCGACGCTCGCCGGCGGTTTCGGCAAGAATCCGCTCGACGGCGCGTTGCATGCGCATGCCGCTCGGCCCGATGACAAAGAGGTTAAAGCCCGGCGTGCTGATGCGGGTTCCGAACGCGATCGCGTCGAGCGCACGCTGCTGCCCGACAAGTCCATCCGCAGGCTCGATGTCGGCCGTCGACGCAAACGAAAGCGCCGATAGGTCTGCCGCACGATAAAGCCGCTCGGCAGGCAGCGGCCGCACCGACATGGAAACTTCTTCGCTCCCGCGCTCCGGCGAACCGAAGGCTGATGACGATCTCGATTCCAACTCGGTCATGATCAATTTCCCGGCCAAGATCGCAATAACGCGCGCTTGATCTCCCGCAGTGTGCTGGCTCGGCCGAACTTAGCCGGATGAAAAATCCCTAGCAGTAATTTAAGTCTATCGTCTTTCCAGCAATGCAGATTGATTCGGATCAATTGCCGCGGGCCGTGTGTCAATTTTGTTGCGGGACGCTGGGCGCTTCGAGCGGCTTCATCTTGTCGTCCACAAACGCGTCAATGATCGCGTTGAGGCTAGGTTCTCCAGACTCGGCGAATTCGCAGCTTGCATCGAACGCGAAGCGATCGACACCACTCCTGTAGGCGCGGACGATTTCGCTGTTCCGCTTGATCGTGTTTTCGAAGGAAAAACGTTCAGCCCCAATACCGAACACGAGGCACCTGTTGATCTCGCCTTCGCTGGCGAGGTCGGATTTGGCGCCGAGCAAATCCAAAGTGGCCAGCGCGCCCGCTGCGGGGTTCGCGTTGACCGCGTAATAGAGCGTTGCGTCGAGAAACAAGGCGCGGAGCGCTGCGTACTTGGCGCGCACAACGTCGAGGTCTACGACCAAGCATGGCGGGTCGGGCCGTTCGGCCGCCAGGAAACGATCGATTTTCTCGGTCGCGTCCGGCGTCGGTGTTTGCTCCGCAACGAGCGGCTTGTGCCGGGTCAAGCTCATCCGCCGCTCAACTTGCCGCCGGCACAACGGTCAAACGCGGCTCCGTCGGGGGACGCGGAGAGCGGATGGGCGGAAAATCGTCGGCGGTCAGGGTTTCGCGCTTGAGCAACAATTCTGCTCCCGCATCGAGATCGCTGCGCCGCTTCTGCAGAATCTCGCGCGCGCGGTCGAATGCCTCGGCCACCAGGTCGCGCACCGCAACGTCAATCTCGCGGGTGGTAATTTCGGCTGCCTGGACATGACTGGACATCGGCGCAGGCATGAAGGGCTGCGGCTCCGGCGCATAGGTGCGCTGACCTACCTTCTCGTCCATTCCAAAACGGGTGACCATTTCAAGAGCTATTTCCGTGGCGCGCTGGAGATCGTCGGCCGCGCCGGTGGATATGTCACCGTCAAACACGAGCTGCTCGGACGCGCGGCCGCCCATGAGCACGGCAATGCGATTCTCCAGATTGGCCTTGCCGAGCAGAAAGCGATCCTCGGTCGGTCGCTGGATGGTGTAACCGAGCGCGCCGACGCCGCGCGGAATGATGGAAACCTTTTGCACGGGATCGACCCCCGGCAGTGTCGTCGCCACCAGCGCGTGGCCCATCTCGTGATAAGCGACGCGGCGCCGCTCCTCGGCGTTGAGCACGCGGCTCTTCTTTTCCAGGCCCGCGACGATACGTTCGATCGCCTCGGTAAAATCGCTGGTGCTGATCGAAGTGCCGTTGCGGCGCGTGGCGACGATAGCGGCTTCGTTCACCAGGTTGGCGATATCGGCCCCGGTAAAGCCCGTCGTCATCCCGGCGACCGCGTCAAGGTCGAGGTCTGGCGCAAGCTGCACCTTGCCGCCATGAACTCTTAGAATCTCAAGCCGGCCCTTGCGGTCGGGACGGTCCACCAGAATCTGGCGATCGAACCGGCCGGCGCGGAGCAGCGCCGGGTCCAGAATTTCCGGCCGATTGGTCGCCGCCAAAAGGATGACGCCTCCGCTCGGATCGAAGCCATCGAGCTCGGCAAGAAGCTGATTGAGCGTCTGCTCCTTCTCGTCCATGCCGCCGCCGAAGGGGCCGGCGACACGGCTTCTGCCCAGCGCGTCAAGCTCGTCGATGAAAATGATGCAGGGCGCGGCCTTGCGCGCTTGCTCGAACAGGTCGCGTACCCGCGCAGCGCCGACACCGACAAACATCTCGACGAACTCGGAGCCGGAAATGGAAAAGAATGGCACGCCGGCTTCGCCGGCGACAGCTTTTGCCAACAGTGTCTTGCCAGTTCCCGGAGGTCCGACCAGCAGAACCCCCTTTGGCACCCGCGCGCCCAACCGGCCATAAGATCTCGGATCACGCAAAAAGGCGACTAATTCCTGTAATTCAAATTTCGCTTCATCGACGCCAGCAACGTCCTTGAACGTCACCTTCGTATCAGTCTCGACATAGACCTTGGCGCGCGACTTACCCACCGTCATGAGCCCGCCAAATCCTTGCTTATCGGCGAGGCGGCGAAACAGGAACATCCAGACCAGATAGAAGATGACGACCGGAACGACCCACGACAGAATGGTCTGGACCACGCCGCTTGGCGCAGCGCCATTCACCACGACCTGATGGGCGGCGAGTTTGTCGAAAATTTGCGGATCGACGCGGACGGCATAGAACTGAGTCTTGCCATCCGGCAACGCCGACTTCAACGTGCCCTGAATGGAATCCGCTCCGACGGTTACATCGGCAATCTTGTTCTGGTCGAGTAGTGTCTCGAATTGGGTGTAGGAGATCGTCTCGACCACCGAGTAGCTCGACCAGAACTGCTGAAACAGCAGAACGCCGAACATGGCGGCGACCACGTACCAGATGACAACCTGGCGTTTGCGCGCATCCGGTTCCATGGCCATAGGGTGCTCCGCCGATGAACGACATTCGCACATTGGCAAGCGCGGCGATGTCCAACATTGATTTGCCGCAAATCAGCAGAGCGAAGATTCTGCGACCGGAAAATCGCCCACCCCTCACAGCGATTGAGATAGGTCAGTGTGCGCTGGGCCCACCGGTGGCGTTCCGCCGCGCCAGAACAACCAAACGCACGAGTTCTTGGGGGATATCCGTTGATTTAAGTCAATGGAATCGGCATGAAACGGGAGCAGGCTTTTTTAGTCAATCCGGAAACGAAGCGTCATGCCATTCAAAGATCGCACTGATGCTGGGCGGCAGTTGGCGAGGGCGCTTGAAAGGTACCGGAATAAAAAGCCGGTAATCCTCGCCTTACCGCGTGGCGGCGTTCCCGTCGGTGCCGAGGTCGCGATCGCGCTTGATGCGCCGCTCGATTTGATCCTCGTCCGCAAGATCGGGGTACCGTTCGATCCGGAACTGGCGATGGGCGCCGTCGTCGATGGCACTGCTCCGCTCATAGTTCGCAACGACGATGTGATCCTGATGGCGGGCGTCAAGGATGCCGACTTCAAAGCCGTGTGTGCGAGCGAACTTGCCGAGATCGAGCGTCGTCGTTGCCGTTATCTGGGCAAGCGCGAGCGCATCGATGTGACAGGCCGCACCGCGATTGTGGTCGACGACGGGATCGCCACCGGGGCGACCACCCGCGCTGCCCTGCAGGCGACACGCATGCACAAACCGAAAAAGCTCGTTCTGGCGGTGCCGGTCGGACCAACGGAGACCATTGCCGCGTTACGGCGGGACGCCGATGAAGTCATCTGCCTCGAAGATTATGAACGCTTTGGAGCAATTGGCTTCTATTATGGGGATTTCAACCAGGTCTCTGACGAAGAAGTGATCAGGCTGCTCGAACAGTCAGGGGGGCGTGATCGATCAGGCTCCCGGCAAAGCGCTGCGTGAAAACGCTTGCAGCGCGGTCCGTCAGGCCGCGGCATCGATCACGCCCGGAGCCCGTGTTTGCCGAGAAGCCGCACTGTCGTCGCTTGCGGCCCTTTTTCTCCCATTTCCTCGGCGAAGGTCACCCGCGTTCCGACGTCCAGGTGCGCAAATCCGTCGTTAAGGACGCTATTGCGATGAAAGTATATTTCCTGGCCGTCGGCCGCTTCGAGAAATCCGAACTCGCCGGATGGATCAAGCTGCACGACGGTTCCGATTGGCTCGGCCTCATGGTGTTTGACCTGACCCTGCGTGCGGCGAACCTGGTCCTGAAGCTGCCGCCGCGCATGTTTGAACGCGTCGTCGATTGCAAATGTCAGATCGGCGTGACGCTTATCCGCGGTCGGCGTCCTCTGGACGTTTACTTCGCGACCGTCGGGAAGAGCCAGCCGGATATGGAATTCGTATAATCCGCCTCGCCGATGGTGCTGGCTCGGAGCTTTCAGTACGACACGGCATGCGGTGATGCGGCCCCAGCGTTGCTCAAGGTCGGCCACATGCTTGGTAATGGCATCCTCGATTTGTGGGCTTGCCGTGATGCCTTGAAACTCGATCTCCAGTTTGGTTTGCATTGATGACTCCCAAATGAGTTTGGCTTCGGCTGACCGATCAAAGCCTGCAACTTTCCAAAACCCAGAGGCAGGTGTCTTTGACTCATATCAATCCGTAAAGGGCTTATTACAACACGATAATGGAGCCGCCTCGCTACGCTCTTGACCTACGTCAATGCGCCCATGCCGCCATGCCATAAGCATTGGGCCATCCGGCGCCGAGGCAGGAAAAATCCAGATGCTTAAGGAATTAAGCGTAGCGCAGGTCCACTTCATTGCGCTTCTAGTCAGCGCGGCGCGTGCGCAGCGGGATTCGATACTTGGCAATGTGCCCGAAGCGAACTTGGGCGGCGTGACACCCGGACGTGGCGCGCACAATCCGATTGCCGAGCTCGGATTTGAGACGCTTGCGGTTAACGCCCCTCAGGCCGAGGCGCTTCGAGAGGCTGTTGCTTCGCTTTCGCCATTGGCCCGGCAAGAGCTCTACGCCTTGATGCGTATCGGGCAAGGCAGCCTAGGGGCTAAGCAATGGCATCGCGGACTTTCCGAGGCCGAATCGCTCGGGGACGAGACCGTGTCCGCCGCCATCATGGAAAATGCCGACCTGCACGACCAGCTCACAAAGGGGCTCTACGAGAGCAAACTTTCTTGACGATGCCGTTTTGCAGGCCCTCACCCCACGCGCGCCGATGCTTGAAAGCGCAAGGAGAAAACTAATGGAGCACACTCGCACAGATATCGGCGGCATGTTGCCGGAAACGTGGCTGAGTTGCCGCGGCTGGTTGATGATATCGACGGCCGCCGTATGTTTTACACTTCTGTACGTTCCACGATCGCCGATGTCGAACGGGTAGCCCTGTGGGCCCGGCAACGACGGCGACGTCCGCGCCGTTCGCGGCTATCCGCCGAGCGATGTCGCCGATCGCCCGCGCCGGAATGCGTATCGTACGGCTCTGCCACTAAGAGGTGATCCAATGCCCCACAAACAAGTCCTGTTCCGCTCGGCCGCGCGCGAAAAAATCTTGCGCGGCGCCACTCAGCTCGCAGACGCGGTTCGCGTTACCCTCGGTCCCAGATCGAAATCCGTACTGATCGAGAGAAAGTGGGGAGTGCCGATCGTCTGCAATGACGGCGTCACGATTGCCAAGGAGTTCGACCTTAAGGATGCGGAGGAGAACTTGGGTGCACGGATGCTGCGTCAGGCCGCCGAAAAGACCGGCGATATGGTCGGCGACGGCACCAGTACCTCGACGATTCTGGCGCAGGCAATCTTTGCGGACGGCGTACGCAATGTGGTTGCCGGTGCGAGCGCGATCGACATCAAGCGTGGCTTGGATCGCGCGACCAGGCGCGCTGTGGAGGCGTTGCGCGCGCTGTCCCAGCCGGTAAGGACGCGAAAGGAAAAAGCGCAAGTCGGCACCATCTCTGCGCATAACGATCCTGCGATTGGCGAACTCGTGGCCGATGCCATGGAAAAGGTCGGCAGCGAGGGTGTGATCACCGTCGAAGAAGCGAAGACGACAGAGACCGCACTTGATGTGGTGGAGGGAATGCAGTTCGACCGCGGATTTCTCTCCCCCTATTTCGTTACCAACCCCGACAAGATGGAAGCGGTGATGGAGGATTGCCTGATCTTGTTGTCGGATCGCCGGATAAGTTCCCTGAACGACATGGTCCCGCTTCTTGAACAGGTTGCGAAGGCCGGAAGGCCGCTGCTCGTCGTGGCCGAAGACGTCGAAGGCGAAGCGCTCGCCACCCTCATCGTCAATCAGATCCGCGGTGCGTTGAAGAGCTGCGCCGTCAAAGCGCCCGGCTTTGGCGATCGCCGCAAGGCCATGTTGCAGGATATGTCAGTGTTAACCGGCGGCCAGGTCATTGCTGAGGAAGCGGGGTTGAAGCTGGAGCACGCGAAGATCGAGCAGCTCGGTCGTTGCAAGCGCGCCGTCATCGACAAGGACAACACCACGATCATCGGCGGGGCGGGCGAACGCAAGCAGATCGAGGGGCGCATTGAGCAGATCCGGCGAGAAATCGAAAAGACGACCAGCGAATACGACAAGGACAAGCTGCAGGAGCGGCTGGCGAAGCTGGCGGGCGGCGTCGCCGTCATTCGCGTCGGCGCGCCATCCGAGTCGGAGATGAAAGCAAGGAAAGAGGCGTTCGACGACGCCATTAGCGCGACCAAGGCTGCAGTCGCCGAAGGGATCGTTCCCGGCGGCGGCCTTGCGTTGCTGCGTTGTGTCGAAGCGGTCGCACAGGAAGAGGCCAAGTGCGAAGGCGATGAGAAGACCGGCGTGCAGATCATCCGGCGCGCGCTCGATGCACCGACCCGGCAGATCGCCGAAAACTCCGCGATCGACGGCGGGGTGGTGGTCGCCCGCATGCTCGAAGGAAAAGGCAATTACGGCTTCGATGCCGCGCGCAAGGAATATGTCGATCTTGTCGAAGCCGGCATCGTCGATCCGACGAAGGTCGTACGCATCGCGCTCGAAAACGCCGTCTCGGTGGCAGGCGTGCTCTTGCTCACCGAGGCCACCATGACGGAAATTCCGGAGGAAAAACCGGAGCGCAATCTTGGGCCGGAAATGGCTGCATGACGGCCTGACGATTTGGCATGGCGGAACGAGACGCGCAACGAAACTACCCCGTCATATCAACTAATGGAGTTCGATCGGGATTTTTTCCTCGGCTCGCCAGCGACGTGCAGGAGACATAGAGCCGGCCGGAACGGCAGATCCGTCCGGTTCGGCGTTCTCGGTTAGACGATCTCCGGTACCTTCAACCGCCTTGATCGGACGCGATGGCCGACTAGCCATCCGCGATCGACGTCCCCTCGCTGCGTTGGTGATGTTTGATCAGAATCAAGGCCCTTGTCGCGTCCGAATAGATGATGACCTCGCTTTTTCGCAGCAGTCTCTCGGGAGCTCGACATGAAGGTAAAGCTCGAAGTCACGAAGGCCAACAAGCGCCTGCACCAGGGCATCTATGAAATCGACGATTCGCAAACCTTCGGCGCCGCATTCGGCGACGTCTGGGTCAAGGTTCGCAAAGATTGCATGGCTGAGGCGAGTAGCGTCGGCGCATTCATGGATACGATGCATGAAGGCGTGATTGATCAGCTCAATGGTGCGACGATCAATCTGGTACGGGTCTAGCCTGTACCCGTTTTGAGCCTATCGATGGCGGCTGCGGACCACTCACTGGAAGCACGGCTGGCGGCGCGGCCGCCGACGCTGTACGAAAAAGTCACGTTTTTGCAGCGGGCCGGCAGTTACGGGCCGCTCGTTACCGAGGTAATGAGCCATGAAACCCATATGTCACTGGTATTTCTGGCCGGCGATCGGGCCTACAAGCTGAAAAAGCCGGTGCGTTTCCCTTATCTCGACTTCTCCACAGTGGAGCGCCGCGAGACCGCATGCCGGGCCGAACTCAAGCTCAATCATCGTCTTGCCCCGAACATTTACCTCGATGTCGTCCCTCTGACGTATTCCGAACGCGGTCTCACAATCGGTGGTGAGGGTAAGGTGGTCGATTGGCTGGTTGTGATGAGCCGTCTCGACCAGGCCCAGATGCTCGACCGGGCAATCGCCAACGGTTGGCTGCGGCGCTGGCAGCTCGACCGCGTCGTCGGTACGCTCGTTCGGTTCTATCGACATGCCAGCGCCGAATTGATTGCGCCAACCGCCTACGTTGCCGGATTCCAGCGGAGCTTGGCCTACGACCTGCGCATTCTGCTCGACCCGCGTTTCCGACTCCCCGCCGGCATGGTGCGCCACATCGCGTGCATACAGCGGCAGTTTCTCACCAAGCGGACCGATCTGCTGGCCGAACGTGTGCGGCGCCGGCACATTGTTGAAGGGCATGGTGACCTGCGGCCTGAGCATATTTTTCTCGGCGACCCGATCCGCATCATCGATTGTCTGGAATTCAATGCGCGATTGCGCATGGTCGATCCGCTCGACGAAATCGCATTCCTATGCGTCGAGTGCGAGCGGCTGGGTGCCCCCTGGGCGGCAAGGTATTTGCAGCGGCGCTTTACCCACCTGCTCGACGGCAGTTACCCGGATGAGGTTTTCACCTTCTATCGCTGTCATAGAGCAACGCTGCGGGCGCGCCTCGCCATCGCCCATTTGCTCGAAAGTGCGCCTCGGAGCCCGGAAAAATGGCCTGTGCTGGCGCGCTCCTATCTTCGGCTCGCCGCTATGGATGCGATCAAGCTGGAACGAGCTCTCAAAAGACCAGGAGATCACCGAGCGTATCACCGGCATGCAGACGGCGGACAGCTTCGGCCAGGAGCGGCGCCACCGGCAGGATATCGAGCTTGGCACGCGCGGCGCCCGAACCGAGCCGGAATGCCGGAACGGCATCGGTAATGACAACGCGGTCGATGGCCGGGTCCGCAAGAACAGTCTCGGCCCCCGGCATGAACAGTCCATGAGTTACCAGTGCTATGATGCGCGTCGCTCCGGCCTTCCGCGCGGCGTGGGCCGCGCGCACGATCGTGCCTCCTGTGCTGATGAGGTCATCGACGATAAGCGCGGTTGCGCCAGCTACGTCGCCTACGAACAGGTCGCCTGACACCACGCCGGCGCTGCGCCGCTTGTCGGCGAAGCCCTTTCCGATTGGCTTTCCCAGCGCGGCTTCGAGAGCCTCGTGGAGCAAATCCGCGCGCTTGGCTCCGCCGGTATCCGGAGATACGACGCAGAGTTTTTCGCTTGAAAATCCCTTGACGTAATCGATAAACAAGGGTGCTGCGGTCAATGCCACCGTCGTGCAGCGAAAGGCATTCTCGAAGGCGGCGGGGTTGTGTACATCGAGAGTGACGATTGCATCGGTGCCGACGGCTTCGAAGAGGCTCGCCACGTAGCGACTGCTTACCGGGTCATTGAGCTTGGTCCGGCGATCTTTGCGTGCGTAGCAGAGATAGGGCGCCAGTGCCGTCACCCGCGCGGCGCCGGCATCCTTGAGTGCTCCGACAAAGAAAAGGAGCCGGCACAGCTTATGGTCGGCACTCAGCTCTGGTCCACCGTGCAGGCTATGCAGGACGAATACGTCGGTATCGCGCACCGTCTCAAGAGGGCGCGCCTTGTGTTCGCCGTCTTCAAATTCCCGCTCCTCGTGGTTGGCTAACGGTCGTCCAAGCAACGCTGCGATCGCCGATCCGAGTTCGTCGGTTCCGTGCAGCGCGAAGAGGAGCAGATCTTGCCGAGGCATTGGTCGTCCGATTGATCGCGGTGTGCATTGGCCTAATTCGTTTGGGGCAGCAGCACGCCGGCAGCATTGATATAACGCAAAAAATCGGTGACCTCGGGGGCGCTGTCGATGATGTCAGGCTAACAGGTCGGACAACTGGCCCTTTTGACTGCCGAGAACAACCAAATCATCCGATGTTGGGGGCTGATTCGACGTCCAGGCCGCGTAGAAACTGGGGCTTGCGGTCAAGCTGGAACTTTTTGACCTGCGGCGGTTGGCTCCCACAGGTCCGGCCCCCCTGTTCAATGCGCCAGGAACGCACATTGCGGGGATCGCATCAGAAGATCGCGGGTAAAACCCCCGAAAACCCATTCACGCACGCGCGCATGACCATAGGCTCCTGCGACAATGAAGTCCGCGCCATATTGCCAAAGCTTTTTCATCGGCTGTTGGTCATCGGGAAAATGGAAAACCCGAGCAGATGCTTCAATGCCATGATGGCCAAGCCAAGACACCACGTCGTCAAGCGCACCATGCGCGGCGGTGCGATCGGACTCATTCTCAATGACCTCGACCACAACTACTTCCTCTACCTTGTGTAGGAGCGGCAAAGCATTATTTACGGCGCTTCGCTCCTCTCGCGTGTCCTTCCAAGCAATCATGGCGCATTTTAGCTTTAACTTTCCCGCGTCGGGAGGAACGACCAAAACCGGCCGTCCGGCTTGCATGACGAGATCGCCGGGATCAAGACGCCAAGGTTGATCGAACGGCAAGAGCCCGTCACGATTTGCCCCAGCAATGATGAGGTCCGCGACGCGCGCCTCGCGCGCAATGAAACCCATCGGCCACGCCATCGCCGATCGCCACTCGACATGTCGCGGGCGCGTCCCGGCTGCGGAGCGAAAGCGCGCCTCGGCTTCCATCATCTGTTTTGCGGATTGGGAGCGCAGGTCTTCGATCACGGTCTGGGATAAAATCGCATCTTCTTCGAACGGCACCTGCATGGTGGATGCGGCAATGCCGATGAGTTTGGCGCCAAACTGCTCAGCGAGATCGACAGCGATGGGTAGGCACGCATTGTTGGAGCGTTCAAAGTCGACATGAACCATTATGGTGGAAAAGGTCACGATCGACTCCATCCTTGAGAATCACTCGACGTCTCTGCGTCGCTGGCGATTGCTGTTCCGCTTATGCCGCATTGTGCCCTCGCGCCATAATATGCCTTACAGAGCGGCCTTCCGATTTGATCTTGATCAAGTGGCGCAATCAGCATCTCGGTTAACCGTTAGGACTTCGGCGATGAGCGGCGGCTTCACTGTCACGGCGAAGATCGTATCCAGGCAGAGATCTGAGGATCATTGACAGAAGCACGGGGCCCAACCCCAGTGACCATGCGTCATAACGGATCATAGTTTTGATGGCCATCCCACGCACCCTGCAAGAACTCCGCAGTAAAATCGCGGCGCAAGGAAACCTCGCGGCAATTGTTGCTTATGCTGGCGGGAGTGAGGAGATTTGGTCGTTCACGGAGCTGGCTGGCGTTTCCACGAGGGCCGCCAATGGGCTTGTGCAGCGTGGTATTGGTCGGGGCAGCGGCGTCGCGATCATCGCCCCTAACAGTCCACGGTGGATTGGCGCGTTTTGGGCCATTGTCGCAGCTGGTGCCACCGCTGTTCCACTCGATCTTCAGACAAACGATGATGAGTTGGCGAGAATGCTCAAGATCGCGGGTTGCCGATTGGCTTTCACCACTTCGGCAGCCAGACAACGTCTCGCCACGCTTGCGCCGTCCTGCCGACCGATCATTCTTGACGCCGACAACAACGACTCTACGGCTGAAACGTGGGCAAACCTGCTCGCCCAACCGGGCGCCGAATTTCCAGTCGTTACCGCGGCGGACGAAGCTGTGATCGTTTTCACATCGGGAACGACCGGCACCCCCAAAGCAGTGCCGCTGACCCACACGAATTTGCTAACCAACGTAAACGCAATAGCCGCCGCACGCCTGGTCGGGCGCGGCGATCGCGCGCTGCTTCCTTTGCCGCTTTATCACGCGTACCCGCTGACGATTGGCATGCTGACGCCGCTTGCTCTTGGTTGCGGTATCGTATTGCCCGCCGGGATTAGCGGTCCGGAGATCGTCACGGCGATGCGGCAGGGGCACGTTACCACTTTGATCGGCGTGCCACGGCTCTACACCGCGCTTCTTGACAATATGCGGCGTGGCATCGCATCCCAACCATTTCCGATGCCTGCGCTGGTGTCTACTTTCCTTGCCGTCGCAGGTTGGGCAAAGCGCCAGGGCATTCATTGGCCCGGAAGGATACTTTTTGGATCGATACGCCGGAAAGTCGCGCCCGAACTTCGTTTGCTTGTCAGTGGCGGTGCGCCAATCAGCGCAGAAGTCGAGGAAGCGCTTGGCGCTATCGGCTGGGAGATGCTCACGGGCTACGGGCTTGTCGAGACATCGTCAATGCTCACTTACAATCTTCCAGGAGCAACGCTTCTGGGATCTGCCGGTCGGCCTATTCCCGGCATGGAGGTGCGGATCGCCAATGCCGGCGGCGACAGCATTGGCGAGATCGAGGTGCGGGGCCCATCGGTTTTTTCGGGCTACCGCGGTGATCCGACGAAGACGGGGGAAGCTTTTACTGGAGACGGCTGGTTCCGGACCGGCGATCTGGGTTCAATCGACAGCAAAGGCTTTCTCCACATCGAAGCGCGCAAGAGCGACACGATCGTGCTGGCCGACGGTAAGAAGCTTTTTCCCGATGAATTCGAAGCGATTTATGCCGCCGCGCCTCTGGTCCGTGAAATTGCCCTGCTTGGCCAAAATGGTGTGCTTGTCGGCCTAGTCGTACCCGACTTTTCGGCCGCCCGTGACTTTGGCACTCTGCGCCTTGGCGATGCCATTCGTGAAGGGCTCGCGACTAAAGCGCAAAGCATGCCAAGCTATGCGAGACTGACTGGCTTTGCCGTCGCGCACGATGCTCTGCCGCGCACGCAACTCGGCAAGATCCGGCGTCATCTGCTGCCGTCGCTTTATGCCGCCGCGCAACGGCACGAAGCGCCGCCCGCTGCGGCGGCTCTTTCCGGCGAAGATCGTGCCTTGCTCGACCGGCCGCAAGTCGCGGCCGTATGGGGGTCGCTTCAGCGGCGCTTTCCCGACCGGAGTTTACAACTCGATTGGAGTCCGCAGATCGATCTCGGCATCGATTCCCTCGGTTGGGTTGAGTTGACGCTGGCGCTCGAACGCGAGCTAGGCGTTGTCTTGAAGGAGAGCGATATTGCTCGCATCGTCACTTTGCGCGATCTTCTGCGTGAAGTTGCGGAAGCGCCGAAAACGGAAGCAGGCGCTGCACCCGCGGATGCCGAAGCGCCTTGGCTGGCGCCCCTGAGTCCCGTCCTCGCCCTTGTGCGCAAGTTTGGCGAATTCCTGCTTCGGTTGGTGATGCACGGAGTCTTCGATTTGCAGGTCGAAGGCCTTGAACTCCTTCCGTCGAAGGCGCCTATGCTCATCTGCCCGAACCATGTAAGCTACTTAGACCCTTTTGCCTTGGGTGCCGCACTCCCGGGAGGGATTGTTAGGCATACCTGCTGGGGTGGATGGACGGGTGTAGCCTTTACGAGCAGGTTGCGCCGGCTCTTCAGTCACGCGGCGCGCATCATCCCGATTGATCCTGACCGCGCAGTGGCCTCAGCCCTAGCAATGGCCGGTCTTACGCTCGAGCGTAGGTGGAATCTCGTCTGGTTCCCGGAAGGTGCTCGAAGCCCCGATGGTACCCTTCAGCGCTTCCTACCCGGTGTCGGTGCCCTTATAGAGAAGCATCCGGTCCCAATCGTTCCCGTTTACATCGACGGCAGCTTCTCCGCTTGGCCAGCCGGTCGGAAATTCCCACGACGTCGTCGTGTCACTGTACGTTTTGGAAAGCCGATTCAACCTGAGTCATTAATCACTGGCAGGGCAGAGCGAATTCGCGATGAAGAGATCGCTGGGGCGATAAGGGCTCGTGTTGTCGCCCTGGCAAACGTTCAGTACGAGCAGCGCGCCGATTATCACGGCCGTTAACCGTTGAGCGATCGCAATCAGCAACACGATTGTCGCTTCCAGCATTCAGGCACGGACGCCTAGAAGTGACGCGCTATCCTTCTGAGAGGATGAACGGGGACCAGATTCAGTGCGCCGCCGCGCCAGAGAACTGGACGGATTGTTGACTGGTTCTTGTTCGGAGTTCTCATTCATCAGAGCAGAATTTCCACGATTTTAAGGATGATGATTCTACTCGTGTGTGCAGCGGTCTTTTCCAAGGCTTCTGCTTCGGCAATTTCCGCAGCAAGCGGAGCAACCAGTCGCCCAATGATCCAACAGCAAGTCGTGTGCCCGGTTTTGTGTTTCGGGGCCGTGGTCGATATTCATGATCAAACGACTCGAAATCATCGCGTCGTGTGCGGTAATTGACACAAGGACGATATCAGTCGCCATTGAGGGATCGAGCTTCCTAAGCTTCGTTTCCGGCGGTTGTATAAGTCGAGAACCTGGCATGATAGCCAATTTGATTGCGAAGGCCTTTTGCGGAACTCGCGACGTTACGCCCTTCGCCTCATTTGACTTTGATTCGCGTCAATAGGAAGCCGCTCCGGGTTCCTATATTGAGCGAAATTCGTCGGCGCTCCGCCACATTAAATCGAGCGCGCGGATTGATATTTAGTTTTGGGCCTTAAAATGACCCTTGAATTGGCCCTTCTGTCGGAGCAGTTAAGCCGCCCTGTTCGCTGGTCGTCGTTCCGTATATCCAGAAAACGACACGCCTTGGATCGAGTAATGGTCTGCTGGAACGGTAGCCGCAATGCCGCCCGGGCGGTCGCTGACTCTGTGTCGTTTCTGGCGAAGGCGAAAAACATCGAGGTAGTGACGCTGACTTGGAAGCGTCGAAAAGCAATTATTTGAATGAGGTCAAGAGGTCTGTAATGCTGGCTATGGTGCTAGAAAAGCTGCGCGAGCCACTGAAACTTCTAGAGCGGCCCGATCCACGGCCAGCACCGGACGAGGTTCGGGTTCGTGTCTCGGCCTGTGGCGTCTGCCGCACTGATCTTCACGTGGTTGACGGCGAGTTGCCAAATCCGAAATTGCCCATCGTTCCCGGTCATGAGATCATCTGTCGGATCGACCTCGTCGGGCATGGCGTACTCGGGCTCGAGGTCGGCATGCGTGTCGGCATTCCTTGGCTGGGGCGAACCTGCGGGCATTGTGAATATTGCCGCGACGGCCGAGAAAACCTCTGTAACGAGCCGCTATTCACCGGCTATACGCGCGACGGCGGCTTTGCCACCCATGCCATAGCCGATGCGAAATTCGTCTTTCGCCTTCCCGAGACTGGCAAGGATGCTGCGATTGCGCCGCTGCTTTGTGCGGGACTAATCGGTTGGCGCTCGCTGAGGATCGCGGGCGAGGGAAAACGGATAGGCCTTTACGGCTTCGGCGCTGCCGCCCACATCATAGCCCAGATTGCGCGCTGGCAGGGCCGCGAGGTGTTCGCCTTTACCAAACCGGACGATACAGCCGCACAGGCTTTTGCACTCAAGCTTGGGGCGAAGTGGGCCGGAAGCTCGGAGGCAAAGCCTCCCGATCAGCTCGACTGCGCGATCATCTACGCTCCCGTCGGGCCACTCGTCCCACTGGCGCTGAGCGCTGTCCGGAAAGGCGGCCGCGTGGTCTGCGCCGGGATCCATATGAGCGATATTCCCGCTTTTCCTTACCGACTGCTGTGGGAAGAGAGAGAACTTAAGTCGGTAGCCAACTTGACCAGAAGAGACGGCAACGAGTTCTTCGAAGTGGTTGCAAAGGCCCCTGTGGTTACCGAGACCGTCTGTTACCCGCTAAAACGCGCCAATGAAGCCTTGTCAGACCTCAGATCGGGGCGCTTGCAGGGGGCTGCAGTTGTCGTGCCCGAGGCATCGTAAGTCAGGTCGCTGACTTGACCGACAAGACGCGGACCAGCCGTAAGACCGAACGCCGCGATAGGCTCACACCGATTTGCAGCGCAGAATAGAAAAACGAACGTCGACAGCCGATGGACGTCATTCCGATCTCAGCGACACCGATTAGGGCGCAAGTTTGAGCGCCGTTTGACAAAAAGGGCACGATCGAGGTTGTGGATGGTTGGCGCACCATGGTTGCCACAGGATCCTCACGGTGCTCCACCGCCGCCCCATGTCCGTACCACGGACGACTATTTGCACGAAAGATCGAAGGGCGACGAAGGGAAGTGATCGGCGCCAGCGTCCGGTTTTGATGCAAACTCGGAGGCTTTGATCTATCTCAAGCCGTGCATCGACTTCTAGACTTAACGTATCGGAGTACTGGATAACCGATATTGGGGAAGTCTCATGCGAAAATCAAAACTTGTTCTTACCAGCGTTGCCGTCGGTATGCTGTCGATAACCGGAGCATCCCTTTCGCCACCACTCCGACAAGCGTGCGCCCAGCAGGCGCAAATGAGTTACGCTGAGGATATCGCGCCGATCTTCAAAGGTTGGTGCGTTTCCTGCCATCAGCCCGGCAGCCAGGGCTATAATGCCAGCGGATTTGATCTGACCAGCTATGACGGACTGATGAAAGGTACGAAATTCGGGCCGATGGTGCTTCCAGGTCAACCCGACAGCAGCAATCTGGTCGTGCTGATCCAAGGTAAGGCAAAATTGCAAATGCCTTATGGGCACAAACCGTTGCCGTCGTGTCTGCAGCAAAACATTTGGACCTGGATCTTCCAAGGTGCCAAGAACAATTGAGGTCTGATGCCTCGGTATCGCTTGCGCGACGCGATCGGCTTGGTCCATCACGAGTTACATGCGCGACCTTCCGGAGCCGTCCCGGCGCGACCTTTGGATTCATTGCTTTGCCAACGAATCCAGCGGCAATTGCGCTGTCACCCGGAAAATTGGCGTCGCGGCGCTGGCAATCATAGTCCGGGCGACGGCCTTGCAGATTTCACCGGCGCGCAACCCAATCGTTGCCGAGCTTGACGTAGGACCGCTTCACGGCGGCCCAGGCAATGCGATGGGCCGCCTCTTCCTGCCGGCCTTCGCCGGTATGCGCCGCCCAGGCGTGGTTAAACGCCTCGCGATAAATGTCCTGCGCATGGGCCGGCAGATGGGTTCGAACCGAGGGCGGCAAGCTTTCGTTGCTGGCGTACGGCATGCAAAAGCCTCCTAAGCCAAGCTTGCCCAGGTTGGTCTTCCCCAAGTCCGTCAGGCTCATGCCAAAATGTGCTTCTCGATCTCCCGGACCGGATGCTTGGTCAGGTCCTTGTCGATCTCGGCGATAATGCGCTTCTTCACGTCGGCGTGAAACACATGCCGCAGCTCGGCGAGTGTGCGCGGCGGCGCGACCACGACGATCTTGCTTATATTTTTGTCACGCACAAGCTTTTCCAAAGCCCTCGCCACACGATCGGCGAAACGTTCCTTCTCGATTTCATGCCAGTCGGTTGGCTCGACGCTGCTGTGGCGATGGGTACCGCCACTCTCGACGCTGCGACCTGGCCGGTCGGTGCCTTGTTCGTGCGTGGGTGGATTGTCATCGCTGAAGACGCGCTCGGTCTTCAGATTGGGAAATTT
>Ga0134128_10003703_pt1 | contig 18670 bp, 18 predicted proteins | sample KB31754_FD_96462 | JGI IMG/M metagenome (GOLD analysis project Ga0134128, IMG submission 96462) | Terrestrial soil microbial communities with excess Nitrogen fertilizer from Kellogg Biological Station, Michigan, USA - KB3-175-4 | ecosystem: Environmental > Terrestrial > Soil > Unclassified ... | reverse complement strand
GAAGGAAGCTGATGTAGATCGGGTGTTCGGATTATTGCATTCAAAATCGGCGGTAAATAAGCTCTCCCAGACCGGGCAGCCGATGGCCAGACCCTCCGCCGATGTGTTTCAATCCCTTATAATCTCCTGTCCATCTTATGGCGTATTCGACGATCAAACTCGCCTACGAAGCCCGCGCCGCGACGATTACGTTCAATCGCCCTGAGAAGCGGAACGCGCTCAGTGCACAGATGATCGAGGAGATCATGGTTGCGCTGGCGGAGGTCGAAAAGGCAGAAGCACTGGTCCTGATTCTCACCGGCGCAGGTAAAGCGTTTTGTGCAGGAATGGATCTTGAGGAACTTAAGTCCCTCACCAGCAAAACGCCTGCCGAGAATGTGGCTGATTCTGAGCGCATGGCGCGGTTTTTTCGCGCAATCTACGAATTCCCCAAGCCAACAATTGCCGCCGTAAATGGCGCGGCCATGGCCGGAGGTGCTGGCATCGCTACGATGTGCGATTTCACGTTGGCCTTGGCCGAAGCGACGTTCGGGTACACGGAAGTGCGCATTGGATTCGTTCCGGCAATCGTTTCGTCGGTGTTGGTCTGGCAAGTTGGGCACAAAACCGCTCGCGATCTGTTGCTTACCGGACGCGCATTTGAAGCCGCCGAAGCAAAGAGCCTTGGATTGGTGAATGAAGTCGTGTCGCCGAAGAATCTCTTGCCTCGTGCGCGCGAATTGGCCAAACAGCTCATGGAAAACAGCCCGGCGGCGTTGCGAACAACAAAGAAGTTGCTCAATAGTTATCTTGCAGAGTCCCTTGATCAGCAGATTGAGATCGCCATGCAAGAAAACGCGGCGATCCGCTCCACGCCAGAGTTCCAGGAAGGGGTGGCATCCTTCCTGGAGAAACGTAAGCCCAACTGGAGCGGGCAGTGAGCGGGCGCGTAAGCGAAGTCAGGATCCGCGTGCGCTACGCCGAGACCGATCAAATGGGCGTGGTATATCACGCGAATCATTTCGTGTGGTTTGAAGTTGGACGCGTCGAGTTTTTCCGCCAGCTCGGATTCTCCTACAAAGAGATGGAAGAGCAGGACGGTTGCCACATCGCTGTGGTCGACGCCCGTTGCCGGTACAAGGCTCCTGCGCGCTACGATGATGAGGTCATCGTCCGCACACAGCTCAAGAACCTGCGTGAGTCCCTGGTGCATTTCGCATATGACTTGCTGCGCGCTGGCGATGGCTTGTTGCTGGCGGAAGGCGAAACCACCCACGTGGTCATCGACCGGGAGATGAGGAAGACGGCGATTCCGGGAAAATACCTGGCGATCTTCAAGCACGCGATGGGAGCCAGAGAGCAATGAGCTGCAAGCTATGAGCGACCAACAATCCAGTCGCTCATAGCTCACCGCTTCTAGCTCACCGGTCGAATTATGCAGGCTCTTCACATCAACGGAAACGATCTCACGCTGGAAAACGTGTATGAGGTGGCCGTCGGGGGCCGCCCCGTTCTCCTGGCCTCCGACGCACGGGAGGCGGTGAACCGGGCCCGCGCCGTAGTCGATGAAATGGTTGCGAGCAATCAGGTGTCGTACGCAATCACGACGGGGGTTGGGAAGCTGAGCGATGTGCGCATCGCCGGAGATCAGATTCGCGAACTGCAGCTAAATCTGGTTCGATCGCATGCCGTGGGAGTGGGCGATCCACTCTCGATTGCCGAGGTGCGCGCAATGATTGTGTTGCGCGCCAATTCCCTTTCCAAGGGATACTCTGGGGTTCGCGCGGTGGTTATCGACACTCTGTGCGAATTACTGAACCGAACCGTAACGCCGTGGGTGCCGTCGCAAGGCAGCGTTGGGGCGAGCGGAGATCTAGCTCCTCTTGCTCATCTCGCACTTTTGCTGATTGGCGAGGGCGAGTGTGTGGGGCACGATGGCGTGCGCGTTTCCGCCGATGAGGCACTGCGTAAGGCACAGATCAAGCCGCTGGTGCTTGAGGCGAAAGAAGCGGTCTCTTTGATTAACGGAACCCAGGCCATGTTAGCCGTAGGAACACTGGCTCTGTTCGCGGCAGAGACGATGGTTGATTCCGCTGATGTGATTGGAGCGCTGACGCTCGACGCCCTGCGAGGGACTGACGTCGCGTTCGATGAACGCATTCATCGGGTACGGCCCCATGCGGGCCAGATCAAGACCGCGTCTAACCTGCGGCGCATGCTGGAAGGCAGTCCGCTCCGCGAATCACATCGCGAGTGCGGCCGGGTGCAGGATGCGTACTCGTTGCGCTGCATTCCTCAGGTGCATGGAGCGGTGCGCGACACTCTGGCTCATTGTCGGGAGATATTTGAGACAGAAGCAAATTCGGCGGTGGACAATCCTCTGGTGTTCATCGCTCGGGCAAAGGCTGGGGAACTTCGCTCCGCCGGGCCCGTCGGCACGCGATCCGCGGTAGACAAAGCAGTTTCAGCGAGAGAAGACTCCGAAATTCTATCGGGGGGAAATTTCCATGGAGAACCGGTCGCATTTGCGCTGGATTTCGTTGCCATTGCGCTGAGTGCGCTCGCGGGAATTTCTGAGCGTAGAATTGAGCGTCTAGTGAATCCAGCTTTGAATGAGGGATTGCCTCCGTTTCTGGCTCCAACGGCCGGACTTAACTCCGGGTTCATGATGCCCCAGGTTACTGCGGCCGCGCTGGTGAGCGAAAACAAAGTGTTGGCTCATCCCGCGTCGGTGGATTCGATTACGACTTCGGGAAATAAAGAAGATTACGTTTCTATGGGAATGACGGCTGCTCTCAAATTGCGGCGAGTAGTCGACAACACGCGCTGGGTCTTAGCGATCGAAGCCATGGCCGCATCGCAAGCCTTGGATTTGATGGCTCCCCTTACCACAAGCAGTCGTGGTCAGGTCGCCCGCGCCGCGATCCGTTCGGTTTCGCCAAAACTGGAGAAGGATCGGGCCATGTATCAGGATTTTGTGAAGATCGCACAGTTGATTGCCAACGGCAAGATACGGGAAGCGCTAGAATAGGGCCGCCGGATCGGCCGTAATCCAGGGACTTGCCCATCCTTGCGACCATTCTCGACCCCAAGAGTTCTTCGAAGTCATGGGCGGCTCTCTATCAGGCACAGTTTCGTCTGACTCACAGCACCACAAAACTGCACTGAACTCTTTATTGCTACGATCAGCGCGGACGATTTCTCTGTTGCATTTAATCCCTCGCCATCGGCAAGACAGACACATATGCCGATGCAGAAGAGGGGTTTGTCACTCTCGTCACAACACTGCCGATTTCTAAGGTCGGGGCATCCGTGTGGCGAACCCTGGGTGGTTTAGACTCTTTGGTTTCCTCCGGAGGTCTCAATGCGCGCTCGGTGGTTGCTAAGCTTCTTCCTCGCTCTTCCTCTTTTCGGTCAAGACCAACATCCTTTCACCTTTGAAGACATGATGGCTTTGAAACGCGTCGGGGAGCCAGTGGTGTCGCCCAATGGGAAATGGGTACTGTTCGCCGCTGTCGATGTCGATCTGAAGGCGAATACGAAAACACCGCATGTGTGGGTGGTGCCACTTTCGAGCGACTCCCATCCTTCCCCAAGTCAGGGCACAGGGCAACCTCAGGGGAATCGAGAACGGGAAATCATTTCGGATCAGGATGCCGATCGGCCGCGGTGGGCACCTGATGGGAAGCGGTTTGCGTTTGTATCAACGAAGGAAGAGGGCTCTCAAATCTGGATTGCGGATTTTGATGACGCGACCGGAACTGTCACGGCCAAGCAACGGCTCACCAGTACACCGGCGGAAGCCGACGGTGAATTGTGGTCGCCCGACGGGAAATATGTTTTGTTCAAATCGGATGTCGACCCACAGTGCGCCGGCCGGCCAGAGCAGGAAGCCATTTGCATCCAGGAAAAAGTAAAGCACGCGAAAGAGTCAAAGGTTAAGGCGCAGATTTTCACTCACCTGCTTTATCGCCATTGGAATGCATACAAGGAAGGCAAGAGGACGCACTTGTTCGTAGTGCCGGTCGCAACTTGTACAACCGACCGCGCTGCCACAAGGACGGGCGCGGCCCAGCGATCCGGAGAAACTCGGAAGATGGCCTGCCCCTCCACGACCTACCGCGACCTCACACCAGGCGATTGGGATGCGCCCGTGTTCTCGCTGGGGGGGCAGGACAACTACGCCTTTTCCCCGGACGGGAAGGAGTTGTGCTACGCATCGAATCACAGTGACGTTGAGGCAGCCTCGACGAACAATGACCTCTTCGTTGTACCCGTGGATTTTTCGCGGGACGTGTCGGAGGCTCCTGTCCTTGCTGCAACGAAGAACATCACCGCCGAAAATCGGGCTGCGGATAACACTCCACTCTACTCGCTGGATGGCAACTACATTGCGTATCGCGCGCAGGCGCGCCCTGGATACGAGAGCGACCGCTGGCGCCTAATGTTGTACGACAGGAAGAAAGGTGAAAAGAAAGAACTAACAGAAGGATTCGACCACTGGGTCGGAAGCTTTGTTTGGGCACGCGATTCGAAACTGATCTACGCCAGTGCTGAGCACAAGCGGCACAGCCTGATCTACGCGATCGCCGCGATGCCACGAACGCAGGGCCAAGGCGATTATCTGAGACGTTCGCTCGTCGAAGGCTACAACGATGATCTTGCGATCACGCCCGATGGCAAGACGCTAATCTTTACTCGCATGTCCGTCAAAGCACCAAACGAAATCTACGGGAGTTCCGCCCATGGCGATGGTTGTCCCTCCCAAACTGGATTCGTTGACGCCGGCAAAGAGGACTGTTCCCTCAACCAGGACTGGCCGATCACCAGGATTAACCAAGCGATCCTGTCATCGATCAACATGGGAGAGATCGAGCCTTTTTGGTTTGATGGTGCGAAAGGAGACAAAGTAGAAGCCTCTCTCGTCAAGCCACCAAATTTCGATCCCAAAAGGAAATATCCCGTAAAGTTCCTCATCCACGGCGGGCCGGAAGGGGCGTGGGGAGATGACTGGAGCTACCGCTGGAACGCGGAGTTATTCGCGGCTAATGGATACGTGGTCATCATGATCAACTTTCACGGTTCGACCGGTTACGGACAGAATTTTACCGACGCCATCAATGGTGACTGGGGCGGGGCGCCGTTTGAAGACTTGATGAAAGGCCTCGACTACGCAGAGCAGCACTATCCATTCATTGATAAAAACCGCGAGTGCGCGCTAGGCGCAAGCTACGGTGGATACATGGCCAACTGGCTCCTCGGCCATACCAGCCGCTTCCAATGCATCGTAACCCACGACGGCATGTTCAATACGGAGTCGGCATATGGAGATACCGAGGAGCTCTGGTTTCCCGAGTGGGAATTTAAGGGAACGCCTTGGACGAACCGGGAGATGTACCGGAAATGGTCTCCCCATTTAAGTGCAACCAGCTTCAAGACTCCGACGCTGGTTGTGCATGGACAGCTCGATTACCGGCTCGACGTTTCGCAGGGGTTCGACTTGTTCACGACCTTGCAGCGTCAGGGTGTTCCGTCGAAAATGCTCTATTTCCCTGACGAGGGACATTGGGTACTCAAGCCGCAGAATTCGCAGCTCTGGTACAAAACGGTGAATGACTGGGTGGATGAGTGGACAGGAAAGCAGTAGCGAGCAGCGGCCAGGAAAGCAGTAGCGAGCAGCGGCCAGGAAAGCTGGTGCGAGTCGGCCAATGTGTCCACGATGGCGGACTGCGCCAGTCGACGCCGCGAACTGCTTACGCGCTAACTTGATAGATCATCTATTCTTCCCTTGACGTGTCTATGACTGTAGGGTTCATCCTGAGTTCATGTTGAGCGTGTCGCAAATGGCCAGCCGGGTCGGACTCAGCAGAACCACGATCCTTTATTACGAATCGTGCGGATTGTTGAAGCCGGGGCATCGGACTCGCGCCAACTATCGCCTCTATGGCGAGAAGGAAATGCGTGTCCTGGAGCAGATATGCCTGTATCGCTCCGTCGGGTTGAGTGTCTCAAACATTCGGACGATGTTGGAGAATCCGAAGACCGAGATCACGGTGCTGCTACGACGTCGACTGCGGGAGCTGGATTCTGAGATCCGCAGATTGCGGGAACACCAGCACGTGATTTTGCGGCTGTTGCAAAGCAAAAACATCCTGAGGAGAACTAAGAACATGACGAAAGACAAATGGGTTTCGATTATGAAGGCTGCGGGTTTCAGCGAAGACGACATGCGCCGTTGGCATCGCGAGTTCGAAAAGGCTGCGCCCGAGGACCACAATGAATTTTTGGAGTACCTCCACATTCCTCCTGTGGAAATCACAACGATTCGGGAGTGGAGCAGGAAGTAAAAATGTGAGGGGAGCTGCTTTGATGAGGCAGCCAAAACAGGCATCGGCCGATGGAGCAGCTCTCCCACAAAGATTAGTTGCGTTTTTCATGACAAACCAGCCACAATAGCAATCCGTCGCGGGCGGGGCCCGCGCTACACTCATGCGTGGGACTCGGCTTCTCCTTTGGGTAGGGATATCTGTTGTCGGCGCGCTCGCGTTCGGCATCATGGCATTGCATCGCGGCGAACGGATCAATGCACTCTGGCTAATCATCGCCGCGCTCTGTACCTACGCCGTCGGGTATCGCTTCTATAGCAAGTTCGTTGCGGCGAAGGTGCTCGGGCTTGAGGCCACGCGCGCCACGCCCGCGGAGCGCTTGGAAGACGGCCGCGACTTTGTTCCAACAAACAAGTGGGTGGTCTTTGGGCATCACTTTGCCGCAATTGCCGGACCAGGACCGCTGGTTGGGCCAGTGCTGGCCGCCCAGTTCGGATATCTCCCGGGAACGCTATGGATCCTGGTTGGCGCGGTTTTCGGCGGGTGCGTGCAGGACTTTGTCATTCTCCTTTTCTCCGTCCGGAGGGACGGGAAATCCCTCACCGAGATGGCGAAACAAGAGATCGGACGGGTCGCAGGCTTGGTCGCCTACGCATCGGTGATTGCGATCCTGGTGATCTTGCTCGCCGTATGTGCGCTGGTGGTGGTCAATGCCCTGAAGCAGAGCCCATGGGGGACGTTCACGATTGCGATGACGATCCCAATTGCGTTTCTCATGGGTCTTTATCTACGCCGGCTGCGGCCTGGCCGTGTGATGGAGACCTCCGCCTTGGGCTTCGTTCTAGTACTGGCGGCGATCTGGGGAGGACAGTTGGTTTCTCTGCACCTCGCGGTGGGCAAGTATTTCACGCTGGGAGCATCGGGCCTGGCGATCGCCATCATTGTTTACGGATTCGCCGCTTCGGCGTTGCCCGTGTGGCTGCTGCTCGCCCCGCGGGACTACCTGAGCACATTCGTGAAGCTCGGAACCATTGGGCTACTCGCGTTTGGCATTGTGCTTATGCATCCAACGCTGCGTATGCCGGCCCTGACTAGATTCATTGATGGAACCGGTCCGGTGTTCGCCGGAAAACTGTTTCCGTTTGCGTTCATCACGATTGCGTGCGGCGCGATCAGCGGTTTCCATTCGCTGATCTCCAGCGGCACCACCCCGAAGCTGGTCCGCCGAGAAACCGACACGCGCATGGTCGGTTACGGAGCTATGCTGTGCGAATCGATGGTCGCGATCATGGCTACGGTCGCGGCCTGTGTGCTCGAACCCGGCACGTATTTCGCGATCAACAGTCCAGCGGGAATCGCAGGCGCTCTTCCGGAGAAAGCAGCAGCCACGATTTCCAGCTGGGGATTCCCGGTGACGGCAGACACCATGCATCGGCTGGCGGAGAATGTCGGAGAAATGACGCTGTTCAACCGCACTGGTGGCGCCCCCGCCTTCGCAGTAGGAATGGCGCACATTTTCTCCAGCAGCCTCGGCGGACAAACGGTGATGGCACTCTGGTACCACTTTGCGCTGATGTTTGAAGCGCTTTTTATTCTGACCGTGCTTGACGCCGGAACGCGTGTTGGCCGATTCATGCTGCAGGATGCGCTCGGGCATGTGTGGAAACCGCTGGGACGTACGGGGTGGTATCCATCTGCACTCGCGACTAGCGCGATTGTCGTTGCCGCATGGGGATATTTCTTGTGGCAAGGCGTGCGCGACCCCCTGGGCGGGATTAATTCCCTATGGCCATTGTTTGGGATCTCGAACCAGTTGCTTGCCGCGGTCGCGCTATGTGTGGCCACGACAATTATTATCAAGGCGCACCGGGCACGCTACGCCTTGATGACTCTCGTGCCTCTGGCTTGGCTCGTCATCGTAACCTTTACCGCGTCATGGCATAAGATCTTCGATCCCGACCCGCGGATTGGGTTTCTCGCTCAGGCGCGGCAGATTGCTGCTGCGGGAGGGAATGCGCGACTGATCTTTAATAACCGGCTGGATGCGGTGGTATCCGGAATTCTTGTATTAATGGTCGCCTTGCTATTAATCGAATCTGTGCGGCAATGGGTGGCGGCGCTGTCCGGTCGAAAGCCTTTGAGTACGACGGAAACGCCGTTCGTCGTGAGCCGCCTGGCGGAGGAGCGAGGATGAAGGCTCTGCGTGTTCTTCATGCAATCCTGCGGGAAATTTTCGAGGAGTCTGCCTACGAGCGATTCTGCCTGAGAGAGGGAGTCTTGCCCGGGCGAGAATCCTACGCGGCGTTTGTGCGAGCACGACGAGTTAAAGTGAAATGCTGTTAGCCTTGCGGACTCTGTCTGGCTGCCTATGGATTCAGAACGATCTTTCCGAACATCTGGCTTTTTTCCATATACTCGTGGGCCGCGCACACTTCAGACAAGGGGAACGTACGGTCGATAACGGGTTTGAGCCTTCCGGCGAAGACGTGCTTTAGGACTTCATGCAACTCGCCCATAGTTCCCATGTAAGAGCCGAGAACCGAAAGCTGACGCGAAAACAGGAAGCGGAGATCTAGCCCCGCCTGGGGGCCGGTGGTGGCGCCGCAGGTAACGAGCGTACCGGCAGGCTTGAGGGAGCGCAGGCTTTCGGCCCAGGTTTCGACGCCGACGTGTTCCATCACGATGTCTACGCCTTGTTTTTTGGTGATTTTGCGAACTTCCTCTGAGATCTTCTGTTGGTAATGATTGATGACATGGTCGGCACCTAGCTCTCGCGCCTTTTGGGCCTTGCGCTCGTCTCCGGCGGTGGCGACGACGGTGCAATGGAACATCTTCGCAATTTGAATTCCGGCGATCCCCACGCCGGAGTTGGCGCCCAGCACAAGAACGGTTTGTCCGGAACGAACTGCCGCCCGGCCGACCAGCATGTGCCAAGCGGTAAGGAACACGAGTGGGACGCTGGCAGCTTGGTCATACGAGAGCCAATCTGGAATGGGAATAACGCAGACTTGCGGAACGGCGATGAGTGCACAGTTTCCGCCCCCGACATTGTTGCCACGAACCGTGAATTCGCGACATTGATTCTGCAGGCCGGCGACGCACTTCTCGCAATGATTGCAAAAATGCATGGGCGCAATCACCACACGCTGACCGACGAAAAAGCCGGACACATACTCGCCGATGTCAACCACTTCCCCCGCAATATCGCTGCCGAGGATGTGCGGCAACTGGACCCCGGGCAGGCCCTGGCGCACCCAAAGATCAAGATGGTTCATGGCACAGGCGCGAACACGAACCAACAGTTGATCCTTGCGCAATTGGGGATCGGGTGCATCCTCGTACCGCAGGACGTCCGGGTTGCCGAATTCGTGAATGCGGACGGCTTTCATCGAAGTTGGAAACTATACATCTTTTGGCAGCCAGAACCGCCTTGGGATAAGCCCGCCGGAATCGAACCGAGTCCATTCCTCGCGGAGTCCTAAAATCAGTCCGCTCTGGTTCAAACCAGTTCCTATTCTCCGGATTCGCACAACAGTTTACCGCTTTGACCCTGTGATCTGATTGGAGCCGTGATTGACCATTATTTCTCCAAGAGATCTTTCCAGCGAACCCAGGCCTCCTGACGGGCTTTCTTGTTTGCATCGGTTGCGTCCGGAGCTTCCCCCGCACGCATGAAACCGTGTCCGGCTCCCTCATAGACTACGGGCTCGAAGGTCTTCTCCGCAGCTTTCATCTGCGCGGTGGTATCCGGGAGCGTGGCACCAATTCGAGCATCGTTCCCCGCGTAGAAGCCATAAACCGGGGACTTGATTCTGGTCATGGCATCCTTGTCAGGAGGTCCCCCGTAGAACACAAAAGCACCGCGGAGGTCGGAACGATTGGTTGCAAAGCGAAAGCTCTGGCTGCCGCCCCAGCAGAAGCCCGCCACAAACAACTTCCCGTTTGACGCGGGGATTTTGTTGGCGTAATCGGCGACGCTGTTGAGATCGGCCGTGACCTGATCCGGACTGAGGTGGCTGACGGCTTCCATGACTTTATCCTGGCCGATGTCGGATGTGCGTCCTCCATGAGGGCCCATTCCGGAGAGTAGATCCGGGGCAACGGCGATGTAACCTGCCGCGGCTACCTGGTCGGCGAGACCCTGGACCCAGTCCGACATGCCAAAGATTTCGTGAATGATTAACACGACCGGAGTCTTACTCTTGCTCTCGGGATACACGACGAAAGTCTCCACCTGTCGGCCATCATGCTTCACGATGACCCATTCCCGATGGCGGGGTGATTTTTCCAGTTGTGCGCGAGCCCAGTCTTGAGCCCAACAAGCCTGAGTTAGAAAGGCAATCAGAACAAGAGCCAACCAGTTCATACGTTCTCCTTCATCTCCAATGTGTTTTGCATCACTGCCCCCAAACCTCCTTCGCCGTCTCGGCAACCAGGCGCAACTTGCCTTCTTCGTCCGCCATAGTTATACGGTTTCCCTCTAAAGTCGACGCGAACCCGCATTGCGGACTCAAGGCCAGGCGATCAAGGGGAACAAACTTCGAGGCTTGCTCGATGCGTTTCTTTAACTCGTGCTTCGATTCCAGGTCGGCTCTCTTTGAACTGACCAATCCCAAGACAACCGTGCGGTCCTCGGGAACTTGTCGCAGCGGTTCAAACCCTCCGGAGCGCTCGTCGTCGTATTCGAGAAGAAAGCGCTGAAACCGGGTCTTCTGAAAAACCTTCGTAATGGGACCATAGTCTCCTGCAGCATAAAACTTGCTTTGGTTATTGCCGCGACAGAGGTGCAGGCCGAAGGTGATGCCGCGGTGATTGCCGATGATGGCATTGTCCATTTCAGTCGAGAGGTCGAGCAGCCGGTCAGGATCATTACCCCGCTTCCGGTAGCCTTCCCGCAACTCGGGGTCGAGCATGGCAGCGTATTGAGGCGAATCAATTTGAATGTAGGTACAGCCCAGGCGTATCAGTTCTGCGACTTCGTCGCGGAGAATATCCACCAGATCTGCCAAATAGCCCTCGATCGTAAGGTAGGCCCCGGTCGACTTTTCCTTGTCGTAGTAGGCTGCGGCCTGTTGCGCACTAATCAACGTTGTCTTCGCCGGATGAGGGGTTCGTGCCCGAACGTAGGTGAATTCTTCCGCGCACATCGGCCGCTTGCGTCGAAGCTTGGATACCACCACCGGACGCTTTAATACAAGTCGTTCACCTTTCTCATCGCGAAACGGGATGGCCCATCCGCCTGTCTTGTCGAAACCTTCGACAGCATCGATGAGATGGCCATAAAACGCGTAGCGGCGCATTTCGCCGTCAGTGATCACGTCCAGCCCTGCGCGTTCCTGCAACGCAATGGCCTGATCCACGGCAAGGTCTTCAATACGCTTAAACTCCTTCTCGCTTATCTGGCCCGCTTCGTACTTCTCACGTGCTTGTTTTAAGGACTCCGGGCGCAATAGACTCCCCACAACATCGCTTCGGAACATTGCTTCTCCGTGCCTACTGGTGATCAATCTCTCTGTCACTGATCGCGCATTTTCTGACGATCGTCACGGCATGGCAGGTTGCAAACTGAGTTAGCTTATTACCCGTCCTAAGGTGAGCAGCTGCCTCATCTTCTCTAACCTCCGGACGCGAGTTTCTGGCTTTTTCGCTCCCGAGTACCACTGAACGAATTCCTTCTGATGAGTAAATGCCAGCGCATCTAATTTTTTCGTTAGTTTCGCTCCAAGTGCTTTCTTCAATTGTGCCGGAATCTCGACGTCGCGCTTTTCCGTGTCCATCTCAAGCGTGACGCTCACCACATCGCCAGCTTTAACACCAGCTGCTTTCCTCGCCTCTTTGTTTACGACAATGAACTGGCATCCGTCCATGTTGGCAATGGTGCTGCGCCACATATGGCCATTGATGGTGACCTTGACGGGAACCCTTGCCTTGCCCCAAACATCCCGCGTATCAAACGGCAGGTTGATGGCCGCCGTCTCCATCTTTCCTGAGGGATCTCCGACCAGCTTGACCCTGACTTGCTTTAGCACGCGACCTCCGGGGTGCCACGAGTTTAGGACTGCCCAAAGAGAGACGGACTTTCAGTCCGTGCCAAAATTCCTGAAGAATCTTGTTGAAAAGATCTGGTGCCTCCAGATTGACCATATGTCCTGCTCCTTCGATGATCTAGCGACGGGCTCCAGGCAGCCCTTGAGCAAGCAGGTTGCCGATCGCCTGAAATCGGGGAGGTCACGCGACCCACTGATCACCAGTGAGGGCCGGCGAATCTTGTCAACGGGAGGCAAGGAGGAGCGGCCAAAGCCGCGTAGGTCGTATCGGATGACGCGAAACTTAGATTGCAAGGCCTGCAACTGCGGAGTCCACATGCGCGAATCAAGTCCAAATCCTTGCAGAAAAACCACGGGTTCACCCTGTCCAGCAGATTCGAAAAAAAGTTCGCCCTGCTTCACTCGCAACCAGCCATGCATTACTCGACCACTGAGGCGGAGGCGAGGCTCTTCGTTAACTTCTCCTTGGGAATGAGGAGTTCCGAAGATCCTGCCGTTGCTCCACGCGCCGCCTTATGGCTAAGGGCCCACACGTAGGCCGCGACCGCGGATGCTTGCGTATTTGATAATTGCGCTCCTCCCATTGGTGGCATCGGGCTGCGAAATCGTTTCGGCTTGGGCACGCCTTCCGTTATCACCTTTAAGATTCCGGCCAAACTGCCATCACTCCACATCCATTTCTGTTTTGTAAGATCGGGGCCGAGAGGCGTCCCGGTCGCGTTTGCACCGTGGCATCCGGTGCAAGAGGCACCACCTACTTGCCCATGGAAAATGCGGCTCCCCAACGCGACCATTCCAGGCGACGAGCCCTCAGGAACCGGCAGGTCAGAGGTATTGCTTTCGGGTGGCGTGGCTTTCGCCTGCACGATTTTGCCGGCGGGCGACGAAATGTTCGGACAAGGGGTCGGCGGAGGAGCGGGCCCAGCAGGATTGCCGGTATAGGTGATGCGATAGATGCGTCCACGAGTGTCGTCCGACACGTACAGCGCGCCATCGGGACCGACTGCCAGCCCTGAGGGACGATGTTCAGCACCTTCCGGAGTCTTCACTGCTCCTGCGAAACCATCCGCGAAGATCTCGCAGTTTGCCGATACATGATCGCCGTTCAGCGGCTGAAAAACTACGTTATATCCGCCTTGAGCATAAGGCGCCCGGTTCCAAGATCCGTGAAAGGCTATGAAGATGCCGGAGTTGTATCGCGCGGGAAATTTGTTTTGGTCATAGCGCGTCATCGCGTTGGGTGCCCAATGAGCTGGAAAGGCAGCAACTGGCGGGAGCTTGGTGGCGCAAATGCCAACAGCTTTGCCGCCATCGCCGCCATATTCCGGTGCGAGTACCAGCTTCTTTTGGAATGAATCGTAATAGCATTCGGGCCAGCCATAATCGCCATCGGCCCTCAACAACATCACCTCTTCTGCCGGCAAGGTCGCTTCTTCATCCTGTTTGAATAGATCCGGCCAATTGGAGTGCAGCTGATCGCGGCCGTGTTGAGTTACAAAGATGCGTCCAGCGGAGTCGATCGCAAAGCCTTCCCCATTGCGTATTCCAGTTGCGTATCTCTCAGATGGAGAGAACACCTGGTCCGTCTTGTTCGCATCGAAACGCCATATCCCACCGCGCGTCTCTAGTTCCTTACATGGCTGGTCACCCGGAACCTTCGGTTGACGATTCTTTGCCTGACAGGTGTTAGTCGCGCTGGCCACGTCCACATAGAGGCTTCCATCTGAACCAATAATGAAAGGATGCATCGGGTGATCGCCGCCGAGTGGCAATTTCGAAACAATCGTTTCCGGAGCACCAGAGGGAACGCTGGCGCCTGCAGGCAAGGAATATCGGACAATACGATCGTTGATCTCTGCGTAGAGCCACCCTTTGTAAATGCCAATGCCCGTTCCGCCCGCTCCTCCCGTTTTCTCCGTGTCGCCGAAACGCGCGATCACGTCGGCTTTACCGCCACCTGATGTGTCCTGTAGGGCAACCAGAAATCCGCCTTCATGAACCTTGTCGAAGCTGTAGTAGTCCCCCGACCATGTGTTCACATAAACGACTCCGGTCGATCCCACCACCAAATGGCGGGCATGGCCAATGCCATCGGCGAAGACAGTGGCACAAAAGCCGGAGGGTAACTTCAACCCGCTGTCAGCTTTCGGACATGAGGTCTTATTCTTGGCAGCTGGTTGGGATTGGCCCTGAGCTGTCGCCGGGGAATGATGCGAAATCAACAGCGCGAGAAACGTGGCGTAGGACAACAGAGGTGCACACCCGCGCGGCAATCGCATTGAACCCTCCGGGGTTTGAGAAAAATGTCGCGGTGATTGTAATTAAACCTGCGGTGCCGGGCAATTCGGCAGGCGGCTGCAACGGGCGGAGAGATAGAAATTGTAAAATGCCTGGCTATATGGCCAACCAATGACACGGTGACCGTATCGCAATGTGCAACAGACGGGGAAACCGGTCGCCACTCTCGAAAATCCACTAAGCAGAAAGCTGGCCCGATGAATCACAAACTAAAGGCTGTTAGCGATATTTTCTCCGTTGTAGCGGTTGGGTTGCTTGTAGTTGTTGGCATCGCCGTTGCGCGAAATGACTCCTCCGCGACCGAGAGCAGTGTAGCTGTTCCCGATCCGTCTCTCGATGAGCCACTGGCCGTGAAACCCGGAAAACAAACCGCTGTGGTGGCCGGTGGCTGCTTCTGGGGAATCCAGTTGGTTTTTCAGCATGTCAAGGGTGTAAGGAGTGCCACCTCTGGGTATTCTGGGGGGGAAGTCGCGTCGCCGGAATATGAGCAGGTCAGTTCGGGGAACACCGGACACGCCGAATCCGTCAAAATCGCGTTTGATCCCGCGCAAGTCTCCTACGGCCAACTCTTAAAAGTATTTTTCTCGGTTGCTCACGACCCCACACAACTCAATCGTCAGGGTCCGGATGTTGGCACTCAGTATCGCTCGATAATTTTTTACGCTGACGAAGAACAAAAACGGATTGCCGAGGCTTATGTCAACCAGTTGGAACGAGCTCACGTCTTCCCTGGTCCTATCGTGACCGAAGTCGTCCCCCTGAAGGCCTTCTACAATGCCGAGATGTACCATCAGAACTACGCTACATCTCATCCCGACGACCCATACATCGCTATCAATGATGCGCCCAAGCTCGACCATTTGCGCGACCAGTTGCCCAATTTATACAAGAAGTAGAATTCGATGGTCGGGTCACTGATTTGAATCGAACCGGGATTTCCCGCCCGCGGGAACGAGGTCAAAGAGACAGTCGGATTGGTATTTTCCGCCATGCGACGACGGAGCCCCCGAAGGCGAGGACGGCGCACAGTAGCGCAATCAATCGGAACCCGAAGACGAACGCCTCAGCAATGGCAGATCGGATCGCCGCTGCCGCCTGGGAATCCACGCCGGCCGGCGCATCGAGACTGCCTAGCTTGGCGGCATTCGATTCCAGTTGGCGAACAACGTGGGCGTTCAAGTTCAGGTGGGCGAGCGATTGCCGCAATGAGTGAGCAAAGGCCGCTGCCATGACCGCGCCCAAGACAGCTACTGCTAATACACCTGCGACTCGCGCCACCGCATTATTAATCCCCGATGCCGTTCCAGCCCGCTCCTGCTCGACGGAGTTCATCACTACGGTTGTCAAAGGCGCGACACTTATGGCCATGCCGAGCCCCAGAACAATGAAGGCGGGGAAAAATGAGACCCAGTAGTTGGCCCCCACATTGGGCACAACAAAGAGAAGGAATCCGGCGGCGGCAATCAGAGGGCCCACCATTAACGGGACCTTTGGGCCGTAACGCGTTATGAGTCCCCCGGACCAGCGCGATAGTAAGAACATCAGCAAAATCATGGGCAGCGCTGCAGCACCGGTCGCAGTCGCCGAATATTTCTGGATCTGGATGAAGTTCAACGGAAATGCAAAAAAGAAAATGCCCAAAGCGGCATAAAGAAACACAGTCAATAGATTTGCTCCGCTAAAGCTCGCTGATTTGAACAGCTTCAACGGAACCATCGGGTTCGCGACCCTCTTTTCGACAAACACAAAAACAGTCAGCAACCCAAATCCGGATATCAAACTGCCGATTACCCGAAGGTTGGTCCAACCAAAGATCGACGATTCCAGAAATCCGTAGACAAGAGCGGCCAAACCGAACGTCACGATCGAGGCACCCAACCAGTCGACATTGGCTGGATGGGAACTGCGGGATTCCGGCACTCGCCACAAAGAGATCGAAAGAACAAGAGCAGCGAGAGGAATGTTAATGAAAAAGATCCAATGCCAGGTTGCGTGCTCTATCAACCATCCACCGAGAACTGGGCCTAGAGCAGTAGTAATGGTCGTAAATCCAGCCCAGGTCCCGATGGCCCTACCGCGAGACTTCTCGTCAAAAGATGAGCTGATGATCGCAAGACTGCCCGGTACCAGGAAAGCGGCAGCGATGCCCTGAACAGAGCGCCAAAACAACAAACTCCTGATGCTCCATGAAAAACCGCACCCCGCGGACGCAAGCGCGAAGCCAACCACGCCGTATAAAAACGTAGCCCTGCGGCCGAGCGAATCTCCAAGGGCGCCACCAACCAGTATCAGGGCAGACAGAAACAACCCGTAGGATTCGATAACCCATTGCACGTCCACGACCGTGGCATGAAGGTCTGATTGAAACGCAGGCAGAGCGACATTGACCACCGTGCTGTCGATGAACGCCATGCTTGACCCGAGAATCGTGGCTGCAAGAACCCAAGGTCGCCATTTCTCGGCACAGGGTGCATCGGGTCTTCGAGCCTTGATCGAACCTTCATCGCATGGCTGCTTCATCTCGAATCTGGATGCCGGCTGACGTCGAATGGATTCGTGTTATCGGCGACGACAGCTGCATTTTCAGTTTGGCACGTCCCGCGATCTCGGGTATACTTCGCAGCACTTTCGCGTGATCAACCTTCGTTCCCACGGGGCAATGCGTGCCATTTACGGATGCGGTGATCGACCGGGTTCTCGAGCAATTTCGATCTGATGATGCGGATCTTGCCTGGCAAGGCTTTCTAGCCTCCTATTCGGATCTGATCTTCGGCGTGATCAGGACATTCACGAAAGACGCCGATCACAGCGCGGACTGCTTCTTGTTTGTTTGCGAGAAGCTCTGCGAAAGGAAATACCGTCTTTCGGGGGGGAGACAACTCCGCGATGCCTCCGGCAGGGGACAGCGTTTTGATTCAAACTGATGGCAAGGTGGTTATCGGAGGGACGTCCAGCTTCAAAAGTGGACCGTTTTCCGGCTACAACTTCGCTTTAGCGCGCTTCTGGCCGTAGCATACACACTTGCAAGTGCGCCTACTCACCCTGTAGCAAGACTCGAGACTCATCAGGCTGCCCCTACTTTGGCGCGACAACCTAACCGGCCGGAAACGGACCGGTACATCCTTCCCACTCGGAATTTTCAACTGCTCGATGAAAAGAAAAGGTCTGGGCGGGGCTTTCGCTTATGGGAGTTGTCAATACTAAGTAAAAAATGTCCGCACCGTTTCGATCGGGCTTCTGGGAAAGGACTGCAAAATTGTTGATGAGAATTTAGCCATCGCTTGACGCTCCAGAGATGTTTGCCCGACAACTCCTGATCATTCCGGTACTACGCTTGGCCCTTCGGCACTCGCACGTGGTGGAAGTGCCGAAACAAGACAAATCCAGGAGGAGCTTTGTGATCACAAAAGTGTTGTCCGCTGGTTCGTATTCAGTGTTGCTTGTGGCGTTGCTGTGCGGGGCCGCCGCGGCCCAAACTGTCAGCTGGCGCCAAGTCGTAGGGATAATTCCTGCCAATAATGTCGTCGGTTCCGGCACAGGAACGATTGCAGGCGGTTCCTTCCTTGGACGACAACTGGCGGTTCAGCCCGAGTGAACCTGCAAACCGGAGAGATCCACTTCAGTGTACGAGGATTGGTGTTCGCGGGTGGGTCCTCCAGCATAACCATCGGCACAACAGGGCCAGTCACTGCAGTCAAAGGAACTCTGATCTGCGACAACAATGGTAGTGCGGGTGGGGGCAACTCGGTTCTCGTGGAGACACCGTCGGTTCCGTTGAGTGCGACGGGAGACGCTTCCTTCAATGGAGACCTTGGTAGTCTGCCCGCCGTTTGCTCGACTGAGTCCGACATCGCGTTTGTCGTGCGCGTGAGCGGACTCGGCGGAAATGCGGTCGAAGGTCCGTGGATTGCCAATGGCGCCGTTCTTATGAAAGGCGACCTGCATCGAGATTAGTTTCCCGGGAAGATGTGGCGGTCGGCTGCTTCCTGGGATCCCGACCGCCGCATCGTTTTAGTACCG
>Ga0134128_10003702_pt1 | contig 18681 bp, 15 predicted proteins | sample KB31754_FD_96462 | JGI IMG/M metagenome (GOLD analysis project Ga0134128, IMG submission 96462) | Terrestrial soil microbial communities with excess Nitrogen fertilizer from Kellogg Biological Station, Michigan, USA - KB3-175-4 | ecosystem: Environmental > Terrestrial > Soil > Unclassified ... | reverse complement strand
TGTGCTGATCTACGACGCGCAGTATTTGCCGGAAGAATACGAGGCCCGCAAACGCGGCTGGGGGCACAGCCACTGGCGCGAGGCGGTCAACGTAGTGATGGAAAGCGGCGCCAAAGAGCTGATCCTGTTTCACCACGACCCCGACCACGATGACGCCTGCATCGACAAAGTCGTGGAAGAAGCCCGCAACCACTATCCCCAGGTGCGTGCGGCCGCTGAAGGATTGGAAATAGAGCTGTAGCCGTAAATCTTGCCCTCCCGAGCCGCCCGGTAACGGCAGTGCTAAACTTTACCGAAGGACTCTCCGTCCTCTCCATGAACCGCCCCGCCACCGCAAAAAAGGCAAGAAGTTCCAGCACCAGAATGCAGGCTCTTGATCGCGGACGGAAGTCGCTGCAAAAACAGGCCTGGCGTGCGGCGTTTGATCAGTTATCGGCGGCCGACCGCCAGGCGCCGCTCGAACCCGTGGATCTCGTGGAACTCTCTAAAGCAGCCCACCTGATTGGAAGGCAAACCGCCAGCCTGGACCTCCTGGCCCGCGCGCATCAAGGTTTTCTGGGTCGTGGAGAAACCCGGCCGGCGGCTCGCTCCGCTTTTTGGCTGGGCTTCATATCGCTGGTCAGCGGCGAGCCCGCCCAGGCCAGCGGCTGGCTCTCCCGCGCCGAGCGACTGCTCGACGGCCAGCCCGACTGCGTGGAGAAGGGCTATCTGCTCCTGCCGGTTGGCTATCGTTCGGTCCACGGGGGCGATGCCGCCGTAGCTTATGAGGCCTTCGTCGAGGCTGCCGCGGTGGGCGAGCGCTTCGGTGATTCCGATCTTCTGACTCTGGCCCGGCAGGGACAAGGGCGCGCCTTGATCCGGCAGGGTGAAACCGCACGCGGCGTGGCCTTGCTCGATGAGGCGATGGTTGCCGTCAGAGCTGGTGAAGTCTCTCCCATTGTCGCCGGAGGCGTGTACTGCAGCCTGATCGACGCTTGTAGTGAAATTTTTGATCTTCGTCGAGCCCAGGAATGGACTTCAGCGCTCGACCAGTGGTGCAGATCGCAGCCTGACCTGGTTCCTTATCGCGGTCATTGCCTGATCCGTCGAGCCGAGCTGATGCAACTGCACGGCGCCTGGCAGGATGCTCTCGCCGAATCGCAGCAAGCATGCGAACAGTTTTCTCAGCCCAATCCCAGGCCGGAGGCGGGCGCTGCATTCTACCGCTTGGCTGAACTCTATCGGCTGCGCGGCCAGTTCGCCGAGGCCGAGAACGCATTCCGGCAGGCCAGCCGCTTGCAGCGCACGCCCCAGCCCGGCCTGGCGCAACTTCGTTTCGCTCAGGGGCAGCTCGATGCGGCCAACGTGGCAATTCGGAGGATATTGGAGGAGTTGTTGGAACCCGCCGCTCGAACTAGCGCCCTCGACGCATATGTTGAAATTGTGCTCGCCGCCAAAGATGTCTCCGCAGCGCGCGCCGCCGCCGGCGAGTTAGCGGAGATCGCGGGCCGCTTCAATGCGCCCCTGCTGCATGCCGTGTCGGACCGCGCCCTGGGGGCTGTGTCACTTGCGGAAGGAGATGCCAAAGCAGCGCTGGCGGCTCTGCGGCAATCCTGGATCACATGGTGCGAACTCGAAGCGCCCTACGAGGCCGCGCGGGTCCGCGTACTGATGGCGCTGGCCTACCGCGAACTGGGTAATCACGACGCCGCGGACCTGGAACTGGACGCAGCGTGCCAGGCCTTCCAGCGATTGGGTGCCGCGCCTGCTCTCGCTTGCGTGGAGGCACTCACGCACAAAAAATTGCCCGATGCCGGCACGCTGACCGAGCGAGAAGTAGAGGTTCTCAAGCTGGTCGCCTCGGGCAGAACCAACCGCGCGATCGCCAGCAAGCTTGGAATCAGCGAGAAGACAGTAGCCCGCCACCTGAGCAACATCTTCAACAAGCTCGGTCTCTCTTCGCGGGCGGCCGCCACCGCCTACGCCTACCAGCGCCAACTTGTCTGAGCCGTTCCTACATAGAATTACCCATTTGGTCTCATGCACCGGCATGGGTATTTCACCCGATGCGGCGACCGCCGGGCTCGTCCTATTCTCCTGAGTAACAGTCAAACCAAGACTACTTCTCACTGAGGTGGACGATGAATCATCAGCACTCCAAGCGCCTTCAAACCATAATTATCGGCGGCGGCCAGGCCGGGCTCGCCGTTGGTTACCACCTGGCAAAGCGCGGAGTCTCGTTCCAGATCTTTGACGCCAATCAGAGGATCGGCGACGCGTGGCGGAACCGCTGGGACTCACTGCGGCTGTTTAATCCGGCGCGCTATGCCGGGCTGCCCGGCTTGCCCTTTCCGGCTCGGGGCGACGTATTCCCCACGAAGGACGAAGTCGCGGACTATCTCGAATCCTATGCCCGGCATTTCAATCTGCCGGTGCAGACCGGTGTGAAGGTGGACATGCTCTCGAAGCACGGCGACAGCTATATCGTCAGCGCGGGCAGACAGCAGTTCGAGTCGGATAACGTGGTCGTCGCCATGGCCAACTACCAGACTCCCCGTTTGCCGGCGTTCGCGTCGGAGCTCGATCGCGGCATCGTTCAATTGCATTCGCACGAGTATCGCAACCCCTCCCAACTGCGGGAGGGAGGCGTTCTGATCGTAGGCGTGGGAAACTCTGGGGCTGACATCGGCATCGAGGTGGCGCGTACGCACCCGACCTGGACGTCCGGAAAGGAAACGGGTCACGTTCCGTTCCGCATTGAAAGCGCACTGTGGCGGTTCTTCCTGGTGCGCCTGTTGCGATTCTTCGGCCACTACGTCCTGACCGTAGACACGCCGATTGGTCGAAAATTGGGCCCCAAGATCATCTCTCGGGGCGCACCCCTCGTCCGGGTCAAACCCCAGGATCTGATCAACGCGGGCATCGAGCGCGTCCCCAGGGTTGTAGGAGTGCAGAACGGACGGCCATTGCTCGAAGGCGGTCGCACCCTCGAAGTGCAGAATGTGATCTGGTGTACGGGTTATCATCCCGGTTTCTCGTGGATCGACCTTCCCATCTTCGGCGAAGATGGCGAACCCATTCACGAACGCGGAGTGGTAAGGCAAGCGGCCGGGATGTACTTCGTCGGCTTGCACTTTCTTTACTCGATGACCTCGGCAACGCTCCTCGGAATTGGCAGGGACGCGGAGCATGTGGCCCGGGCGATACAGTTGCGGACCACGGAGAGGCGAAGTCAGGCGAGCGGTTTGTCGTCTCGGTTGACGCTGCCGGGTGCCCCGTTGAGAAGTGCGTTGCTTGGGCGCTGATACTTCCAGCCGTGATGCGACATTTGCGACATCGTCGTAGGCAGTTTGCCCGCCTCCTCGTGCAAAGCCGCCTTATCGGCGAGGAATCTGGTTGTTGCCGGCGCCGCGCCCCGCCGAAAGCACCCAGATTCTCGCGCGACCATGCTGCGCTTTAACATTTTTTTGCCTATTTTCAACTAGACTACACGTAGTTTCCTCGTAACTTGCCTCCCCGCCCCGGCCCTGCATATACTTTGAACGTTTGCCCGCCCCTTCCGGGATGTATCACCCGGCGCCGGCCAGGCATCTTACTGTCTGACCGCACCAACGGAGACCGCCAATGGCATTGAAGACCATATCCCTCGAGCAGGAAATCAACCCGTGGGAGGCACAAGCCGCCCGTTTTGACTTTGCTGCCCAGAAGTTGAATCTGGACGAGGGGTTAATGAAAGTCCTGCGGTACCCCACCCGGGAAATCATCCTGCACATTCCGGTCATGATGGACAACGGACACCTCGAAGTCTTCACCGGCTTCCGGGTGCAGCACTCGATTGCCCGCGGTCCGGCCAAGGGAGGCTTGCGCTACTCTCCCGACGTCACTCTGGACGAAGTTCGCGCCCTGGCCAGCTGGATGACCTGGAAGTGCGCAGTAGTCAACATTCCGTTCGGTGGCGCGAAGGGCGGAGTGATCTGCAATCCCCACAAAATGTCGCAGGGTGAACTGGAGCGCATGACCCGCCGCTATACCGCGGAACTGGTCGAATTCATTGGTCCGGAAAAAGATGTGCCTGCCCCGGACATGAACACCAACGAGCAGACCATGGCGTGGATGATGGATACATATTCCATGCACATGCGCCAGACCGTGACCGCCGTCGTCACTGGCAAGCCCATCAATATAGGCGGATCGCGCGGACGGCGTGAGGCCACCGGACGCGGCATCATGATCGTGTGCGACGAGGCGGTCAAGAAACTAAATCTCAGTCCGGAATCCACTCGCGTCATTGTGCAGGGCTTCGGGAACGTTGGATCGAATGCCGCCCGCCTCATGGCGGAAGCCGGTTACAAAGTGATCGGAATTGTCGAAGTCGATGGCGGTCTGGTCAACAAAAACGGAATCGACACCGAAGCGCTTTGGGAATTCCGCCAACGCAACGGCAGTATTCACGGATTCCCCGGCGCCTCTGCCGAGGACCCGGCCGAACTGCTGGTCTCGGACTGCGAAATCCTGATCCCTGCCGCCACCGAAAATCAAATAACCAGCCGCAATGCCGACCGTGTGAAATGCAGAATTCTGGCCGAAGGCGCCAACGGTCCCACCACCGCAACCGCCGACGATATTCTCGCGGACAAAGGCGTCTTCGTGATTCCTGACATCTTGTGCAATGCCGGCGGCGTCACCACCTCTTACTTCGAATGGGTGCAGGATCGCCAGGGATACTTCTGGAAGGAATCCGTGGTCAACGAGCAGCTCGAGCACATCATGAAGGGCGCTTTCGAAGATGTGGTCCGCTTCTCCGAGACGCACGGCGTCAACAATCGCATCGCGGCTTATATGCTGGCCATCGATCGCGTCGCCTATACCATTCGCCAACGCGGGATCTACGCTTAGCCACGACCTGTCCGGGGCGGGCGCCCTCGCCCGCCGCTTTTGCTTTTTCCTTAGATCGTAGAGATCGCCCGCAATCTCCAACCCAAACTCAACAAAACCGGCGGGCGAGGGTGCTTGCCCCAGACGGTCTGTCCATCATAGTTTCCCCGGTTGATTCCTATGGGTCGAAGTGTCATTATGTTGCCCCCCGCTGGCCAGCCGGAAAGCGCCCCAGCGCCCCTGAGGCAGACTTCGGCCAGCCGAAACGAGAGAGGAAATCATGAACAGACTGCGCAGCAGGCTCGGTACATGGACAATCACGCTCTGCATGTTTTTCGTGCTGAGCGGGATTTCTGCCATGGCTCATCCCCAGGCAACCACCACCGACGACCAAGCCACGGCCACGACCAAGAAGAAAAAGAAAAAGAAGGCAGCGACCGATGCCACCGCGTCGGGCGATAAGACCGCCGCCAGCGATACTTCGGCCGCCCCGGCGAAGAAGTCCACAAAGAAGAGCAAGAAAACCGCCGCGGCTGATGCCACACCAGCCACCTCCGATACTTCGGCAGCAAGCGGCGACACCACGGCTAAGAAATCTACCAAGAAGAGTAAGAAAGCTGCCGCAGCCGACTCCGACACTTCTGCAGCCAGCACCGACACCACGGCCAAGAAATCCACCAAGAAGAGCAAGAAAGCTGCCGCAGCTGATGGCACGCCCGCCAGCTCTGACACTTCGGCTACGGCCAGCACCACCGGCACCAAGAAAACTCGTAAGAGTAAGAAGACCCCCGCGGAGTCCAGCGCAGCCCCAGCTGCCGCGCCGGCCGCTACTGTTGGCGCTGCCAGCACGGACACGCCGGCGGCTCCCGCCAAGAGCACTCGCAAGAGCAAGAAATCGGCCACGGCCTCTGAGGCGACTGCTGCCAGCGCGGCTCCAGCCCGGCAACCCGCTCCGGCGCCCGCTCCAGCCAGTTCCATGGCTGCGCCTGCGAACTCGATGGCTCCTGCACCTGCGGCAAAGGCAGCTCCGGCAAAGACTGCCAAGGCAGCCGCCACTCCGGCCGCTTCCGATCCGCAAATCGCGTCGGCCAAGGCCGGCGGCATGGTGTGGGTCAACACCGATAGCGGCGTATACCACAAGGGTGGGCGCTGGTACGGTAAAACCAAGACAGGAAAATTCATGAGCGAGGCGGATGCCAAGGCCGCCGGCTTCAAAGCGTCGCAAAAGGACTAAGGAGAAACTATGAAGAGCAAGAAGCTGATGAGTCGAATTCTGTTTTCACTTTTCGCCGTGGCGCTGCTCGCGAGCGCTTCCATGGCGCAGACCGCACCCGCAAAGAGCGCCAAGCCGGCCAAGACCAGTTCCGCCATGGCAGCTCCGGCGGATGCCGATCTGTTGGATATCAACTCCGCCACCAAGGAGCAACTGGACGCCCTGCCCGGTATCGGCGCGGCTTATTCGCAGAAAATTATTGACGGCCGCCCCTACGTCAAGAAGACGGATTTGACCCGTAAAAAGATCATTCCCGCCGCCACCTACGCCAAGATCAAAGACAAGATCATCGCCAAGCAAAAGTAGTTTTGCAAATTTCGATGGGAGGGCACGGCTTTGCGCCGTGTCAAGGATAGAGTCGGCAATTGCGGCACGGCTGAAGGTCGTGCCCTCCCGATCAGGAGGTATTATGAGTTTTCTCGAAGATATGGCGGGCAAGGAAGTCAGCGGCATGCTGGCCAACAGCTCGAATCCGCTTGCGTCCTCAGTGATGCAGATGATCAATAGCCAGCCCGGCGGGCTCTCCGGACTGCTGCAGCAATTTCACGACAAAGGGTTGGGCGGCCTGGTTTCTTCATGGGTCAGCACCGGCCAGAATCTTCCCATTTCTGCCGATCAGATTCAGCATGTTTTGGGCTGCGAACAGGTGAAGGAACTCGCGGCCAAAGCAGGAATTTCCCCCGATGCCGTCAGCTCTCATCTGTCACAGTTGTTGCCTGTGCTGGTTGACAAACTCACGCCCAACGGACAGGTCCCTCAAGGTGGGTCGCTGTTGGAAGAGGGCATGGGCATGCTGAAGAATCTGGGACTGGGCAGGACTGGCACCGACTAAGCGGCGCTGTCATCCCGAGAAAGAGTATCGCTTCGCGAAGCGCAGGGATGCCGACGAAGGGCCTTGGCATTTCTCGGCGCGCATACCTGGACCCACCCAGTCATATAGCCGGCGGGGATGGCATGGGTCCTTCGCTTGCTTTCGTCCCTCGCAGGACGAAAGACTGGGCTCAGGATGACAGTCTCCTAGAATGAGTGCTGGTGGCGCTCACCAACCCGGGTTTTGCTTCATTGCTTCCGGCTTCATGGTAGAGGATAATGAAGTGCTGCCAGCCTTTTCTCGACCGCGCTGACAGTCGGTGCCCGCGGTGAACCTGCCCAACTCCATCACGCTGACCCGCATCTTCAGCATTCCACTGCTGATCTGGTTGCTGTCCACCAACCATTTTCACGCCTTTGACGGCGAACAGGAGTTGCTGGCTTCCGCGCTGTTTATCGCCGCCTCGATCACCGATGGAATTGACGGATACCTCGCCCGCCGCCGCGGCCAGATCACGACCATGGGCATCCTGCTCGATCCGCTGGCCGACAAGCTTCTCATCGCCGCCGCCTTCATCTCGCTGGTTCAATTCAACCCCAGTCTCGTTCCTGCCTGGATCGCGGTCGTGATTATTGCGCGCGAATTTCTGGTGAGTGGTTTGCGCTCGATTGCCGCCTCGGAAGGTTTCACCATCGAGGCCAGCGATCTCGGCAAATTTAAAATGCTGGTGCAGATTGTTTCTGTGGTCGCGGTCATTCTCGACCATCGTTGGAAAGAGTGGCCGGTAGGTCCTTATATTTTCCCCGTCCACTGGATCGCCATTGTCGCCATCTGGTTCATGGTCTTTCTGTCGCTGGCTTCGGCCCTCGATTATTTTGTCGCGTTCTGGTCGAAGATCGATCGCCAGGTGGTGAAGAGCCGACGCCGCGCCTTCATCCTCAGCCGGCGGAGAAAGCGCGATGTCCCCGCCACATGATGACCGGTTCTCGCGCTTGCCGGACGAATTTTCTCCCGACGAACGAAACCTGCTGCTGCGACTGGCGCATGACGCCATTGCCGCATCCCTCGACCAGCGTGAACTGTCCCTAGATCCACCGTCCGCGCATCTGGCCGAGCCTCGCGGCGCTTTCACCACTCTCTACTATCGAGGCAGCCTTCGCGGCTGCGTGGGCTATGTGTTTCCCGTGACGCCGCTCTATCGCACCATTGCTGAAACCGCGCGCGGCGCCGCGTTCGACGACTCGCGCTTCTCGCCGGTAACTCACGATGAAAATTCAGAGCTTAAAGTCTCCCTCAGCGTCCTCTCCCCGCCCCAACCCATTCAGGCGGAGCAGGTGGAAATCGGACGCCACGGCCTGCTCATCAGTCTTGGTCTCCACCGCGGCCTGCTGCTACCGCAGGTGCCAGTCGAACACCGATGGAACCGGATCCAGTTTCTCGAACAAACCTGCAGGAAAGCGGGCTTGCCATTAAACGCATGGCAAACCGGCGCCAGGCTGGAAGCCTTCACCGCCGAAGTTTTCGCCGACGCAAAGTGAATGTCTGACTCTTTAGAATGACGCCCAAGAATTGTCATCCTGGGCGGGGAGGATCGAAAGACCGCTCGAGGCGAAAGGCAGCTTCGATTCTTGGGAATTTCTTGCTGCTTGCGGCTTTTAGAAGGCCACCGCCAGTTCCTCTTATAGGAATCCTTCGAGCCGTAGCTGCTTCGCCAAGCGAAGCTCCATGGCTCGGGATGACAAAAAATCAGGAGGCCGAAGCCTCCCTGAAAGAGTTTCTGGCTGCGGGAAAATTACTGAGGATCGAGTTCCACACCGTCACCAACGTGCACATCCTCCAGCGAGAACACAACCATGCCGGTAGCTGTGGTCGGAGTGGTATTGATCACCACGATTTCTCCGATCGCGCGCCGGGGCATATCGCCAACCTGAATCCCAGGCCCCTTGGTGTTGGAAAACATGTGGCCCTGGATGGATGGCGGATACTTCTGGGTGTCTTCGGTAGCCGCCGCCTTGAACGAAAGCGAATCCACCGGATCTCTCAGATCCGCTTCGTAGGTGCGCACCGCGCGGAGGTAGTCGCCGACCTTGATTCCCTGGCTGGCTCCGAGGTTCATGTAAACCTTCGAACCATTTCCCAGCAGAAGATCGAAGTCCTTGGCCAACACAATTCGCCCGCTGGCGCTGCCGTTGCTCGGACGAAAGCGATCAAACCTTTCCGGCAGGTGGAATGCGATCGCCGGCTTTTCCGCGAAAGGTATCGCGATGTCTCCGGGAACCATGTTCTCGCAACTGAATTCGACGCGCGCCACAGCCATTTTGCCGCGAGTGTCAACAATGCGTACCCAGCCAAGTTCAGAATAGGGCTGGCCCATCGCCTTCAGCATCGAACGCTGACCGGCAAACAATTCGTATTTGTTGGGGTCTTCGAGTTCGCGCACGATCTGATACTTCTGGCCCGCCTGATAACCCTGGCCTGCGAGGAAGATGGTGTCGTTGGTGGCAAACTTGGTGGTGTTGGGACTTTCCAGTCCGCCTCCCACGAACTTTGCGTTCGGCACCAGCTCTTTGCTGACGAAGCCGCCGCAATAAATGTCGGCATTGCTCGGGGTCTGGACCCGTTCAATCGGAAAGGTTCCGGTGGTAATCTCGGTGTTCTGAGGAGCAGCCTGGTCTGCCGGAGTGGAATCGGCTTGCTGCGCAGCTGCCGCCACCGTCAGGCACAGTAACAGCAACAGTCCTGTTTTCTTCATGTTACCTCCAAAATCGAGGCCGGGGCCCGGCCGGCTTTCTCCTACTAGCTCCTGCGAATGGAAGGGCTTTCAAGTCGCACAGTAACAAGGGGATAGGGGCCGGTCAAGGTTACGCTGGTGTTATCGGGGGTACGTTAAAAAGTTTGCCAACCCTCCTTTGCGATAATCCGTTGTTGCATATGTAATTACGCGCCTGTAATATCCCGAGTCGTTCTCCGATCATGAATGCTGCCCCTAATAGCTACCTGACTCGATTCCTGCCCCTACGGCTCCCCCGCGTGTGCGTGGCAGTGACCGACTCCGATCCTGGCGCGCTGGTGGACAAGGCAGAGGCCCTGGTTCGGGATAACACCTTTCTAGAGTTCAGGTTAGACTACCTGCCCAAACCTGCGCTCGCCCTCCCCAGGATCAAGCGCTTTATGGAATACCATCCCCACCTCATGGCCATCGCCACTTGCCGGCGTGCCGCCAGTGGGGGTAAGTTCAAGGGCTCCCTGCCGGCCCAGCTCGACATTCTGGGGAAGGCCAGCGCATCCGGCTGCCAGCTGCTCGATATCGAATGGCAGAGCGCCGCCAAGTGCAGGCCCGAACAAGTGCAGCGCCTGCGGTCAAAATCCGCGTTAATACTTTCCTATCACGATTTCCGGGGCACCAAGAATCTGGAACAGACCCTGGAAAAAATGGTGAAGATTCCCGCCGACTTTTACAAAATCGTCAGCACGGCCACGACTCTCCACGACAACGTGACCATGATGAAATTTCTAGAGAAGTTTGGCGACCGCCATTCTCTGGTCGGGCTGTGCATGGGCGAGCAGGGAATCATCAGCCGGTTGCTCGGAGTGCGGGCGGGCAGCGTATTCACCTTCGCCGCAGTCAGCCCTGATGAGAAGACGGCGCCGGGTCAGGTCACTGCTCAGGAATTGCGCAACACCTATCGCATCGAACAGATGGACGCGGCCACGCGAATGTACGGCGTCGTCGGCGATCCCGTCGCGCATTCACTCTCGCCCGCCATCATGAATGCGGCGCTGCGCCGCGAGAATGTTAACGGCGTTTATCTAGCGCTGCATGCCAAAACGTTGAAAGACCTGCTGAGCTGCGTGCGGGATATTCCCATTCACGGCCTCTCCATTACCATGCCGTACAAGGAAGCCATCCTCAAGCACCTCGACAATACTGATTCCCACACCACAAAAATTGGCGCGTGCAACACCGTGGTGCGCGCGCAGGACGGAAAACTTTACGGATTCAACACCGACACCGCCGGCGTCGTGCGGCCGCTCGAACAACGCATCCCGCTCGAGAAAGCGAAGATCCTGGTGCTGGGCGCGGGCGGCGCAGCGCGCGCCGCGGTTTTCGGCCTCAAGGAGCGTGGAGCCGAGGTCTACATTCTGAATCGCACCGCAACTCAGGCGCAAAAACTGGCCCATCAGGCCAGGGCGAGGGTCGCCAAGCGTCCCGATCTCAAAAAGCTCACCTTCGACGTAATCATTAATGCCACGCCTGTCGGCATGGGCAACACACGCGAGTCCCCATTGAATGAGAATGAGATCAACGCGCGCTATGTCTTCGACATGATTTACGATCCTGCAGAGACGCGCCTCATGAAGATGGCCAAAGACCGCGGCGCGGAAGTGATTCCGGGGATCGAGATGTTCGTCCACCAGGCAGCGCGACAGTTCGAAATCTGGACCGGGAAGCCCGCGCCCTGGGACGACATGCTGCGCGTCGTCACGCTCGCCCTGAACGAACGCACAGCCGCCCGCCAAGCCGCCAAAGAACGAACTACCTAACCTCCACCACGTAGGGGCGGGTGCCCCCGACCGGCGGGGCAAAGCCCGGCAGGTTTTTCTTGCCCCGAATTCCAAACCCAGGCGAGCATCGCTCGCCCACCCGGACGAGGGCGTCCGGGTCTACGCGGATCGTGGTAAACCACGGGTGTGGTGGATAGACTCGGATCGTGGGTGGAACAGCGCTTTAGTTGCGCTGCGGCTTCAGCCGCCAAGGCACCTCAGGGTCTAAAGCCCAGCGAGAGAAGCGGCAACATGCGAGCCTGAAGGCCTGCTCACCCTAGGGTGGGGTAAATCGCGCGTGGTTGCAAAAAAGCGCCGGCCCCCTAGGTCAGGAGCCGGCGCAACTCGTTTCTGCTAGTACGGTCTGAAATCCTGAAAATAGGTCAGGTTCACTACGTCCTGCAGCATCGGAGTGCCTGGAGGCAGCTTGGTCGGATCCAGGAAGGCCGAGTCAAAGTAGTAGAAACGATTTGGCGGGCTGTAGACCAGGTTGCAGCACTTGAAGGTGCCGGTAGCATATTGCGAATAGTAGAGGCTGACCAGCGAACCGCGATAGTAGAGACTTGGTCCGCCGCCCCAATCTTCGATGTAGCGCAGGAAGTTGTGCACTCCGCCGTCGGTTCCGAAATCCTGGCCGGTGCCCGCAGGTTGCTGGAAGTTAATGTTCTTTCCACCTGCGATTGCCATGCGGTAATAAGTTGTCGCGGCGTTCCGGTTGGTTGAGGTTACCGGGTTTTTCATGCTGTTGAGGTCCGACCATGCGTTCGAGAGCAGGGTCACCGAGTCGGCGATAACCGCGGCGGCTGCGTGATTGATGTCGGGCTGAATGGCTGGCGGAGGATTGAGCCAGAAGGGATCAGTGTTGTCGGAGTTGTAATTCCCAAAGACGTAAACAGGGTTTTCCGCCGCGACGGTAAAGCCTCCCAGGCCGTTGTCCAGGCGTACTGGCAGATTTCCCAGGCCGCCATCGACCAGCCTTAATACATGACGCGCGCCCGTAACAATGTTCTGCCGGCCGCCGTTCAGGCAATCCACCGCTTGATAAGGATTACCCGCGGTGTTAATCCCCGGAAATGCAGCTTTCAAACCGTTCCCCACGTTGACCGTACCCCACACCGCAGGCAGAGGGTCAATGAGGCGATTCTGATCGACGTCCTCAGCTGTCTCTAGCACCCCATCTGGAGTTCCGGTAGGCGAGGCCGAGTTGATGACGTCTTCGAACCCATATTCTCCCGACGTGATGTTTCCATTGTCGGGGTCGGGCCGCATGCCGCGGCGGTCCGAGTAGAACACGAGGAAACCGTTCTGTCCGCTGTAATCGATCGGGGGTTGGCCACCGGGAAGGTTTCCCAGGATCCACTGGTTCAGGTTACCTACGTCAAGTTCGACCGCGTTCATGATCCCGTTAACGTTGCACTGGGTGCCCGCCAACAGGGTGGTATCGCGGGGGAAGCCCTCCCGCGGATCGTAGAAGTTGATCGGATACCAACTGTACTGTGAATTGGCTCCGGTAATGTTTTGTGGTCCGTCGGCGGCAGTGATCGCTCCGTCGAAGTTCCGGTCGCCAGCAAGCTGCTGGAAAATAAGAATCGCGTTGCGATGTACGGGGTTGCCACCCAAAGGAACAGTCGGAATCGCGATTCCGCGGGCGAACCCGAATGCCAGCCAAGTGCGTGTGGCGCCAATCCAGTTCCCACCCGCGTTTTTATATTCGACCCGCAACCAGCCGTCGATCAGAGGCCAGGGGTTGGTCGCGGGACAAGCTCCGGGGCCAGTCGGCGACCCGGCCCATCTCCCGCCTTCATAGGCGGTGCCGGTTTGGGCCATTGCCCAGGGAGTGATTCCAACACCCGTAACGTTGTCAGTCCGGGTGCCCACGCAGCCATTATTCGGAGCGGCATTGGGAGCGCTTAAGTCGATATTGTCCAGATCACCCACTAAGAACGGGCGGTCCGCAACGAGATCGGCTTCCGTGCTGGCCAGCAGAACGCGAATGTTGGCCTTGTTGAACTCGCGCGACGATCCCGTCGCCGAGCTCACAGCTTCGCCCAGCGGGGCTTTGCGGATGATTTGAATCTGTCCGGCCGAATTGTTCGCGCCCTGCACGAAAGGAAGAGTGAGCGGTTGTACCGCCATCGACGTGCCGTTGCCGATCCATCCGCCAAACGTGGTGGGGGATACAGTTGTGGAGATATTCGGCCAGTTGGCGTTGCAAGCAGCGCCAGCCGCAGGACAATTGCCCCCGATTGCAGGAACGGGCGGAAGTCCACCGCTCCAACTCGCATCGGGCACGGTAAATTGTATGCAGTTGGGGCTTAGGACAGGGTTGGTCGCGGTCGCGACGGTCCCGTTGCAGCCCTGGTTCTGCTTAAGTACATAGACGCTTCCGGTGTAGTTCGCATTGGTGAGGAAGTTATTGGCCAGCCGGTCGCGGACAATCTCTCCCACCGCCGTGACCTTGTCGTTCAGGACCAGCGAATTCCCGTTGCCTTCGGCCAGGAAAAGGTTTCCATTGGTGTGCACCCGGCCTTGAAAGTTGAAGTCAGGGCCGGCGAAATAACTCAAGTCGCTATCGGAAAAAACTCCGAACTGGAAGACCGGGATGAGCGCCACTTCAACGCCTCGCGTCATGTTCACCGACGCTCCACCCGGGCGAGTGGCAACTACCTTCAGGGTAAGCGGAATGATCTCAGCGGTAAGACCGGCGTTCGGTGACGGAGGATCGATCACACTGGTGTGCGACGCCGGGTTGCCGAAAGCATCCGGCGTCCAGGTAATGCTCTCCTGATAATTCATGGACGAGATCATGGTGCTGTCCGGCGGATTGTTAGCAAGGGCCGTCAGTTGCAGCGGGGTGGGAGACTGGGACTGCTGGTAGAGCGCAGCCAAATTCGCGGTCAGCAACTCCATACCGGATTCGGCGCCGTAGTACGCCTGGTTGGTTTCCAGATCATTACCGCCAACCTGGCCCGCACCCTGGACCATAAATAAAAGGCTTATCGCGATGCCCGACAACAGCGCGAGCACCAGCAAGCTGGCGACAAGCGTAAATCCCCGTGATCGGCCCTTAGTCCTGCACATAATAGTTAATCTCCTGACTCTTCTTCTCCTCAATAACGATCTTTACTGCTCGATGGCGACTACTGATAGCGGTCCTTGAATGACAGACTGCGCGTGCTGACCGAGGTTGCCAGAGCCGTACTCCTGGACCTGTTTCCGTAAGCGTTCAGCGTCTGCGCCATGACTTGAATGTTCACTTTGTGGATCTGGCTCGGGGAGAAGGGAGCCAGCAATGGGTTGTTCACACCCGAACAGGCCGGGCCGTTGGTCCCGTCACACAGGTCGTAGGTGACGGTCAGGGCGATGATGTTGTCGGCCACCGGAGACGGAGACTGTCCACTGACTTGACGCATCAGGCGGGGCGGCTGTCCCGTTGCTGCCGCGGGAACTTCGATAAAGTACGTGACCGCCCAGATCCGGGTAGCGGTCGTGGCGCCACCGCCGATGATGGACTTGATGTTTCCGGCGGCGGCTGCGGTCTGGTTCACCTGCAGCGGATCGCCGTTGAGGAATGAAATGTCCGTGTTGGCGCCGTTCGGCGTGATGCCGGTGACTTCGCCCACGGCGCTGCCCAGATTGTTGCTGAACAAGATCAGATCTCCCACCTGAATTCCCGTGGGTGACTGGATGGCGGGAAAGCCCACGGGTAGAGGCACCGGAGGCGTGAACGTGACCTTATCTCCATTCGGGTTGGCGGCCGGGATCGAAGTTGTGTACTGATTGAGTGGGAAAGAATAATCCGCGTAGACGATCGTGATCGCATCTGATCCCGTGCCCGTGGCCGTGACGTTGACCGGCCCGCCGGATTCCATACCGTTGTTGTCGCCGGGAATGATGCCGTACATAAATTTTCCCGGATAAGCGTTGTTGGCCAGCCAGGCCCGGTTCGCATCCACCGCAAACAGCGAAGCCACCGACCCAGCGCCATTGGGTAGAGCCAGTCCGCCCGAAGGCAGGCCCGACCCGGCCATGCTCACATCCTTGGCAATCAGATTCAGCGTGGCGCGAACGTTCTGCTGCATTTCGGACGACTGCGTGACCAGAATGGTCGCATCCATACCGCTCTTGAACAGCTGCGTCGTGGCTGCCAGAACGATCAGGCCCAGGGTCATGGCTACCATCAATTCCACCAGGCTGAAGCCGCGCGCGTTTTGTTCGCTGGATCGCATATCTCTCCTCATTAACGATAGGAAGAAATCAGAGCCTGCACCTGGTACGACTTGAACCAGCCCTGTGGCACCGGATAACGCACGGTGACTGTAATCTGGCGAATGTTCGGATTGCCGGGCAAGTTTACGATCTGAATCCGCCGCGTAAAATTACCCAGGTTGACCAGCACATCCGGGGGGGAAGCGCCGGTGATCACTCCGCTCTGGCCCGGCAACCGGACCGGCACAGCGGGAACATCGTCACCTGTGCCATCCAAACCGTCTGGACCGGGGTCCGTCATCGGATTAAATCCGTTCGCGAATATCCCGGTGCCGGCGCCCACGTTCTGGATGTTGGAGAAGTTGATCTGGCTGGTCTGGCGAGCCGTGAATATGCTTTCCAGTGCTTCAGTCGCCTTCTGGCGCGCAATGCTGTCGAGTTGCACCGAGTTCGTGTTGCCGATGGCCATGGCAAACGTTGCCAGAACCGCCAGCAGACCGATCATCAGCACAACGATGGCAATGAGGGTTTCAAGCAATGCGAATCCCTGCTGCCTGTTTTCCGCCCGTGACTGTCGTCGGTTGTGCGTCATCTTTGTCCTCACTGCTGATACCATTTGGGTGCGCCGCCGAAGCTGAGCAGACGCCATCCCCGGATCCTGCCGGTCGCGCCGTATAGCGTGACGGCGCGGGAACTGTACAGATCTCCATTGCGTGCGAGGTACAGGATCCCGCTGTTCAAATTTCCATTGACGTCATGCGCCGATCCGTCGGGCATGAACATGACCTGATTCTTGATCGCCCCCGCGACATTCTGATCAAAATCGAGGGCAACCGTCGCGTTGCCGAATCCATCCGGCACCGTTGCCACGCCGTTGGGCAGCCCCGCGATAGTCTGAAACTGAATGTCTTGGGGTAATGTGACGGCGGTGATCTGCGTGGCGGCGGAGAGCGCCGTCCCTGCATCCCAGCGGAAGGTCTGGATGCTTTGCGCGGTGGGCGCGATCGGGGTCACAGCACCAGCCGGGGCCGCGAGCCCGTAGCACACGATGTACTGCTTGCGTTCGGCGATGGCGCGCTGACGAGCCACTCGCAGCGGCATCATCGCACTCTCGAAGGCCTGATTGACTTTTGCATCTCTCAGCGCCGGCTGCAACGCCATGAAACCGATTCCGCCGACGATCATGAGCACGCAAATCACGATCATCATTTCAAGCAGGCTGAAACCACGGGCTCGGCAATCCCGGTTCAAGTTGCGCTGCGAAATCTTTATTTTGTGATGACCCTTCATTGCCTGGCCCAGCCTCCATTTGCCGCCAACCTGGCGGAGCACCCTTAGAACTTTGTCGTGGGAGAGAATGGCCGGAAGCAGGGGGGCTCCCGTGTAGCCATCATCGTAGGGTCAGTTTGCACCTTCGTCAAAACACGAGAGTCACACGCCGAAAGGGTTTTATTTCCTCTTTGGTAAGTAACCAATCGGCTGGTTACCTGTACTTTGGAATGGGATGAAGCAGGCGACCTAAGGTTGCGCGCCGGCAGCACGGGCGTATCCGGTCACGATGTCACTCGTCCCGGGATCGGCGGCATGACCGAAAAACTCAGAGTGAACTTGCAGACGGCGATCGAGGACCGGGAGGGGCAGCTTCGCAGAATCGTCAATCAGCACACCCCCGGATTCCATCAACTCCCGAACGTCCATGCAATAAACCACACAGAGGCTCAGTATCTTGGCAATGTGCCGGGGCAGTCTGCCCATGGCCTCGTAGTCGGATAGCATGCCTAAGGCAATTCCGTACTCGGGGTTTCCCAGGATTCGAGCGATCGCGCGAGTGAGGTGATGCGCCGCGCGGAAGGTGAGGCCCGTACGTCCACGCGAGATTCGGAGCAAGTCCGAAAACCTCATTCGCGCTTCTGCTGGACGCGGCGGGAAAAGTTGTTCAGGGTTCAACGGCCCCGCTCTGGGCTGCAACTTCACTTGCTGCAGCGGACGAATGTCTGCATCCACCAAGCCGAGGATCCGTGCCTCGGTCGGTAAACGGAGAGGCCACATTCCCCAGGGCGGACGGCTCGGAAGCAACACGATTTGCCGATCGTCAATCCATCTCACCTGGCTGCACGCCAGTCCATCGGGTTGCTCGACCAGCCATAAGAGACGACTCATGGAAACAGGATCGAGGCCGCGAACCCGGTGGGCATAGTAGCGATCGACACGTACGATGCTGCCGGGCGACAGCCTCGGGCAAGCCACTGCATCGCTGCTCCCGATCTTGACGAACAGGTAGCGGCGCTCGCCGTTCCACTCTCCCAGCCACGGCCACAAGGCACTCGTGCCTCTTTCATACCCGAATGGAGGTTGGGGCAGGAACGGCTCGAAGCAGTCTTCCATCGGAGTCACCCGAGTCGTGCGCTCTGGATGCAGGCGGATTTGCAGGCGGGGAATCTGGTGCAAATCAAAACCGAATATTCGCAACCAGTCCGCGAAGCGAAATCCGGTGTTCTCGCTCAACGCTACGATCTGACAAACATGGGGCGTGACGCCGTTTCTCAGCTGATAGAGGAAACTTGGGGGAATGAAATACGGCGATCTGCTTCCGTAGCACCGGCGAGTGGCAGCCGAAAGTTGAGTGATGGTGCGGCCATCCTGGCACAAAATGTTCCTGACGCTCTCGGCTCGAGTGCCCCAGCCACACTGCCGCTCAGCATCTTCGCCGCCTTCGATGCGGCGAAACGCGGGCCCTGCCCGAGCCATCCCGAACACACCACAAACCGCGGCAGACGCGTTCATTCATCGATAGTAGCTCGACTCCTTGCTCTGTCAGCAAAGGCGGGTGCTACCTCTCTTGGTGCCCTGCTGCTGCCGTTCAAAAGACTTTGCGAAGTGAGGTTGCCTGCTACCCGCCCGGGTTGCGTACCTTGGCTCTCAGAACTTCCCACACTTTCGACCAGGCAATATTCAACTCAGGCGATGTCATGATGACAACTTTCCTGCG
>Ga0134128_10003700_pt1 | contig 18689 bp, 15 predicted proteins | sample KB31754_FD_96462 | JGI IMG/M metagenome (GOLD analysis project Ga0134128, IMG submission 96462) | Terrestrial soil microbial communities with excess Nitrogen fertilizer from Kellogg Biological Station, Michigan, USA - KB3-175-4 | ecosystem: Environmental > Terrestrial > Soil > Unclassified ... | reverse complement strand
CGCGCGCCGGCGGCAGCTCGAATGCCGCGCCGCTGGCGCCGGCATCGGTCGAAATGAGGCTGCCATAAACGAGCGCGGGGGCGGCGAGCAGACCCAGGGAAATCACCCCATAGCCTCGCCAGGGAAGTTGCATCTGCTGCGCGGCCCCGGGCGCGACAGCACCATCAATGGGCCCGGCAGCCCCTTGCGCCACCCGGACCGCCGTGCGACCGGCCATCCAAACGAACAGGAGCAGCGCGCACGCGAACACAATCCAGCCTAGCGAAAGGTGATCGCGGGTCGCGAGAGCGTTACGCATATGCGAGCGATATCCGATCTCGACGATGAGGAGCACGCGCAGCCAATTGCTGACGACCGCGAGCAGGATCATGCCGCCGATGAGGCGCGCGCGCCGGCGCAATGCCGCCCGCTCCAGCTCCCCCTGCAGAGCCGCGACTGCGAGCCCGACGGTGAGAAAATCAACGCCGCTGCACTCCGGGGCGACGACGAAGAGCATCCCCTCCGGTAGTCTCACCGTCATTCCGGACATGGCGAGGGGGAGCCCTAAGATCGGTCCGATCATCCCGACTGCCCATGCGGTCAGCCGCTGCAGGGCAGGCCCGAGCAGGCCCCAACCCGGCAGGGCGAAATAAAGAAAACCTATCGCGAATCCCGCCGGGCGCGCGGCCCCCCACCCGAGCAGGGCCAGCAGGGCCAGCCAGAGGATGGCGGGCAGGAAGAAGAGCTGCAGGGTCAGAATGCCGGCGCGCCAGGAGATCAGGCTCACCAGGGCACAGGCGAGCAGCGGCAGGCAGGCCCAGGGCACGGGCTCGATCGATATCTGCTCGAAGCGTCTACGGGCCCGAAACAGCAGGAACACGGCCAGAGCCGCGATCAGCACCCCGCTCTGCGCGTTGGCATCGTGGACGCCCCAATAGCGGCCCAGAGCGGCCATGTCGGGCCAGTAGAGCGCCCCCACCCCCAGGAGGACGGCCGCGACCCGCACCGCATTGCTCACCCTGAAGCGCTCGGCATGGGGACCCCCCGATGTCGGAGAATTTAACATGCGGATCGCGGGCTCGAACGCTCTGAATTCTTCATGCTAACATACTGTTTTTAAAATGATTTTAGCGTGAATCGTACGCTCGCCGGACGCGTGGTGTCGAAAAGTGGCGACAGTACTGTCGGGCCGCTTTACAATCGCCCGCCTCGACGGATCGTGCTGCAACCAAAGGATCTCAGGCCTGTCGGGCACTTAGCGTACGTGGCACGGACTTTGCAAGAATAACATTGCCACACGAAGTACGCGGGGGAAGCGATGCGGACCATCATGTTGGGTTTGTTGGGTTGCGCCCTGATGGCGATCGGCGCACCCGCGGCGCATTCGGGTGACGCGACCTGTAAAGCAATCCCGAGTTGGTGCTCGGCACCCACCGGGCACCACCATGATCCCGGTTCTTCCACCCCTGAGCCCGGAACTCTCGGGCTGCTCGCACTCGGAGCGGCCGCCTCCATCGGCATGCTCCGTCGGAAAAAGAAGTAATAGCCGCAGCCGCCTACCCGCTGTCGGAGCTGCTCGACCTCTCGGCTCCCGACCCCTCCTCTCCGTAGCCGTAGTAGTAATACGCCGACGTCTCGGACCGCATGCTCTGATTCAGCATCAGGGATACGGCCGGATGGTCCTGTAAATTCTCGAGCGCATCGAGCAGCACCGGCTGTGGAGTCGATTCCGCGCGGACGACGACCAGGATCTGCCCCACCATCTGCACCAGGGCGGGAGACTCGGTGGTCTGGATGAGCGGCGGTGTGTCGAAGAGGACGATCCGGTGATCGTCGTGCTTGCCCAGCAGGGCTGCCAGCTCCTCCATGCGCCGGCTCGCAAGAAGCTCCGTCGCATCCGCAGAGCTCTTGCCTGCGGGCAGAAAGGACAGTGTCGGAACGTCGGTGTGGCGAATGGCCGTCTCTACGTCCAGCTGCGGATCGCGCAGGACGTCGAGTAGACCTTGCTCACCCTCGAGACCGAACGTCCGGCTCAACTGCGGCTTCGCGACATCGGCGTCCACCAGGAGCACGCGCAGATCCTTCTCCCTGGCGAGGCTGAGCGCGAGATTGATGGCCGTAAAGGTCTTGCCTTCCCCTGACATCGCGCTCGCGAGCATGATCATGTGTCCCTTGGCTACGCGCTCCGCTCCGCGTCCGAACGCGCCAGCGATCAGGGGACGTTTGATCTTGCGATACTGTGAGGAAAGCCGCCGCTCATGCGCCTCGGGCGGCAAGAGTCCCAGGGTGCGCAGCCTGGGACGGTCGAGGATGATCGGAGGATGTTGCCCGGCGGCGGGCGCACTCCGCTCGGGTGAGCGGGCGGCGAAATCCGGCTTGGCCACAGTGAGGTCCGGTGCCGCCGGGTCAGGACGTTTCTGTTTGGCGTCCTGCAGCTTTTGCAGCGTCTTCTCCACCACGCTCATGTGTGTATCCCTCCCAGGAGACTCAGCAGGCGCCCTTGCATCGCCAGGATTCCGAGTCCCAGGGCCACGAGGCCAGCCACCGCCCAGGCATAGCGCACGCGCTCGCTGCGGATCACGGTGCGGCGATCATCGAGCCAGGCGATGCTGACGGAACCCAACACCGGAAGACCGGTCACCGCGGCGAGGTGGCGTGCGCTCACGAATACCGGATGCAGCATGTGCAGGAGGTACGCCAGCCCTCCGCCCGCTGCGAGCGACAGGGCGAGCGCCCCCAGGATGAGCATCGCCCGCCTCGGTCCCACCGGCGCGAATTCCGCCGTCGGCGGGTCGATCACCTGGAATTTCACGACGCCCGTCGACGCGGCCTGCTGCCCAAGGCGTGCGCGGTTGAGCCTTGCCAGCAGCGCATCGTATTGGGTGCGGGTGACGTTATAGTCGCGCGTCAGTTGCGCGTATTGAGCCTGGACCTCCGGCGCCGTCGAGATCATGGCACGCACTCTCGCCACTTCCTTCTCGCGATCGGCGATCTCCTGCTGCAGGGAGGCTACGGTCACGTCCTCCGCGTTGTACTGCTCCTGAAGCTTCTGATAGACGGGATTGGCCGCGAGGCTGAGCTGGTTGGCGGCATGCACGTCACCCTTCTTGGCGGCGGCGATCTGCGCTGCTTCCCGCTCCTTGAGCTGCTCGAGTGTCCTGCGGAGCGCGATGACGTCCGGATACTGGTCGGTGAACTTGAGCAGCAGGTCGTTCAGTTTCTGCTGCGCCTGGGCGATCTGACTCTCGGTATCGAGCGCCACTGAACCCTTCCCGTCCACCGGGCCGGCGGTGAACTGCTCTCCGGACTGCAGCTGCTCCGCGAGTTTCTGGCGTTTGCGCAGCTCGAGGCTGAGACTCTCCCTCGCCCGGGTCAGCTCGTTCATGTCACCCTGCAGGCGGCTGAAATAATCGCCCTGATCGCCCGGCAGGAGCCCGACGTTGTTCTTCTTGAACGAGGCGAGGCGTTGCTCGGAGGCGGAGAGGCGCGCGCCGTAGTCGGCAATCTGTTGGCTGAGGAACTTCTCGGCTTCATCCGAGCCCTGTTGCTTGCCGCCGAGAGTGCCCTGGACGAAGGTGTTGAGAAGCTGCGTGACCACCTGCAGGGTCCGCGGGCGGCTGCGATCCCGGTAGGTGATCGTGAAGAGCGCAATGGTGGTCTGCGGCTCGAGCTTGCCGTCGATGTCGATGTTGTTGCGCAGGGTCGCGAGCACCTTCTGACGCTGCCCGACCGTGTGGGCCGCCGCGAACAGCCCGGCATCGTTGGCCACCTTGTTCAACTCCGGCCCGCCGAGGAGCCCGTCCCGTACGCGCTCGATCTGGCCACCGACATCGCCGCTGAGGCTCAGCCCCTCGGTCGCCTCGCTCAAAGTGGTTCGTGTATCGACGAACACCTTGGCATACGATTCGTAGGTATTGGGGATCAGTAGGACGCCGACCCAGAGGATGGGCGCCAGGCACCAGGCCACGATCAGCGCGACCCGCCTGAATCGCCAGATACCCCGCAGCTGGTCCAGGACCTCTTCGACGGTGGCGTGGAGGTTCGGTGCACTCATGTCAGTCCGTGGGCACAGGGGTCCAGGCAGCCCCTTCTTGTAGTTGGGTCGGGCATGTAGATGGGCGTCGATGCGCCGCGAATTGCGCTCCGGCGCTCACGCGCGTCCGGCTGTTTGCCGGGAGCGATTGTACCAGTCAGAGGGCTGAAATGCCCGTGACGTCTGTGCCGGCGCCCGAGTCCCCGGACTGACGAGACCCCCCATCCGGCTCATTATGTCGCCAATGCCCACCGCGCACGGCACGTGGAGGAGCGCTCCAGGTGCCATGCCTGCCGAGCCTCAGGTGACCGCCTGCAGCGCCGCGGCGATCACCGGGCGCAGCTGCTCAGGCTCTCTCAGGTAGGCATCGTGACCGTGGATCGAGGATATCTCGCGCACCTGTGCGACACCCATGCGCGCGACCAGCGCACGCACATCACCCAGCGGCACCAGCTGGTCCTCACGCGCGCCAACTGCCGTAGTGGGTACGAATATGCGAGTGGCGTCGACCTGGTGCAGATCGAGCGACTCCGACAGACAAAGAAAGCTCTCCGCACGGAAGGCAGAGGTTGAATCGTCGTCCAGGAACAGATACCGCTCCACCGGGAATACAAACTCCTCGCCTTCGAGCCGCGGCGTGGCCGGAAAGCGGGCCGCAAATTCCTCCGAGCTGCGATAGAGCGAGAGGCCCACGGCGCGCGCCAGCCGCAGCCCCTCCTGCGGACGGGCGGACTGCATGGCGAACTTCGCGATCCGCCGTTGGATGCTGTGCCAGGCGATGGCCATCGGGTGTGGGCGGTCGGCGGCCGAGATGATGCAGAGCGCCGCGACCCGCTCCGGGAACCGCTCCGCGAATGCCAGGGCGACCATGCCGCCGTAGGACCCACCCACGATCGCGCGCAGGGACGGGACCTTCAGATGATCGAGCAGCCGCTCCAGGGCCTCGGCCTGATCGTAGGTCGAAATGCTCGGAAAGCGATGGCCCGCCTCGGGACCGGTCGACTCGCCGCTGCCACCGAGATAATCGAAGCTCAGGATCCGATGCCGGTTCGAATCCAGGGGGCGGCCCGCACCCACCACTTCGCGCCAGCAACCTCGCTTCGGCTCGGCCGGATCAAACAGCCGCCGGTCCGACCAGATTCCGCCCATGGCGCACACCAGGGGCGCATCCGACGGGCCGGTGAGCCGCCACGCAATCCGGGCGGCAGGCAGCTCCCCGCGATGATGTAGCGTCCAGGGGCCGGGGATCTCCAGGATTCCCTCGGTCATCGCGGCCTCTGGAGAGGGCGAACTCGCCGCAAAGGCCGGTTTCGGCATGACGGCGGTGGGCTCGCGCGAATCTTCCAAGGGCACTTCTCCACGAGGGACGACTGCCCGCCATCTTGGGCTGAATGTCTGCGGACCGCAATTGGGGCGCGCAGCCCCGTCTCCCGTCAGGTGATCGTCTTTTTGCCGACGTTCGACTGGGCGCTCTCGGTGCCGGAATTCGTGTAGGCCGTGATCGCGAAGTACCACGTCCCGGCCGTCAGGTCGGTCACGACATAAGTCAAGGTGGCCGGGTTCGCGATGTCGACCGTGTTGGTCAGCGACCCGGCGCTGCTGCCGTAATGGATGTGGTAACCGGCCAGACTGGTGAGCGCCGAGCCGTTACTGTTCGTGGTCGGCGCGGTCCAGGTTAGCTTCGCACTGCCCGTGACCGGCGGCGGCGGCGGGGGTGGCGGAGGAGGAGGCGGTGGCGGCGGTGGCGTTGAGCCGCCACCGCTCGGCGGTGGCGTCGAGCCTCCGGAGCTCGGGGGCGGAGTCGTCGGCGGCCCGGATCCGGAGCTCGCGGGTGGGCTGCTCGACACGCCGACAGCCGAACCCGAGCCCGAGCCACCTCCCCCACAGCCGGAGAGGACGAGCACAGCGACGACAAGACCGCAAAGAGTCTTAAGTGGCCCCAATCGCATCTCCCGCGTGGCCCCACCGGAACGCTGAGCGACCGCACCGGGAAGCGACACCCGGGAGCGGTAGCACATGCTATGCAGCAAACCCTATGCCAGGCAATTTAAGCCCTGTCTATTCAACGGGTTACGCGCGCACGGATGGCTGAATGGCGCGGCGGGCGGGTCGGAACCGTCTCCGAATGGAGACCCGTTCTGTCAACTCAAATGCACGGATGTTGGTAAGTATCTGAATCCACGATGAGAACGGCTGTCGCCAACCGCAGACGCTGTTGCGGGTGAGGTCAGCCGGATCAACTCATGAGCGGGTCAACAGATCTTCCATCCAGGAGGCGACCTCCGCTGCCGCAGTAGAGCCCTCGGCTCGCAACCCCTCTATCGCGCCACGAATGTTTTCGGCGCGATGATTCTGGTTGAACTTAATCTTGATCTGTATCTCGTCGGCCGCGAGCTCGAAGCCGACGATGGCTTGCAGCCGAGCCCGCGCAGACTCTGCCGTGCTCTCGAAGCGCCAGGGCTGCGTCGCGCCAGCCTCGTACTGCGCCGCGAGCGCAGCGACGATCCGCCCCAGCTCCTCGGCATCGTGGATCAGGCGCAAGCGCCCATAGAGGTGCGCGACGGCGTAATTCCACGTGGGCACGTTCTTCTCAGGCTCGAGATACCACCGCGGCGAGATGTAGGCGTGCGGGCCGTGCAGAATGAAAAGTACCCGCTGCCCCTCGATGTCCCGCCACTGCGGGTTGGCGCGCGCCCAGTGTCCGGCGAGCCTCACTCGTCCTTCGGCTCGGCGATACAACACCGGCAGGTGGGAAGCGAGCGGTGCGCCGTCGCTCTGCGAGACCAGAGTGCCGAAAGCGTTGTAGGCCGCCAGCCGGTCGAGCGCTGCCGGGTCCTGGGTGCCGAACGCCTGCGGGATGTACATGGTGAGCGAATGTTACCTGCCGTGCGGATCTGTCGCGCGGATCTCTAGAAATCCAAAGAAACGTGAATTCGCTCAACTTCCGCGGGTCTCATGCGTCCAACCCATTGAGGATTGAGGCACACACGATTGCGTTGTGATCCCGGTGTGCCGGTCGCGCTCGAGACTTCCCCCCTCCCTGAGACTCGAGCAGGCGCCGGCAGCTCCCGCACTTCGCGGGCACCGTCGGAAGCCTGCCGCCTTGGGCTCAACCCAAGGCGGTTTTTTTTGGCCATTGTTAATTGGCCCGAAGTCGCCTGCGGCGCTTCGGCCGAGCTCGGCCGTTTCACCGCCTTTCATCCCGCGGCCCAGGGAGCGGCCCTGGGCCGCTCACGCATTTGCTTTCGCACGGCGCACTGGCTAAGCCGCCTCAGCAGTGGGGGTGACTCCTGCGCGTCGCTGTAGTGCCGGCAGACGCATCGAGATCTCCAGGCCGCCGCCGGCAACGTTGCGGGCCTCGATGCTGCCACCGTGCACGACGATGGCACGGGCGGCGATCGCCAGGCCCAGGCCCTCGCCACCGCCGGCGCGATCCCGGGCGGCATCCACGCGGTAGAAGGGCTCGAAGATCAGCTTGAGATCCTTCTCCGGGACACCGGGTCCGTGATCGCGCACGGCGATCTCGATCCAATTCTGCCGCGCAGCCGTGACAACGACGGCGGAGCCGGAGGGCCCATAGCGCACGGCGTTGCGGATGACATTTTCGAACGCGCTGCGCAGAAGCTCAGGATCACCCGAAACCTCCAACCCCGCATCGGTCTGCACGGATACAGTGCAGCTTCGTGCTTCCGCCTCGATGGTGACGTCCTGCGCGATGGTCTCCAGCAGCCTCCCGACGTCGACCGGCACGCCCTGGAAGGCGGCCACGGGGCGCTCCAGCCGGACGAGCTTCAGGATCCTCGCAATGAGCTGCTCCAGGCGATCCGCTTCGTTCGCGATTCGCGTCAACTGCCGGTCCGGTCCTCCGTCCTGACGCTTCGCGAGCGACAGTGCGAGCTGCAGCCGCGTGAGCGGCGAGCGCAGCTCATGCGACACGTCGCGCAGAAGCTGCTGTTTGGACTCGAGCAGGCTCTGCACGCGCTCCGCCATGCTGTCGAAATCCGCTGCGAGCAGTGCGAGGTCGTCCTGACGCCCTTTCAGGCGCGGCAGCATGCGGACGCTGAGGTCCCCAGCCGCCATTTCCCGTGTGGCCTGGCGCAGCCGGTCGATCGGGCCGACGAGATGCCGCGTGAGGAAAAAGCAGATGACCGTGCTCACCACGAGCGCAATGGCGAGTGTTGCCGCGGCCACCGTGGGAAGCTCGAGCTCCCCGAAGAGCAGCGGACGCTCGTGCATCGGCCCGACGATGACATGATAAGTGCTGCCATCCGGTGACATCAGCACCAGGGCCCCTCCCACCGGAGCGATGGCGCCCGAGCGCACCGTCTTCTGCCCGTGCTTGGTCCGCCCTTCCAGACGGACCTGCAGGTAGCGAGGCAGCGGCCGATCCAGCATGTCGCGGCCATTCGGCCCCACGACGAAGGTGCGTGAGAACGCCGGATCGGGCGCCAGCGAATCGAGCCACTCGCGCAGCGAATCAGCGCCGCCGGTCTCGAAGGCCACCGCCGCCTGCGCAAAGAGCTGTCCCCGCTGAACCCAGGGCAGCTCGTCGCGACGCTGGATCGCAGCGCTCACGGCCACGGTCACCGTCCCCACCAGGATGAGGACGATGGCGAGCCAGAATGACCTGAAAATCCGCCAGTACAGTGAGTGCATGGAATCTTCACTCGGCGTCCGCGCCGCTTCATGTACGGGGTTCGCCTCGGGGCGAACCCCGTTGGTCCTGCGCGCAGCGCATGGCAATACTATTTCTGAGTCAGTGCATAACCGGATCCGCGCACGCTCTGCACCGAGATCCGGTCCGTCAGTTTCCCGAGCTTACGCCGCAAATTGCTCACGTGGGTATCGAGGCTCCGGTCCGTCGGCAGGAGGCGCCGTCCGAGCGCCTGCAGCATGAGCTCCTCGCGGCTGACGGTGCGGGTATCGGCCCGAACGAGGAGTTCGAGGATCCTCAACTCCGCGGCCGTGAGCTCCAGGTCCGTGCCTTCGGCCTCCGCCCGCCGGCCGCGCAGATCCAGGCGCAGCGGCCCCCAGGTGACCGCGCCGGCAACCGGCTGCGGCTCGCCCGCCATGCGCCGCAGCACCGCCCTGATGCGCGCCACGAGCTCGCGCGGGCTGAAGGGTTTGGCGAGGTAGTCGTCGGCGCCGAGCTCGAGCCCGATCACCCGATCGACCTCCTCGCCGCGCGCCGTGAGCATGATGACGGGGATCCGGCTCACCGAGCGCAAGCGCCGCAGCACCTCGAACCCCGAGAGCTCGGGCAGCATGACATCGAGCACCACGAGATCGAGCGCCCCGCGGGCGACGCGCTCGAGCGCCGCCGGGCCCGAGCCGGCCGTCTCCGCGATGAAGCCCTCCGGGCCCAGGTACTCGACGAGCATGGAGCAGAGCTCGTCATCGTCATCGACGATGAGCAGGTGGGTGCGGGAGTCGGCCGATTCGGGATGTCCGTTGCGAGGCCCCGTCCCTGCGCCTCGCCCGTCGGGCCGGCTGTCGCCGTCCAAAATCGTTCCCGACGATTTAGTCAAGCGGGGTTCTCGAGGCTGAAGACCTGGCGCTGATCGTCGTAGGCGAAGACCTCCGCATAGCGGCCCCAGCTGATGATGGTGCGCAGCGTCTGCTCGGCGGCCTCCTCGGCCATGTAGTCCTCGAGCTCATCGAAGAAGCGGCTCTTGGGTGCGGTGTGGCTGCTGCGCTCGTCGAGCACCCGGCGGATGTGCGCGGCGAGCGAGACGTAGGTCAGAAGATGGCGCGCGAAGAGGTGCTTGCGCTCGTCGGTCTCCGATCGGGCGAAGGCGAGGCCCGCCTCCGTGAGGCGGATGTCGCCGCCCTCCACCTCGGCGAAGCGCAGCATCTGCAACGCATCCGCCGCCGGGAAGAGCTCATCGACCTCGAGCTGCAGCGCTTGCGCGATGGCCGGCAAGTCCGCCTTACCGTTGTAAGGCTGCTCGTTCACGGCTTCGATCAGACCCTGCAGCAGATTCGAGGAGACGTGAATGAGGGCCGTGCCGATCCCGGTGCCGGCGAATCGCTCCGACTTCGGGCCGACACGACCCTCGCCGCGCGGCCTTGCCGTCATTTCGACGTAGACAAGCTCGACGAGTGCCCGGAAGCGCGGGTCGAGCGGTGAGCGCGGCTGCGGCAGGTCGATCGGAATCTCACTCACCACCCGCCCCGGATGGGTCGAGAAGATGAGGAGGCGATCGCACATCTGCACCGCCTCTTCGATGTTGTGAGTGACGAGGAGCACCGAGCGGATGGGCAACTGGCCTTCACCCCAGAGGTCGAGGAAGTCGTTGCGCAGCGTCTCGGCGGTCAGTACATCGAGCGCGGAGAAGGGCTCGTCCATCAGCAGGATGCTCGGATGCACCACCAGCGCCCTCGCGAACCCGACACGCTGGCGCATGCCGCCCGAAAGCTCGCGCGGGTACGCGGACTCGAAGCCGTCGAGACCGATGAGGTCGATCGCCTGCAGTGAGCGCTTGCGGATCTCAGCCTCCGGAAGACGCAGCGCCTCGAGTCCGAGCTGCACGTTCTCGAGCACGGTGAGCCAGGGAAAGAGCGCAAAGCTCTGAAAGACCATCGCGATGCCCTGCGCAGGGCCGGCGACTGGGGCACCACGATAGTCCACCACGCCGCTGCTCGGGGCATCGAGGCCCGCGATGAGCCGCAGGAGCGTCGACTTGCCCGACCCGGAGCGGCCGAGGAGCCCGACGATCTCGCCCGGCCGCAGTGTCAGGTTGACGTTCTCGAGGACGACGTGCTCATCGCCGTCGGGCTTGCGAAACGACTTGCACACGCCGCGTGCGTCGAGCAGCGGTGCGAGATTGAGCGCGAGCGCGTTGGCATTCATGGTCGAGTCGTCTCGATGTCAGGTCAGGCCACTCGAAACTTGCGCTCCGCGCGCGCATACAACGGTCGCCAGAAGACCCGGTTCAGCGCCACTACGAACAGCGCCATCACCGCAATCCCGAGCACCGTGCGCGGGAAGTCCCCGGCGCTCGTGGCATCGGCGATGTAGGCGCCGAGGCCCACGGCAGTCAGATGCTTGCTGCCCCAATCTGCGACCTCCGCGACGATGCTGGCGTTCCACGAGCCGCCCGAGGCGGTGATCGCGCCCGTCACATAGAACGGAAACACCGCCGGCAGGGCGATCCGCCGCCACCAGAGCCAGCCCCGCACCCGCAGGTTCGCCCCTGCGTACTTGAGGTCGACGGAGATCGAGGAGGCCCCGACGATGACGTTGAAGAGAATGTACCACTGCGTGCCCAGAACCATGAGCGGGCTTAGCCAGATGTTCGGGTCGAGCTTGAGCATCACGATGGCGGAGACGACGATGGGAAAGAGCAGATTGACGGGGAATGCCGCCAGAAACTGGGCGATCGGCTGCACCGTGCGTGCGAGGCGCGGGCGGATCCCGATGTAGACGCCGATGGGTACCCAGACCAGGCTTGCAAGCGCGATGAGCACGGCAACCCGCAGCAATGTGAGAAAGCCAAGGCCCACGACGTGCCCGACTTCCGTCAACGGAATGTGATTGAGGACGAAAAGACCGATGCGCCACGCCGCCAGCGCGCCGACCGCCACGACTGCTGCATACCAGACCATGTCGATGAGGAGTCCGGTCGCGGCGGAGCCGGAGGCACGAACACCCTTCGGCTTGCGCACCGGAGCGCGGTTGAATCCCAGGCCGATCACCGAGCCGAACATTCGCCGGCCGAGTAACAGCAGGCGCGAGCGTCTCATCATGGTGAGCGCCCAGGAACGCGTGGGTGTCAGGCCCGACTCCTGTTCGAGACGGAACCAGTCGGCACTCGCAGTGAGCGGTCGGAAGAGGATCTGATCGTAGATCAGGATGACCACGAACATGGCCGCGATGGCCCAGCCGATCGCCGTCAGGCTCCGGGCCTGAATCGCGCGCGCGATGTAGGAGCCGACACCAGGCAGCGTAACCGTCGTATGCCCGACGCTGATCGCCTCCGCCGCCACGACGAAAAACCATCCACCCGACATCGACATCATCATGTTCCAGATGAGGGAGGGCATGGCGAACGGCACTTCGAGCCGCCAGAAGCGCATCCAAGGGCCGAGGTGAAAGGCCCGCGCGGCCTCGTCGAGCTCTTCCGGAATGCTGCGCAGCGAATGATAGAAGCTGAATGCCATGTTCCACGCCTGGCTGGTGAAGACGAGGAAGATGGCCGCGAGCTCCGCGCCTGCGACCCGCCCCGGAGTCAGCGAGAGGAAGAACACGATGGTGATGGAGAAGCCGAGGATCGGCACGGACTGCAGGACATCGAGGAGCGGTACGAGCACGCTCGCGGCACGCCGGCTCTTGGCGGCGAGCGTGGCATAGGTGAAGGTGAAAACGAGCGAAGCCACCATGGCGAGCAGCATCCGCAGCGCCGTCTGCGCGGCATACCCCGGCAGGTAACGCGGGTTGAGTGAGATGGGCTGCGCCTCCAGGTGCGCGAGCGAGCCGGTGAGTCCGTGGGCTGCGCCTCCGAGATACGCGAAGAAGGCGAAGACCAGTACGAATGCGATCACGTCCCAGCGCCCGGGGACATACCGGTTCTTCAGGACCGAAATCGGCAGCTCGAGGCGCATCCGGTCAAGTGTGCCCGATGCTTGTGACAATTGGCACCGCAAAGTCTCGGACGCTTGCGGTACCATCACAGCCCCGGCCCTGACGGCCTCATGAGCCTGCGATCACCATGAAGCGGCCATCCCTCACTCGCGTCCTCACTGCGGCCGCAGCAGCAACGGTCGCGCTCTGCGTGCTACCGACGACGGTCGCCCGCGCTGATACGACGGTCAAGCAGGATGCGAAGCAGCTCGGCCACGACGTCTCGCAGACCGCGCGTCATGTCGGTCATTCCGTCGCTGAGGGATCGCGCAAGCTCGGACGCACAGTTGCCGACCGCACGCGCAGTACGCGCGACCAGATCAAGCGCAAGTCGAAGGATGTCGGTCACAGCATTGCGAGCCAGTCCAAAGCTGCCGGGCATCAGATCGCGCACGATTCGCGTAAGGCCGGTCACGCCATTTCGAATGGCGCCCACCAGGTCGGCTCCAAGGTCCGTGCCGAAGCACACAAGGCGAAGGACTTCATCGAGAAGCCGCCCGCGACCACTGCAACCCCACAGTGAGGCGATCGTGAGCCGGGGCATGGACTCGGAGGTCGACGTCCTCATCGTCGGCGGCGGTCCGGCGGGCTCGACCGCCGCGGCGCTCCTGGCGCAGGCCGGCCATCGGGTCGCGGTGCTCGAGAAATCCCATCATCCGCGCTTCCACATCGGCGAGTCACTGTTGCCCGCGAGCGTACCCCTGCTCGAGCGCCTCGGCGTCGCCTCGCAAATCGATGCCATCGGTCTGCCGAAGCACGGTGTGGAGTTCTTCTCCCCGGCGCACGCCCAGTCGCAGCGCTTCGACTTCGCGGACAGCTGGAACAAGACGCTCTGTTACGCCTACGAGGTACGCCGCTCGAGCTTCGATGCCATCCTGCTCGAGCGCGCAGGGAGCCTCGGCGCGCAGGTGGTGGAAGGCTGCCGCGCGAAAGAGATCGAGCTGTCGGGAAGAAGCGGAGTCGAGGTGCTTTCGCAGGAGGAGAACGGCACGCGTCAGTGCTGGCGTGCCCGCTACCTCATCGATGCGTCGGGCCGGGACACGATCCTCGGCACGCGACTCGGCACCAAGCGCCGCAATCGCCGGCACAACAGCGCGGCGATCTATGCGCACTTCAGTCATGCATGGCGGAGCGAGGATCCGCATCGCGCGGGTGACATCGGCATCTTCTGGTTCGACCACGGTTGGTTCTGGTTCATCCCGCTCGCGGACGGCAACACCAGCGTCGGCGCAGTGGCATGGCCCTACTACATGCAGAGCCGCACGCTGCCGCTGCGCGAGTTCTTCATGCAGACGATCGCCCTCTCCCCGCCCCTCGCCAAACGCCTGGAGTCCGCCACGCTGGTGACCAGCGTCGAGGCTACAGGGAACTATTCTTACGCCTGCCGGCGTGCGCACGGCGACAGGTTCCTGCTGGTGGGTGACGCCTACGCATTCGTCGATCCGGTGTTCTCATCCGGCGTCATGTTCGCGATCCAGAGCGGCATTGCCGCTGCAGAGGCGATCGACGAGGCGCTGCGCAGTCCGGCACGACGGCGGCAGGCCTTCCGGCGCTTCGAGCGGCAGATCCGCCGCGGCCCCCGGGTGTTCTCCTGGTTCATCTACCGCATGACCCGGCCGGTGATGCGGGACCTCTTCATGGCGCCGCGCAATGTCCTGGGGATGAAGGAGGCGCTGCTGTCGCTCCTCGCCGGCGATATCTTCGGCAGCACGCCCATCTGGGCATCATTGCGAGCCTTCAAGCTGGTGTATTACGTGAGCAGTCTCGCGCACCCCCGGGCCTCACTCGCCGCACTGCGCGCGCGCGCCAGGAACATCCGGCCCGTCGAGACCGCCCGGGCGGCTGCGGGCGGATGAGCTCCGGGAAGACTCTGCGACTCGAGTACGTCACTCCCTCCGAGTTGCAATCGAGAAAGGCGCAGGGAGTACTCGGAGCTGCGGCGTTCGACGGCGGGGCGCACGCCTCGAACGGAACCCCGGTCGAATTCCCTTGTGCCCACGTGCATGCGCAGGTACTGAGCGATTCGCGCGAGGTGCTCGAGCTCTGGCGGACGGATGCTCCCACCCAATCGAATTCTCACGGCCGGGTCCGTTATGCGCGCGGCGGCGACTTTCTCTTCGGCAGCCTGGCCGTGTACGAGGGCGAGCACACCGATTCCGCTTGGAGCCCGCGCACGCCTCTCGAGAGCGCCACCGACCTTGCCTACCGGGAGATGTATGCGGCGCTCGCCGCTGCCGGCATCCCGCAACTCGTACGCGTCTGGAACTACATCCCCGACATCAACATCGACACCCACGGGCTCGAGCGCTACCGGCAATTCAACACCGCCCGTCACGAGGCCTCACTCGCGAGTGGCCGCGCAGTCAGCGGCAGTGTTCCGGCGGCGAGCGCGCTCGGGGCAGCAACCGGCAGCCCGCTCACGATCTACTTCCTCGCCTGTCACCGCGCACCGGCCTTCATCGAGAATCCGCGGCAGGTGAGCGCCTACCGCTATCCGGCGCAGTACGGCCCGCGCAGCCCGGCCTTTTCCCGCGCCACCGTGCTCGGTGAAGGCAGCGAGGCGACGCTTTTCATCTCGGGAACCGCGAGCATCGTGGGTCACCGGACACTGCATGCGGGAGATCCCGCGGCCCAGACCCGTGAGACCCTGGTCAACATCGAGGCACTGCTCGGGGAGGCGGGGCGATGGGCCGGCAGGGGAACCCTGCGTCTCGAGAGGCTTGCATACAAAGTCTACGTCCGCGACCCTCGGGAGCTGCCGGCGATACGGGCGGAGCTCGAAGCGGCATTGGGCAGCAATGCCGCACTGCTCTACCTGCAGGCGGACATCTGCCGGCAGGATCTCGCAGTCGAGATCGAGGCCGTGGGCGGCTTCGGCTGGCAGCCGGGAGAATGAGGGGCTCGGCGGGCTGGGCCCCGGGAAGCGCCGGGCATATCCTTCGTGCGGATCAGCGCTCGATGACGACAAAGGCACCGTTGCTGAAGCGAGCTTACGAGTACCTCGCCACTTACGGCCTGCTGCTCAGCCTGGCGGCCCTGAGCCTCGTTTGGACGGTTTTGGCAGTGGTCCTCCTGGGGCCGCTGCCGCGGCGCTGGCGCAGGACCGCCGTCCGCTACACCATGATGGCCGGATGCCGGCTCTACTCGTGGCTGCTCGTGATCGCCGGCGCATACGAGCTCGATGTCGGCAGCATCGACACGCTGCGCGGCGGCCCGCCGGTGATTCTGGCTCCCAATCACCCGGCCTCGATCGATGCGATTCTCCTCCTGGCACGGCACCCGGATCTTGCTTGCATCCTGAAACCTGAGCTCATGAGCAATCTCTTCTTCGGTGCCGGCGCGCGACTCGCGGGTTTCATCCGCACCGACCCGCCGCGCCGCATGATTCGAGAGGCGGTCGCAGAGCTGCGCCGCGGCGGAATCGTGCTTCTCTTTCCGGAAGGCACGCGCACCACTCGAGCACCGCTCAACCCGCTGACGGGCAGCGCCGCGGTGATTGCCCGCCATGCAGAGGTGCCCATCCAGGTGGCCATCATCGAGACTGACTCGCCGTACCTCGGCAAGGGCTGGCCGATTCTGAAGGTCCCGCGGCTGCCCATTCGCTACCGGGTTCGCCTGGGGGAGCGGTTGCAGCCAACCGAGGATGCTGGCGCCGGCACTCAGGCGTTGGAAGAGGCGCTCAGCCGCGAGCTCGCGAATGCTCCGCAGAACGGCTGGCTCGGCAGAGCCGGTGCCGGGCCCCGCTGCCGCCAGTGCGATGACACGACCTGAGAGCCCCTCCAGCACCCATCTGGTGCTGATCCCGAGCTACAACCCCGGTCGCAAAGTCTTCGAGACGGTGCAGGCGGCGCGCGCGCATTGGCATCCGGTCTGGGTCGTGATCGATGGCAGCACCGACGGGACGGGAGCTGCCCTGCTATCGATGGCGCAGCGCGATCCCGGCCTGAGAGTGTTGGTCCGCCCCCACAATGGCGGCAAGGGAGCGGCCGTACTCGATGGGATGGAAGCGGCGCTCGAGCGGGGTTTCACCCATGCGCTGGTCATGGACTCGGACGGCCAGCACCCGGCCGCGAGGATTCCCGCATTCATGGCGGCATCCGCGGCTCACCCGGAGGCGATGGTGCTCGGGTCGCCAATATTCGACGCCAGCGCGCCGGCGATACGGGTCAAGGGACGGCGGATCTCCAACTGGTGGACGAATGTCGAGACCCTCTGGAGCGGCATCCAGGATTCGCTGTGCGGCTTCAGGGTCTACCCGATCGCACCCCTCGTGCGTGAGATGCGCACGAGCCTCGGGATGCGCCGGTTCGACTTCGACGTGGAGGCGGCCGTGCGGCTGGCCTGGCGAGGCGTGCCTGCGGTAAATCTGAGCGCCCCTATCCGATACTTCAGCGCGGCAGAAGGCGGCGTATCACATTTCAATTACTTGCGCGACAACGTTCTACTGACTTCCATGCACACGAGGCTGTTCGCGGGCTTCCTCGTTCGCCTGCCGCTGTTGCTCTCCCGCCGGCTGGCTCGCCGGCTGGCCGGCCGGCATCCGCGTGTATAATCATGCGTCCATAAGGGGGGTCGAGACGTTTTCCAGTAATGTCCAATCACGCCTCAAGTTTGCGCCAGCCGGTCGGGCCGGCTGATACCGCTGCGCTTGCGCACGAGCTCGCTGAGCTCATGGTGCAGGCGCTCAATCTCGAGCTGAGCGCCGCCGAGATCGATCCGGATACACCGCTCTACGGCGAGGGCCTGGGTCTCGATTCCATCGACATCCTGGAAATTGCACTCGTGGTCTCGAAGCGCTACGGCGTGCAGCTGCGCGCCGACAGCGCCGAGAACGAGCAGATCTTCCGCTCGCTGCGGCGGCTCGCCGAGTACATCACCGCCCACCGGACGACTTGACTCCTGGCCACGTACCCGCTGATCTCGCACACGACCCCTGATGCGGTAGTCGCATACCGGTCGGGCGCGCCGCTCCGCGCTGCAGATTTTATCGATGAGGCCGTCCAGTTAGCGTCGCGTTTACCGTCGGGCAAGCATGTCATCAACGTGTGCGGGGACCGCTACCTATTTGCGGTTGGTCTTGCCGCGTGCCTCCTCACACGCAAGGTCTGCCTGCTGCCACCCACGCGCACGCCCGAGGTGATCCGGCAGCTCGCGACCTTCGCCCCGGATGTCGTGTGTCTGACGGACGAAAAGGAGTGCGACATCGCACTCCCCCAGGTACGCGTACCACAGGGATCGGCATCGCGGCAGCGCGCGGACCGCCGCTGGCGTGTGCCGGAGATCGACGTGTCACAGCGGATGGCGTACGTCTTTACTTCCGGCTCGACTGGCGTGCCGGTACCCCATGCGAAAACCTGGGGCAAGCTCGTACGCTGCATCCGCGACGGGGCGGCAAGGCTCGGCTGCAGCAACGAGCACTCTCATGCCGTGCTCGCCACGGTGCCGCCGCAGCATATGTACGGCTTCGAGTCGAGTGTGTTGCTGGCGCTGCAGAGCGGCAGCGCCCTCTGCGCCGAGCGGCCGTTTTACCCGGCCGATATCTGCAATGCGCTGGGTGTACTGCCTCGTCCCCGGACGCTGATCTCGACGCCCATTCACCTGCGGGCGTTGCTGGCCTCGCCGGCGGACCTTCCGGCATTGGACGTCATCGTCTCAGCGACGGCGCCGCTATCGCAGGAGCTCGCGCTCGAGGCCGAGCAGCGATTTCGGGCGCCGCTGCTCGAGATCTACGGCTCGACTGAAAGCGGCCAGCTCGCCACGCGCCGTACGGCGCGCGATGAGGCGTGGCGATTGTGGCCGGGCGTCTGCCTCACGATCGAGGAGGGGCGCGCCTGGGCGCGAGGCGGCCATCTCGAGCAGCCGACGCCGATGTGCGATGAGCTGGAGCCGCTCGACGCCGAGCGCTTCCTGCTGCGCGGGCGCCTGGGCGATCTCGTCAACATTGCGGGCAAGCGCAGCTCCCTCGCCTACCTAACACACCAGCTCAACTCCATCGAGGGCGTCGAGGACGGTGTATTTTTCTTTCCCGACGAGCCGCATGCCTCGGAAGGCGGG
>Ga0134128_10003698_pt1 | contig 18693 bp, 20 predicted proteins | sample KB31754_FD_96462 | JGI IMG/M metagenome (GOLD analysis project Ga0134128, IMG submission 96462) | Terrestrial soil microbial communities with excess Nitrogen fertilizer from Kellogg Biological Station, Michigan, USA - KB3-175-4 | ecosystem: Environmental > Terrestrial > Soil > Unclassified ... | reverse complement strand
GAATTGCAGCGCAACCTCGTGCTGTCGCACAGCGCCGGGATCGGAGCGCCGCTGCCCGCGGGTGTCGTGCGGCTCGTGCTCGCCACGAAAGCGCACGCACTCGCGCGCGGATTCTCGGGCGTACATGTCGAAATGGTGCGCGCGCTGCTCGCGCTCGCGAACGCAGGCGTGCTGCCGCGCATTCCGTGCAAGGGCTCCGTCGGCGCGTCCGGCGATCTTGCGCCGCTCGCGCACCTGTCGCGCGTTTTGATCGGCGAAGGCGAGGCGCTCGCAGGCGACGACGTCGTTCCGGCCGCCGAGGGACTGCGACGCGCGGGCGTTGCACCGCTGGCGCTCGCGCCGAAGGAGGGTCTCGCACTGCTGAACGGCACTCAGGTCTCGACGGCACTCGCACTCGCTGCGCTGTTCGAGGCGGAGAACGTGTTCGCGGCGGCGCTCGTCGCGAGTGCGTTGTCGCTCGAAGCGATCAAGGGCTCGGTGCGACCGCTGGATCCGCGGATTCACGACGCGCGCGGACAACCCGGCCAGATCGCGGTGGCTGCGGCCCTGCGCGCGCTCCTCGACGGCAGCGCCATCGTGCCGTCGCACGCGGACTGCGGCCGCGTCCAGGATCCTTACTCGATCCGCTGTGTGCCGCAGGTGATGGGCGCGTGCCTCGACAACCTGCGCCATGCGGCACGCGTGCTCGAAATCGAGGCGAACGGCGCATCCGACAATCCGCTCGTCTTCGCCGACACGGACGAAGTGGTGTCGGGCGGAAACTTCCACGCCGAGCCGGTCGCGTTCGCCGCCGACATCGTAGCGCTCGCGATTGCCGAGATCGGCGCCATGTCGGAGCGGCGCATCGCGCTTCTGATCGACGCGTCGCTGTCGGGATTGCCGCCGTTCCTGGTTCGCGAGGGCGGCATCAACTCGGGATTCATGATGCCGCAGGTGACGGGGGCGGCGCTTGCGTCGGAAAACAAGACGCTTGCGCATCCGGCAAGCGTCGACAGCCTGCCGACGTCGGCGAACCAGGAAGATCATGTGTCGATGGCGACGTTCGCGGCGCGGCGGTTGTTCGACATGCTCGACAACACGGCGGCCATCGTCGGCATCGAGGCGATGGCGGCCGCCCAGGGCATCGATTTCCTGCGGCCGCTCGAAAGCTCGGCGGTCATCGAACGCGAGCACGCCGACATCAGGCGGCGCGTCGCATTCCTCACGCGCGATCGCGAGTTCGCGCCCGACATAGCGGCGATGCAGCGCTGGGCGCTGCGCGACGGCTGGCCGCAACCAGTCGCGCGGATACTGCCGAGCCGGATGTGAACGACGCCCGCACCCCTCACCCCAGCCCTCTCCCCGCGCGCGGGGACAGGGAGCCGGGCGCGAGCGAGGCGGGTGAGGGGAGAAGTGGCGACGGCATCTGGCACAACGTGCGCCTCGCGCCCGACACGCTCGACGATCCGTCGCTCGCGTCGGCGAACGCCATCGTCGTGCGCAACGCTGCGATCGCGTGGCTCGGCGACGAACGCGCGATCCCGCGTGATCTCGCAACGATGCCCCGACACGACGGCCACGGCGCGCTCGTCACCGCCGGACTCGTCGACTGCCACACGCATCTCGTCTACGGCGGCGACCGCGCGGGCGAATTCGCGCTTCGTCTTGCCGGTGCGAGTTACGCGGAGATCGCCGCGCGCGGCGGCGGGATCGTGTCGACGGTGCGCGCGACGCGGGCCGCGAGCGAGGACGAGCTCTACGCCGCCGCCTCCGCGCGCCTCGCGTATCTGCTCGCAGACGGCGTCTGCGCGATCGAGATCAAGTCGGGTTACGGTCTCGACCTCGCGACGGAGCGCAAGCAGTTGCGCGTCGCGCGGCGCCTCGGCGAAGCGAACGGCGTCACCGTGCGCACGACGTTCCTCGGCGCGCATGCGCTGCCGCCGGAGTATGCGCAGCGGGCCGACGCTTACGTCGATCACGTGTGCGACGAGATGTTGCCGGCGCTCGCCGAGGAAGGCCTCGTCGATGCCGTCGACGCGTTCTGCGAAGCGATCGCGTTTTCGCGGGCGCAGACGGAGCGCGTGTTCGAAGCGGCGGAGCGCCTGGGATTGCCGGTCAAGCTGCATGCGGAGCAGCTTTCGGACATGGACGGTGCAGCGCTTGCGGCTGCGCATCATGCGGTGTCGGCGGATCATCTCGAGCACTTGTCGCAGCGCGGCATCGATGCGATGCGCGACGCGGGAACGGTCGCCGTGCTGCTGCCGGGCGCGTTCTACGTGCTGCGCGAGACGAAGCGGCCACCCGTCGAGGCGCTGCGCGCGGCGGGCGTGCCGATCGCGATCGCGACCGACCACAATCCCGGCACGTCGCCGCTGCTGTCGCTTTTGACCGCGATGCACATGGCGTGCACGCTGTTCGGGCTCACGGTGCCGGAAATGGTCGCGGCCATCACGCGCAACGCGGCACGCGCGCTCGGCATCGAGGCGACGCACGGCGTGCTCGGCATCGGCCGGCCGGCGAATTTCGTGCTTTGGACGATCGACGGCGTCGACGCGCTCGCGTACTGGCTCGGACGGCGTCCCGTCGGGACGATCGTGCGCATGGGCCGCATCGTCACGAGCACCCCAACGACAGGCGAACGATGAGCACGACCGGCAAGGCGTCGATGCGCGACTACATGGAAACGCTCCGTGCACGCGGAGAGCTGCTCGAGGTGGAACGGGAAGTCGATCCCAAGCACGAGCTCGCCGCCGTCACGTCGGCCGCGCATCGGCGCTTCGGAAAACCGATCCTCTTCCATCGCGTGAAGAACACGGCGCTGCCGGTACTTACGAGCATCTACGGCTCGCGCGAGCGCCTGGCCGAGATCCTGGGCATAGGGCCCGACGATTTCTGCCGCAAATGGAACGACCTCGCGACGGTCGCCGGCCAGCGCGACGTGCCGCTGAAGCCCGCTGCGGAGGTCGGCGATCTCGTCGATTGCAGGCTGTCGGATCTGCCGCTCATTACGTATTCGGAACGCGATGCGGCGCCGTATTTCACGTCGGCGATGTTCCTCGCACACGAGCCGGAGACTGGCGTACGCAACCTGTCGTTCCACCGCTCGATGTACGTGAGCGACGACGAATTGCGCTGCCGCCTGGCGCCGCGCCATCACTTGACGATGTACCACGAGAAGGCCGAGAAGACGGGCAAGCCGCTCGACGCCGCTATGCTGATCGGGCCGCCGCCGACGGCGTTCCTGACCGCCGCGTCGCCGCTGCCGTACGATGCCGACGAGCTCGAGGTCGCCGCGAAGCTCGCCGGCGAATCGATCGAGATGCGGCCGTGCAGGCACATCGACCTCATGGTGCCGGCGTCGACCGAGATCGTCATCGAGGGCCGGTTCCTGCCCAACGTGCGGCGCGACGAGGGACCGTTCGGCGAGTTCATGGGCTACTACACGCCCGTCGGCCAGAACGCCGTGTTCGAGGTGCTGGGCGTCACGCGACGCGCAGACGCGATCTTCCACAGCATCCTGTGCGGCTCGTCCGAGGAAGTGCTGACCCTCGAGCTGTCGGTCGCCGCCAACATCTTCCAGCGGATCAACGGGGTGCTGCCTGGCATCGTCGACGTCACCTGCCATCCGTTCGTCACGCACGTCATCGTCAGGATTCGCCAGCAATACGAGGGTCACGCGCGGCAGGTGCTGCTCGCGGTGTTCGGCGCCGAGCCGACCTGGGCGAAGATGGTCACCGTCGTCGACGAGGACGTCGACATTTACGACATGGACGACGTCACGTGGGCGGTTCTGACGCGCTCGCGGCCCGACAAGGATGCGATCATCATTCCCGATACGCCTTCGTTCTACCGCGATCCGCACAAGGACCACTGGGGCCGGATCGGCATCGACGCGACGGCGCCGTTCGGCCGCCGCAAGGATTTCGAGCGCAAGCGCATTCCCGGCGCCGACACCGTCGACCTGTCGGCATACTTCGCACGCCCACGTTGAACCGTCTTCGAAACCGCACGTTGAACCGTTCGACCATCATCGCCCGACCAGCCAACGGAGAGTCAGCATGAAAGTCCCGATGATCGTTTCCGCTGTCGTTGCCTTCTTGGCCGTCGCCGGCGCGGGCCCGCAGCCTGCGCAAGCGCAGGCGCCGCTCAAGAAGATCACGTTCCTCACCAACTATACGTTCCATGGCCGCCATTCGCCGTTCTTCGTCGGGCTCGACAAGGGCTACTACAAGGAGGCCGGCTTCGACATCGAGATACAGCCGGCGACCGGCAGCGGCTTCGTGATCACCGCCGTCGACAGCGGCAAGGCCGATTACGGAATGGCGGAGGCGGCGTCGGTCGTGCAGGCGGTCGCGAAGGGTGCCAAGGTCAAGAGCTTCATGGTGTTCACCGACATCAGCACGTCGGGGCTCGCATCGCTCAAGCCGTACAAGACGCTCGACTCGCTCAAGGGCCAGAAGATCGCCGCGTCGCAGACGGATAGCGCACGCGTGATCCTGCCGATCCTGCTGTCGAAGGCGAACATCGATCCGTCGTCGGTCCAGTGGCTGGCGGCGGATCCAGGCGTCTACTCGTCGCTGCTGCTGTCGGGGCAGACCGACCTCTTCACCGCCTCGCTCGACGGCGACGTTCCGGCGCTCGAGAAGATCGCGAAGCCGCAGGGCAAGACCGTGTACTTCACGCCGTTCGCGGACTGGGGTTACGACGTGTTCGGCTACTTCCTGATCGCAAAGGACACGACGCTCGCCGCCGATCCGGCTGCGGCGAAGCGCTTCGCCGAGGCGACGCGCAAGGCGGTCGACTACGCCGTCGCGCATCCGGACGAGACGGCGCGGATCATGGTCAAGCACAACCCGGCGCTCAACTACGACACGACGCTCGCGCAATGGCAGCAGACGATCAAGTCGATCGAGACGCCGTACGTGAAGAAGAACGGCTACGGCGTCGCCACCGACGATCGGCTGCAGCGGACGATCGACCTCGTCAAGACGGCGATGAAGCTCGACATGTCGCTCGCGCCGAGGGATATTTACGCGCCGGCGCTGCAGGCGAAGTAAGGTCCGCCGCACGCCATCCGAATTCCGCATGACGGTTGCGCTCGAGATCGAGGATGTCCGCAAGACGTTCCGCAGCGTCGTCGCCGTCGAGCGCGCCTCGTTTCGCGCCGAGGCCAACGAGTTCGTCTCGATCGTGGGGCCGAGCGGGTGCGGCAAGTCGACGCTGTTGCGGATGGTCGCCGGGCTCGTCGCACCGACCGCCGGCCGCATCGTCGTCGGCGGCAAGCGCGTGTCGGGTCCGATCCGCGACGCCGGCATGGTGTTCCAGGCGCCCGTGCTGCTGCCGTGGCGCACGACGCTTTCGAACGTCCTGTTCGTCGCCGACGTCGCGGGCAGGACGTCGGCCGCGCATCGCGAGCGTGCGCGCGAGCTGATCGCGCTTGCCGGCCTCGCCGGCTTCGAGCGGGCGTACCCGCATCAGTTGTCGGGCGGCATGCAGCAGCGCGCCGCGATCTGCCGCGCGCTGCTCATGAATCCGCCGCTGATCCTGATGGACGAGCCGTTCGGCGCGCTCGACGTGATGACGCGCGAGCGGATGGCGTTCGAGCTTGCGAAGATCTGGGCGGCGAATCGCAACACCGTGCTGTTCGTCACCCACAGCATCAGCGAGGCGGTGCTCCTGTCCGATACGATCGTCGTGATGACGCCGCGGCCCGGACGCGTCCGGGACATTGTGAAGGTCGACCTGCCTCGTCCGCGCGACGTGTCGGTGCTCGAGCATCCGCGTTTCGTCGAGCTGTCAGCGCGCGTGCGAAACGGGATCGGGATGGCTTCAGAGACGGATTCGCAACGCAAAGTCGTCTCCGATCCCACTTCGGTGTTCGTGCAATGACCGGCTCGGACCCGGCACTGGCGCAGGCGAGCGCAGCGCCGGAGGCGGTCGAGCCGCATCCGTCCCGGTTCGTGGCGCCGTTGCGCTCGGCCGCCGCCGTCGCGGTGTTCCTGCTCGCCTGGCAGTTCGGCGTGCCGCTCGTGCACATCCCCGCTTATGTGCTGCCGCTGCCGTCGGTGATCGCACATCGCTTCGCCGAGACGCTCGCGCTGCAGCTCGTCAATCTCGGCGTCACCGCGATGACGACGCTCGCCGGACTCGCGATCGCGCTCGTCGTCGGCGTGCTGCTCGCGCTGCTCGTCGTCTACGTCGAAGCGGTGAAGAGCGTGATCATGCCGTTCCTCGCCGCGTTCAACAGCATTCCGAAGATCGCGATCGCGCCGCTGTTCGTCATCTGGTTCGGCCTGGGCGCCGAGTCGAAGATCCTGCTCGCGTTCCTGCTGGCGCTGTTCCCGATCTTCGTCAATTCGGTGACCGGGCTGGGCGAGATCGAGCCGGACATCATCGACTTGTCGCGCCTGGCCGGCGGCTCGGCCTATCGCGTCTTCGCGCTCGTGCGTCTGATGCACGCGACGCCGTACATCACCGACGCGCTCAAGGTCGCGTTCCCGCTGGCGCTCGTCGGCTCGATCGTCGGCGAGTTCATCGGCGGCAACCGCGGCATCGGACAGCTCGTGCTCGCCGCGCAGTTCAACCTCGACACGCCGCTCGTATTTGCGGCGCTATTGTCGATCACGCTGTTCACGACTGCGGGGATCGGGCTCATCACGCTGTTCGAGCGCCGGTTCCTCAAGTGGCGGCCGTCGCAACGCAGTCGCTGACCTAGGCTTTCCTGAACTCGCAGCCGTCTGCGTACAGGATGCCATCGCGCAACTCGCCGGTCGCTTCGTACCCGGTGGTCGGGTCGCGGAAGTGCACGCGATGGCCGTCGCTGCGCCAGACGCCGTGGAACGTGCGCCCGCTGTCGCCGCGCAGTTCGTCGAACGTGCCGTCGGCGTTGAGCTGCACGCGCATGCGGCCGTCCGACGAGAGCCAGACGCCGGCGATGTCGTCGATGCTCAATGCGCGCCCGCCGCCTGCGTCCCGGCGCCCGACCCCTTCACGGGCCGCGCGAGCCAGACGACGACGATCAGCGCGAGGAACAGCAGCGCCGACGCGAAGAACACGTCGTTCGCCGACAGCATGAAGGCCTGCTGGTCGACCATCCGGTTCAGCATTGCATGGCTCTGGTCGGCCGTGAGCCCGCTCGCCTGCATCGTCGCGAGTGCCTGCGTGGATGCCGGGTTGCGTCCGATCTCCTCGACGAGCTGCGCGTGATGCAGCGTCGCGCGGTGATCCCAGAACGTCGTCGCGATCGACGTGCCGAACGAGCCCGCGGTGATCCGCGCGAAGTTGAACAGTCCCGATGCGGACGGAATCCGCGCCGGATCAAGGCCAGACAGCGACAGCGCGACCAGCGGAATGAAGAACATCGCCATCGCCGCGCCCTGGATGATCGTCGGCACCATCAGCGTCCAGAAGTCGGCGGACGTGTTGAACTTCGAGCGCATGTAGAGCACGAGCGCGAAGACGATGAAGGCGCCGGTCGCGAAGATTCGCGGGTCGACCTTGTGCACGCTGCGGCCCACGAACGGCGTCAGCAGGATCGCGAGCAGTCCCACGGGCGCGAGCACGATGCCGGCGTCCGTCGCGGTGTAGCCCATGTACTGCTGCAGCCACAATGGCAGCAACACGACGTTGCCGAAGAATGCGCCGTAGGCGAGCGACATCGCAAGCGAGCTCGTCCAGAAGTTGCGCCGCGCGAAAAGCCGCAGGTCGACGACCGGATGCGCCTCGGTCAGCTCCCAGACGACGAAGATGGCGAAGCCCACGAGCGCTGTGATCGCGAGGATCGTGATTTCGCCGGAACCGAACCAGTCGAGGTCCTTGCCCTTGTCGAGCATGATCTGCAGCGCGCCGACCCACAGCACGAGCAGGGCCAGGCCCACCGCGTCGATCGGCAGCTTGTGCGTCTGCGTTTCGCGCGTCCGGTAGATCGCCCACGTCGCCGTCGCGGCGACGATTCCCACCGGAACGTTGATGTAGAAGATCCACGGCCACGCGATGTTGTCGGTGATCCAGCCGCCGAGCACGGGACCGACGACGGGCGCGACGAGCGTCGTGATGCCCCACAGGGCGAGCGCGGTGCCCGCCTTCGCCTTCGGATAGCTCGACAAGAGGAGCGACTGCGACAGCGGGATCATCGGTCCGGCGACGGCGCCCTGCAGCACGCGAAACGCGATCAGGAAGCCGAGCGTCGGCGCCAGCGCGCAGAGGAACGACGCGGCAACGAACAGCAGCACCGAGCCGATGAACAAGTGCACCTGCCCGTAGCGCTGCGTGAGCCATCCGGTCAGCGGCAGCGAGATCGCGTTCGCGACGCCGAACGACGTGATGACCCACGTGCCCTGGTCGGGCGACACGCCGAGATCGCCGGCGATCGCCGGCAGCGACACGTTCGCGATCGACGAGTCGAGCACGTTCATGAACGTCGCGAGCGACAGCGCGACGGTGCCGAGCGCGAGCGTCGCGCCCGTGAGCGGCGCGGGCTCGGCCCTGGCCGCAGTCGGGGAATTGCTCATTGCAGAACGCGCCGGTTACTTCGACGCGGCGAGTCGCCGCGGCGCGTTCGCCGGCGCGTCGGCGTGCGCGACGTGCGGCGTGGCGGCGGCGTGGCCGTTGCTCGCCGGAATCCCGTCGTTGGCCGCGATGATCGCGTGGACCCGCTTGTCGGCCGCCGCGTCGATCGCATCGTAGACGTCGGTGTGAAGGGGCGGCGTCGCTTGCGCGAGCTGCGGCAGCCGCTCGCCGCCGCGCTCGTGCGTGTCGACGTCGACCTGCATCGACAGCCCGACCTGCAGCGGATGCTCGATCAGCTCCTTCGCGTCGAGCGCGATCCGCACCGGCACACGCTGCACGATCTTGATCCAGTTGCCGGTCGCGTTCTGCGCGGGCAGCAGCGCGAACGCCGAGCCGGTTCCGGCGCCGAAGCCTGCGACCGTGCCGTGGAAGCGCACCTTGCCGCCATAGAGATCGGCGGTGAGCGTGACCGGCTGGCCGATGCGCATCGTCGCAAGCTGCGACTCCTTGAAGTTGGCGTCGACCCACACCTGGTCGAGCGGCACGATCGCCATCAACGGCGCGCCCGGCGCGACGCGCTGGCCGAGTTGCACCGAGCGCTTCGCGACGTAGCCCGACACCGGCGCGGGCAGCGTCGTCCGTGCGAGGTCGAGATAGGCGTCGTGCACCTGGGCCGCGGCCGACAGCACGTCGGGATGGTTCTCGACCGTGGTGCGGTCGACGCGCGCCTGGTTCGCCGCGAGCTGCTGCTGCGCGGCCGCGAGCGACGCCTCGGCGCTCGTCAGCGCGTCGCGCGCGTGCTGCAGCTCCTCGCCGGACACCGCGCCGGAGCGCGCGAGCCGCTCGCGTCGCGAAAGGTCCTCGCGCGCGCGCGCGACTTCGGCGTTGTGCATGTCCACGTTGGCCCTGAGCTCGGCGGTCGTCGCGAACAGGCCGCGCACGTCGCGAACCGTCTTAGCGAGCTTGGCATCGGCCTGCTCGAGCGCGATCTTCGCGTCGGAGGGATCGAGCTCGACGAGCGGCGCGCCGGCCTTGACGAACTGCGTGTCCTCGGCGCCGATCTTGACGACGGTACCCGCGATCTGCGGTGTGATCTGCACGACGTTGCCGCTCACGTACGCGTCGTCGGTCGATTGCTCGTAGCGCAGCACGAGCGCCCAGTACGCGCCGTACGCGATGCCGACCAGCGCGAATGCGCCGATCACGATCGCGAGCCAGCGCTTGCGCGCGCCGCCGTTCTTCGCTTCGGCAGGCTTGTTGTCGATCTTCGCTTCAGTAGGTTCGTTGTCGTTCATCGTTCGTGTCCATGGTTCATCGCGATTTGCACCGGCGCGAAACCGCCGCCGAGCGCGCGCACGAGGTCGATCGAAAGCTCGAGCGCCCGCGCGCGGAGGTCCGCGTCGAGGCTTTGCTGAGCGAGCATCGGTTGTTCGGCGGAAAGCACCTGCAGGTAGTTCCCGAGGCCTTCCCGGTAGCGCAGCAGCGCGAGGTCGTACGCTTCACGCGTCGTCGCCGCCGCGATCCGCTCCTGTGCGCGCTGCTCGTCGAGGTTCTTGAACGACACGAGCTGGTCGACGACGTCGCGCATCGCGTTCGCGAGCGCCTGGTTGTACTGCTCGACGGCAATGTCGTAATCGGCGTCCTTGCCGGCCAGCTCGGCGCGAAGCCGTCCCGCGTCGAAGATCGGCAGCGTGACGGCCGGCGCGACGCCGAGCGTGCGGCTCGCAGCCGACAGCAGGTTCGCGCCGCCCAGGCTCTGCAGACCGACGAACGCCATCAGGTTGACGTTCGGATAGAACGCGGCCTTCTGCGATGCGATCTCTTTGCTCGCCGCTTCAACGCGCAAGCGTTGCGCGACGATGTCGGGCCGGTGGCCGAGAAGGTCGGCCGGCACGTTCGACGGCAGCGCGACCTGCGTGAGCGCCGCGGCCGTCGGACGCGCGATGGCGAGCCCGCGATCGGGACCCTTGCCCATCAGCGCCGCGATCGCATTCCGCGCAAGCGCGATGCGCTCCTCGAGCGCGGCGATCGCTTCGCGCGTCGCGGGGAGTGCAGCTTCGGCCTGCTTGACCTCGAGCGTCGAGTCGATGCCCGCCGCATTGCGCTCGCGCGTCAGCTTCGCGATCTGCTCACGCGAGGCGAGCGTCTGCTTCGCCACGTCGAGCTCGAGGTATGCACGCAGAAGCTCCGCGTAAGCGCGTGCGATGTCGGTCGACAGCGCGAGCCGCGCCGCGTACGCGTCGATCTCCGTTGCGCGCGCCTGCCCGAGCGTCGCCTCGTACGCGTTACGGTTCTTGCCCCAGAAATCGATTTCCCACGAAAGCGACAACTGAAGATCGGACAGCGTCTGCGTCGTTCCGCCGAACGGCGGCGGAATCAGACCGTGCTCGGGAAAGCGCTCGCGCGTCGCCGATGCGCTCGCGTCGACGCGCGGGAAGAGGGCGCTTTTGCTCTCGGCGGCAAGCGCGAGCGCCTTGCGCGTGCGCGCCGCTGCGATGTTCAGCGTCGGATTGCCGGCGAGCGCCTCGTCCATCAGCGCAGCGAGCTGCGGATCGCCGAACGCCTTCCACCAATCGGTCGCCGGCCACGCGGCCGGATCGATGCGCGCCTCGGACAGCGTGCGTTGCGCCGGGACGTCGTTCGCGTCGCGCGACGTCGCCGTCGGCGCAAGGCCGCTCGTGCTCGCGCAACCGGCGAGCACGATGCAGGCGGAGGTGACAACAGCGTGGAGCTTGGGCAGGGACATCGAGGGCTTTCGAAAAACGAGCAAGGTATTTGCTTGGGCGATTGATGCCTAGGCAACAAACGGGCCAAAAAAAAGATCACCGATTGGCGAGCATCCGGTGCAGCAGCGTTTCGAGCATGCGCCGGTCCTCGGCGCTGAAGCCGCGGAGAAATTGCGCGTGCACGCGGTCCTTGGCCGCAATGAGCTGCGGAAAGAGCGCCTTGCCGGCGACTGTGAGCTCGAGGTTCATCGCGCGCCGGTCCTCGGGATGCGGCACCCGGCGCACCAGCCCCTTCTGCTGCAGCCGATCGATCATCCGCGTCATCGCGCCCGGGTCGTACGAGATCGACTTGCAAAGGCCGGCCGCCGAGTCGGCCTCGCCGTACGCGACCGACGACAGCACGAAAAGCTGCGGCGCGGAGATGTCGAACGCCGACAATTCACGGTCGAGGGCGTCGATCAATTCGACGCGGACGCGGTTGATGAGCCGCAGGATCCCGTGCGCCGGCTTCGCGGGCGCCGGTTCGACGGTGGTCAAGATGTCGGGATGCGCGGCCATGCCTCGGAATATAAGTGCCTAGGCAACTATTGTCAAGGCCACAATGGGCGCGGTCGGAGATGGCCTCATAAGATGACGGGGCGTCGTTCGGACGAAAGGGACGCTCGCAACGTATCGTGCCTTGATTTCAAAGGAGATGCAGCATGGACCGGTTCACCGGCGGTTGCCTGTGTGGCAACGTCCGCATCGTGGCGTCGGGAAGCCCCTACCGCGTCGGCCTTTGCCATTGTCTCGACTGTCGCAAGCATCACGGAGCGCTTTTCCATGCGTCCGCCGTGTTCCCGCAGGACGCAGTGACGATCGACGGCGAAACGCGCGAATACGCCGGGCGGTTCTTCTGTCCCCGCTGCGGCTCGCCGATGTTCGGGCGCAGCGCCGACGAGATCGAAGTGAACCTGGGCTCGCTCGATGCTCCCGACCAATTGATGCCGACCTACGAGAGCTGGATCATCCGCCGCGAGTCGTGGTTGCCGCCGTTTCCGCTCACGAGGCGATACGCGCGGGATCGCGACGCCACGAGCCGCTTTGAATAGTAGACCGCGCCGCCGGCTCGCCGGCATCCTTGCGCTCGACGACTTCGAGGCCGCCGCGCGTCGACATCTGCCACGCCCGGTGTTCGGGTATGTCGCGGGTGCTGCCGAAACGGACTGGACGCTCGCCGACAATCGCCGTGCCTTCGCCGAATACGGCTTCCTGCCTCGGATGCTCGTCGACGTATCGAAACGCACCGCGCGTACGACGCTCTTCGAGCATGCGTATTCGGCGCCGTTCGGTATCGCGCCGCTCGGCATTGCCGCGCTCTACGCGTACCGCGGCGACCTCGTGCTCGCCGCCGCGGCCGCGCAGGCAAACGTGCCGATGGTGATGAGCGGCTCGTCGCTGATACGCCTCGAGGACGTCGCCGCCGCGTCGTCGTCGACGTGGTTCCAGGCCTACCTGCCCGGCGACGAGAAGGCGATCGTCGCGCTTATCGAGCGCGTCGCGCGCGCCGGGTTTCGAACGCTCGTCGTCACCGTCGACTCGCAGGTCGCGGGCAACCGCGAGAACAACATTCGCGCTGGCTTCGCGACGCCGCTGAAGCCGACGCCGCGGCTCGCGTGGGACGGCGCCACGCATCCGCGCTGGCTGTTCGGAACGTTTCTGCGAACGCTCGTCCGCCACGGGATGCCGCATTTCGAGAACAATTTCGCGGCCCGCGGCGCGCCGATCCTGTCGCCGTCGGTGCTTCGCGAATATTCGGATCGCGGCCATCTGCACTGGGCGCACTGGCGGATGGTCCGTCGTATCTGGGGCGGGCGTCTGATCATCAAGGGGATCCTCGACAAGGCGGACGCGCAACGTGCACGCGACGAAGGCGCCGACGGCATCGTCGTGTCGAACCACGGCGGCCGCCAGCTCGACGGCGCGGTCGCTGCATTGCGCGTGTTGCCGGCGATCGTTGCCGCCTGTCCCGACGTGCCGATCATGCTCGACGGCGGCGTGCGCCGCGGCACCGACGTGCTGAAGGCGCTCGCGCTTGGCGCGAAATTCGTGTTCGCCGGCCGGCCGTTCGCCTATGCGGCGGCGATCGGCGGAAGCGACGGCGTGCTGCACGCGATCGCGCTGCTGCGCGCGGAAATCGAGCGTGACATGGCGATGCTCGGCATCAACGACGTGAGCGAGCTCCACCCCGGCTGGCTTGCACGCATCCACGGCCAGGCATTGGAGTAGCGACCGCTTGACGACGTCGCCGCAACGCTTTCGCGACAGCAAGCGCGCACTGCAGCGACGCCTCGCTTCATGGTTCGTGAGCGACCGCGCCTACGTGACGCGCCACTATCGAAAGGCGTTCGGACGCGCGCCGGACCTCGAGGATCCCTCCGGCTTCAACGAGAAGATCCTGGTCAAGATCCTTCGCGATCGCCGCTCGTACCTGACGCTGTTCTCGGACAAGCTGCGCGTCCGCGACCACGTGCGTCTCGTTGCGCCCTGGCTCGCGCTGCCCGAACTGTATTGGCACTCGGCGCGTGCGGACGCGCTCGACCTCGACCGGCTTCCCGACGCGTTCATGTTGAAGCCGAATCATGGCAGCGGGTGGCTTTGCGCCGTGCGCGACAAACGGAGCGCCGGCCGGGACGAGCTGGTACGCCTCGCGCGAGCGTGGCTCGCTGCCGACTTCAGCATCGTCGGGCGCGAGTGGTCGTATCGCAACATTCGGCGCGCGGTGTTCGCGGAGGAGCTTCTCCCCGGTGACGACGGGCAGTCGCCGATCGACTACAAGCTGTTCGTGTTCGGCGGCAAGGTTCGCCTGATCCAGGTCGACCGCGGCCGTTTCGCGCGGCACACGCAGGTCCTGTACGACCCGCAATGGCAGCCGATTGGCGGAACGGTGAAGGCGGCGCCGGGACGTCCGTTGCCGCCACCGGCGTCGCTTGCGTCGATGATCGCCGGCGCCGAGGCGCTTTCGCTCGGCGTCGATTTCGTGCGCGTCGATCTCTACGACGTCGCAGGCAAGCCGTATTTCGGCGAGCTTACGCACTATCCGAACAAGGGCCTCAGCCGTTTCGATCCGCCGTCGCTGGATCGACGCCTCGGCGAGTATCTTCGCCTCGACGATTACAGCGACGACAGACCGCGCGTGTTGTACGACGCGGCAAGCCCGCCGGTCACCGCGGCAAGCGGCTGAAACGGCGACAGTCGACCGAAATCGTCGCGTTCGCGGCGAACCGTCGCGGGGAACGCCGCCTCTAACGATCGTGCAATCTTCCCGTGCTGCATCGGCAGCGCTCGAACAAGAGGTGACACGTGATGAAGCCACTTTCCCGCCGTACGCTTTTCACGCTCGCGCTTTGCGGGATGCTTGCCGCATGCGCGTCGACCGGTACGCGCGTGGCGACCGATTCCGACGCGTACAAGTCGATGGCGAGCAGTCAGCAGGCCTGGTGCTCGCAGTTCGGTTCGACCTGCGGCTGCCAGATGAACGGCCAGCCGGTGACCTGCGCGCTGGCGTCGACCTGCATCAACACCAGTAGCTGCAAGACGCAATAGGCGCCGAGTCTCGCATCGTTCGTGCGCCGGCGCTTCTTGGCGCCGACGCACGTGTCGATCGTGCGAACCGAGGCCGCGCAAGACAGCTTCGGGCTGACTAGCTTTCGATTGTGTGTTGAAATCGCGTCGTGCACGGCCACGACGCATCCGCTTCACCGGCCCGCGATCCTTCTGCCGCATGGCAGGCGGGCGCGCGTTCCGTCGTCTGACGTGCTCGCGATGGTGGATCTTGCCGCTTTTCTCGCGCACCACGCGATCGACGCGAAGCGCTTCGAGCATCGACCGGTCATGACGGTCGAGGAGTCGCGGAGGCTGGTCCCCGATCTTCCCGGCGCCAAGACGAAAAATCTGTTCCTGCGCGACAAGAAGGGCGTCCGGCACATTCTCGTCACGGTCGGGCAGGACGTCGCCGTCGACCTGAGCGCGCTCGGGCTGATGCTGGGCGCAGGCCGGCTCGGGTTCGCGTCGCCCGAGCGATTGCGCAAGTACCTCGGCATCTCGCCGGGGTCGGTGAGCCTGCTCGCGCTCGTCAACGACCGGACGCATGCCGTCGAGTTCGTGCTCGACCGCCGGCTCTGGGAGGCCGATGCGGTGCAGGCGCATCCGCTCGTCAACGACGCGACGATGGTGATCCCGCACGCGCAACTCGAGCGCTTCCTCGCGGCAACCGGGCACGCCGCGCACATCGTCGACGTGCCGGGTCGGCGCGAAACGGACGATTGACGCGCCGGGAGTGAACGGATGAACGACGAGCGGGCAAGCGCAACCGGCTTTCGCGATCACCTGATCCGCTACGGCGGCGACGCGTATCCGGAAGTCGTCGAGAAGGCGAGCGGCTCGTACGTCATCGACGCGAAGGGCCGCCGCATCCTCGACTTCACGTCGGGTCAGATGTGCGCGACGGTCGGCCACAACCATCCGAACATCGTTGCCGCGATCAAGCGGAGCTGCGACAGCGCGCTGCACTTGTTCTCGGGGATGATTCCGAGAAGCGTCGTGCAGCTCGCCGACGCGCTCGCGAAGATCCTGCCGCCGCCGCTTCGCAAGTCGCTGTTCGTCAACACCGGCAGCGAGAGCAACGAGGCCGCGATCAAGATGGCGAAGCTCGCCACCGGCGGCTTCGAGGTCGTCGCGCTCGGCGGCTCGTGGCACGGCGTCACCGGCAATGCCGGCGCCGTGTCGTTCGCGAGCGATCGCAAGGGCTACGGACCGGGGATGCCCGGCACGTACGTGATTCCCGAGCCGAACGCGTACCGGTGTCCGATCAGGCATTGCCGCGACACCTGCGACCGCACCTGCATGAAGGTCGGTTTCGACCTCTACGACATGCAGTCGACCGGCGCACGCGCGGCGGTGATCGCCGAGCCGGTGATCAGCGCCGGCGGCGTCATCGTGCCGCCTGCCGGCTACTTCGACGCGCTCGCCGAGGAGACGCGCAAGCGCGACATGCTGCTGATCTTCGACGAGGCGCAGACAGCCTTCGGCCGCCTCGGCCACTGGTTCGCGGCGTCGCATCTCGGCGTCACGCCCGACGTGATGACGGTCTCGAAAACGCTAGGCGGCGGCGTCCCGCTCGCGGCCGTCATTACCAGCGACGCGATCGAGGAAGCGTGCCACGTGCGCCATTTCGCGTTTTACACCTCGCACGTCTGCGATCCCCTGCCGGCGACCGTCGGCCTCGCCGTCCTGCAGACGATCGAGGAGGAGCGACTGCTCGAGCGCAGCCGCGAGATGGGCGACTACCTCGCGTCGCGCCTCGTCGAGCTGCAGTCGCGCCACGAGGAGATCGGCGACGTTCGCGGCATGGGTCTTTTGCGTGGCATCGAGCTCGTCAAGGATCGCGAGACGCGCGAGCCGTGGCACGAGCTCGGGGCGCTCACCACCACGCGCTGCCTCGAGCTGGGATTAAGCATGAACATCCGCCGCCGGCCCGAGCGTGGCTCGGTGTGGCGGATCGCGCCGCCGCTGACCGTCGCGCGCGAGGACGTCGACCTCGCGGTGACGATCTTCGACCAGGCGCTGGCCGAGATGAAAGCGGTCGTCGGCAAGCGAACGGGCCGCTGACGAGCGCTGGCCGCGCGGCGACGGCCGATCGGGCACAATGGCGCTTGGTCGGGGGCGGCAGCGGAGGAGGCCCCGGCATGCATCCCACAATTCGAGGAGGACAACATGCGTAACCGATGGCTTGCGATCGTTGCATCGGCGCTTCTGCTCGGCGCGGTCGTCACGCACGCTGCGAGGGCCGACGAACTGTCGGACATCAAGAAGAAGGGCGTGCTCGTCGTCGGCACGAAGGCCGACTACCGGCCCTTCGGCTATCTGGATCCGTCGGGCAAGATCGTCGGCTTCGAGCCGGACCTCGCCGCCGACGTCGCGAAGCGGCTCGGCGTCAAGCTCGAGCTCGTGCCGGTTGTCGCGTCGAACCGCATCCAGTTCCTGCAACAGGGCAAGATCGACCTCCTGATCGCGACGATGAGCGACACGCCCGAGCGGCGCAAGATCGTCGACATCGTCGAGCCCGACTACTACGCATCCGGCACGAACGTGATGGCGAAGAAGTCGGAGAAGCTGAATAGCTGGGACCAGCTCCGCGGCAAGAAGGTCTGTCTGATCCAGGGCTCGTTCTACAACAAGGAGCTCCAGGAGAAGTACGGGATCGAAGGCGTCGCGTTCCCCGGCACCGCCGAAGCGTACTCGGCGCTGCGCAACGGCAACTGCGTCGCGTTCGCGTACGATGACACGGCCATCACCGGCGAGCTGACGAAGCCCGAGTGGAAGGATTACGAAATGCCGCTCGACTCGATCCTCGTGCAGCCGTGGGGTCTCGCGGTCAAGCAGGGCGCGAAGGACTTCGCCGACTTCATGTCGAAGACGATCACCGACTGGCACAAGACCGGCTTCATCCAGAAGCTCGAGAAGCAGTACGGCATCAAGCCGACGAAGTTCGCGCAGGACATGCACGACAAGTACGCGAAGTAGCGCCGTCCTGCCCAACACGCAGGGCCGATGCAGCCCGTCTGGGACTGGTTCCGGTGGCTCAATCAGGCCACCGGAATCAACCTGACGATCCTCTACGACGCATTCGATCGCAGCCGCTTCGCGCACGGCTTCCTGCTGACGATCGAGCTGTCGGTCGTCTGCATCGTCCTGTCCGTCTTCATCGGCATCGCCGGCGCCTGGATCCAGGGATCGCGCCATCGCATCCTGCGTACGTTCGTCTACTGGTACATCCAGGCGTTCCGCAACACGCCGCCGCTCGTTCAGCTCTACTTTTTCTATTTCGGCCTCGGCAACCTGTTGCGAGGCGTGACCGGCCCATTCGTGACGAACGTCACGTGGGCGATCGTGTCGCTGTCGTTCTTCGCCGGCGCGTTCAACGTCGAGATCTTCCGGTCGGGCATCGAGGCGGTGCCGCGCACGACGATCGAGGCCGCCGAGTCGCTCGGCTTCAGCCGGTTGCAGACGTACCTCCGGATCGTGTTCCCGCTCGCGTTCCGGATCAGCCTGCCGGCGCTCAACAACAACCTCGTCAACCTCGTCAAGACGACGACGCTCGCGTACGCGATCGCGGTGCCCGAGATGCTGTACGTGTCGAGCCAGATCTGGTCCGACGAGTTGAACGTGCCCGTGATGATGAACGTGCTGCTGCTCGCCTATTTCTTCCTGGTCGGCGTCCTCGTCGTGCTGATGAACCGGTGGGAGCGGGCGATCAAGGTGCCGGGGTTCGGCGTGTGACGCGCACCGCTTCCATCAAGCTGAACGCGTCGCAGGGCGTGCTGCTCGCGGGCGCGTTCCTGGTCGCCTGCGGGATCGCGCAGGCGCAGGCGCAGGCCGGCCAGCCGTCGATCTTCGAGACGATCTGGAAGTGGACGCCGCTCCTTGCGCGCGGCTTCGT
>Ga0134128_10003697_pt1 | contig 18694 bp, 15 predicted proteins | sample KB31754_FD_96462 | JGI IMG/M metagenome (GOLD analysis project Ga0134128, IMG submission 96462) | Terrestrial soil microbial communities with excess Nitrogen fertilizer from Kellogg Biological Station, Michigan, USA - KB3-175-4 | ecosystem: Environmental > Terrestrial > Soil > Unclassified ... | reverse complement strand
TGCCCGGCGTTGTCTCTGGCGTCGTCGCGCCCGGAGTGGTCGTGTTTGGAGTTGCGCTACCGGGAGTTGTGTCCGGAGTTCCCGACTGGTTCATGTTTGGATTAGCCGGCGCTGCTGGCGTCGGATTGGAATTTGTGCTCCCCGGCGTCTCGGGCGTAGCTCCCGGGGGCGTTGTTGCGCCCGGAGGATTTGTGGCTCCCGGCGTAGCGGTTCCCGGAGCAGGTGTCGCGCTGCCCGGCGTTCCGGTGGACGAACCAGGCGCTCCGGTAGCAGAGCCGGGTGTTCCCGTGGCGTTTCCCGGATTCGGAGAACTTTGTCCTGGAGCGGCTGTTTGCGGGTTCGTTGATGGAGTAGTCGTGCTGCCTTGCGGAGTAGCAGTTCCTGTGCTTCCGGCACCGGCTGCTCCGGTGCCCGCACTACCGGCACCCTGTTGCGATTCCAACGGCATGAGCTCTGCTAATGTCATTGAAGCGCGCCATGGGGCGGAACTCGTTGCACCGAAACTGCTATCGGCCGAATTGCCGGAGCAATGCGCCGAAATTTCGGTGGCGTTCGTCACTTGAAACACATTCCCTGTTGGCGTGGAGGTCGGCGCGGCAGGAGGAGTCGTGGTATTGTTTTGCGCTGCCGCCGGCGAGGTATTCTCACTCATTACTTGCCCTACAACCTGAACAATTTGTCCAACGTGGGTTCGTAAGGAGTTAAAATCTCCCGTCAACTTATAACTCTTTCCCGTATGCGTATCCGTTAAGGTGTAGTCTCCCGCGGAAGGAGTGCCCGACAAGCAGCCGGTCAAGGTCCCATTTTGTGACGTGGGAGCGGCTGGCTGGTTTGCTCCTGGATTTTCTGCGCCCGGCACACCTTGACTGCCGTTGGACTGCGGCGTACTCTGTGCGCCATTCTGCTCTGGGGACGCTTGTGTTCCATTCTGTGTGGTTGCAGCGCCATTTTCTCCCGGGGCTTGGGTTCCTGGAGCGGCAGTACCCTGATTGCCGCCCGCTTGCGGGGCCGCCTGCGGAGCGCTCTGTTGTGGGGCCGCCTGTGTGCCGTTCTGCATTGTGCCTGCGCCGTTTCCGGTGCTATTGCTCGTTTGAGCGCACAGCCACGAGGCGCAAAGAAACAGCACTGCAAAAAATGTAATTCTTGCTTTCATTGAAAGCCTCCCAAACAATACATGCTGGTAAAGCTTAGGGCCTATTCACGAAGCAGAACATCCGGTAGACCATGCAGGGGAAAAAGTAGCTTAGGGTACAAATTCTTTAAAAGCAGAGGAGCCTGCTTACGCAATTTGGAATCCAGCTCTGCTGAATTTCAAAGCGGGATTCTCTTTTGTGTTTGAGGATGGGTAAGGCGGCTTCAATGGGCCGTCAGTGTCATTTGCAATTGGCGGTAGCGGAGAACAGCATATTTTCGGCGTTGCTGCGGTTTTCGCGTTTCCATTCGGAGAACAATTCCGCATAACTCTGAGTAATGTAATCGCCGCTGGCAACGCTCAATATGTGCGCGGTGCGGTCAATCCACTCCGCAGGGCCTTCAATTTCGGCAAAGTTTCCGATTGGAGTTTCATCTACTACCACATGGCCGCTTCCGTCATTCCATTCCGTGCGGAACTTTTCGTAGAGAAACGATTCCGTATAGCCGAGTGCATGCAGAATCGCATTCATTTTTTCGCCGTCAGCAATTTTTGTTTCCAGCTCTGTGCGTACTTTGTATGGCCCACTTTTTCCTTTGGATTTGTGGGTTAGTGTCCAGATGGAGCCATAGCGGCGCAGGCGCAAAAGCTCGCCCCGGCGACGCAAAGTTTTATCAGGAAGGTCGTACAGGGTGTTCGCCTCGTGCGTGCGCTCCGTAACAACGCGGAATTTTGCGTTTTGCAAATCGCGGGAGAGATTGCCTAAATCTTCTACCCGGAACTTGATTTCGATTTCCTGGGAAGAGCTCATGGCAGAAGTATATGGCTGCATTCGGCGGTGAATGCGAACGTCCTGGTCATTTTTCCCGGGCCACTACAAATTCAGGGGCCCAGAGCAGCGCGCGTTTTATTTCGCTGTCCGGAAATTTGGCAAGGCATCCGCTGGCGATCTCCGCGTACTGGGCGGCGCGGGCATGTGCGGCATTGAGCGAGCCGTAGTGCTGAAGAATGGAAAGGATTTGGCTGTGGGGAACTCCATTGAATGCGCCATTGCGCAGCACCGTCTTGATGGCGTCCCGTTCCCCGGACGTGCAGCGCTCGAGCGCGTGAATCACGGCCATGGTGACTTTACCTTCGCGCAGATCGCTGGCCACGGGTTTACCCAGGACGCTTTCCGAAGCCGTCAGGTCGAGAACGTCATCAACGATCTGGAAGGCCATTCCCAGGTTCCGTCCGTACTGTGCGAGAGCTTCTTCCTGTTCGGCTGTAGCTCCGCCGAGAATGGCGCCCATTCGCATGCATACGGAAAACAGGCAGGCGGTCTTGCGGTAGATCAGGTCGAAGTGCTCATCGAGAGAAATGAGCTTGCCGAGCTTTTCCATCTGCAACAGCTCGCCTTCCACCATCTGTTGCGTGAGTTCAATGAGCGTATCGAGAATGCGGAAGTTGCGCTCCTGCAACGCGACTTTGAACGCCTGCATGTAAAGCCAGTCACCGGCCAGCACGCATTTGGAATTGCCCCACTGCGTATTGGCCGCGGGGCGTCCACGGCGGGTTTGGGCCTCGTCAATGATGTCATCGTGGACGAGGGTTGCGGTATGAATGATTTCGACGACCGCGCCCAGGCGAATCGCGCCGCGCCCTTCGTAGTCGAACATCTTGGAAGAAAGAAGCAGCAGGGCGGGCCGCAGCCGCTTGCCCCCGCCGTTGCGGAGGTATTCGCCGATTTCCGTGATGGCTTCGACGTCCGAGACGGTGTCCCGCCCAAACTCGCGCTCAATGGCGGCGAGATCTTCGGCCAGCATGGCGAAGATTTCTTTCCCGTTAATGGCGGTCGAGGTGCTCAAGTTCGTTTACTTTTACCACGGAGACGCAGAGGCACGGAGAAGAATAAATATCTTTAGATCATCAATTCACAAAATGCTTCTCAGTGCCTCAGCGCCTCTGTGGTGTTCAATTGCTTCTGTAATTCGTGAACTGCAAGTCAATCCCAAAATCTTTCGTCCGCAGCGTGGCGATGACTTCCTGTAAGGTATCGCGGTCTTTGCCGCTGACGCGCACCAAGTCTCCCTGAATCGAGGCCTGCGCTTTTTTCTTTGAGTCTTTAATCAGCTTGACGATCTCTTTTGCTTTTTCAACGGGGACGCCCTGCTGAATGGTGATCCGCCGTTTTGAAGTGCCTCCGGCCGCCGGCTCGACTTCTTTGTAGGTCAATCCCTTCAGCGAAATGCCCCGCTTGACCAACTTCTGCTGGAAAACATCATTGACGGCTTTGAGTTTGTATTCGTCAATCGAGTGCAGCACGATGGCGTCTTTGCCGTCCATTTCGATATTCGATTTCGAATCCTTCAGGTCAAAGCGGGTGTGAATCTCCTTCAACGCCTGCTGAATGGCGTTGGAGACTTCCTGCAGGTCAATCTTGCTGACAATGTCAAAAGTGTTCTCTGGCATGACTTTATGAGTCTATAGGATAAATGAAATCGCGGAGCAAGAGTTACAAACAAACTAAATGGAAGCGGCGCTTTCGGGAAGAGAAAAGAAGCGGTAAAAATTCTCAGAAGTCTGCCGACCAATCTCTTCCGGGGAAAGCTTGCGCAATTCTGCCAATTGGCGGGCAGTTTCTTTCACGAATGAAGGCTCGTTGCGTTTGCCGCGGTGCGGGACCGGGGCAAGAAATGGGGAATCGGTCTCAATGAGCATTCGGTCGGGCGGAACTTCTTTGGCAGAATCGCGGATCTGCTGGGCTTTGGGAAAGGTCACATTTCCCGCAAAGGAGATCATGAAGCCCATATCCAGGGCGCGTTTTGCGTGGTCCCATGTACCGGTAAAGCAGTGCAGCACGCCGCCCAATCCGCCCGCGGACCAGTGCTGCTGAATCAGCCGCAGGCAATCTTCCCAAGCGTTATCACTGTTCTCGGAAGGGCGGCAGTGGATCACAATCGGCAGCTTTGCCGCGCGAGCCTGTTCCATTTGCCGGATGAAAGCCTGCTGCTGCAAATCGCGCGGCGAGTGATCGTAGTAATAGTCGAGACCGATCTCGCCCCAGGCAATTACCTTTGGATTTTTTGCGAGGGCTTCGAGTTCCTGAAAATCCGCTTCTTTCGCCAGCTTCACTTCATGCGGATGAATGCCGACGGTTGCATAGATGAAATCATATTGGGTGGCAATGTTTATCGCGCAGTCGAGTGTGCCGGGGCCATTGCCTGTGCCGATCGCGAGCATATTTGCGATTCCCGCTTCGCGTGCGCGAAGGATGACCTGATCGCGGTCGGAATCGAAACGATCACCGTCTAGATGGCAATGGGAATCAATGAACATTGCTGGTTGATTGTCGGCCATGGAATTTGGTCGTTAGTCGTCAGTCGTTGGCCGTCAGTCGCTAGTCATCAGTCGTTGGTCATCAGTCATTACTCGTCAGTCGTTGTTGCGCTCCGAGCTGGCTGTTAGTGATCGGCATCGCGTATACCCATAATGTCATCCCGAGCGTTTTTGGCGGGGGACCTTACGACGGCGTAAGTTATCTCCGCAATGAGCGGGATACATATTCCTGTTCGCTGCGGATGAGTTTATAGACTCTCGTAAGGTCCTTCGCAGCTAAAGCTGCTCAGGATGACATGATCTTGAGGGTGTTTTCGCACTCTAAAATCCCGTTGCTTGATCTGCAATCGTTAATTCTGCAAATCTACATTTCCATGCTGCAAAACTTCATGCTGCAACTTCACCCTGCAACCTCATTCTGCAATTTCATGCTGCAATCTTCATGCGGCAATCTTCATGCGGCATTCTTCATTTACTTCAGCCTTGCCCCCAGCGGCACTTCCTCCAAAAAGCCTGCCAGCACCGGCTTTCCGCCTTCGAGCGAGGCGGCGACGATCATTCCATTCGACTCCAATCCGCGTAGCCTTCTTGGAGCGAGATTGGCTACAATCACGACTTTGCGCCCTACCAGAGTTTCCGGCGCGTATGCTTCCGCGACGCCCGCAAGAATCTGCCGGGTCTCGTAGCCGAGGTCCACTTCCAGCCGCAATAGTTTATCTGCGCCCTTCACCCGCTCCGCCACTTTTACTTGCGCTACGCGCAGGTCAACTTTCGCGAAATCGTCAATCGTGATCTTTCCATCGGTAATGTTGGCGTTGGGCGAAACCGTTGCCGCAGGTTTCGCCGCTTCGCTTGCGGGCGCGGCAGCTTTCTCCGGAGTTGCGGCCTGCGTCTCCGCGATAACCGCGCCGCGTTGCTGGTCTTCCATGGCTTGCATCCTTTCAATGGATTTCTTATCCGCGCGAGGAAACACCGGCTCAACTTTGCCGAGTTTGGTGCCCAATTGCAGTTGTCCCCACTTCAGTCCCGCAAGATCAAACTTCGCGATATCTCCAAGGCCCAACTGTGCCCAAATTTTCGCCGTCGCCTCCGGAATCACCGGATGCGCCAATGCCGTCACAATCCGCAAAGCTTCGGCAGATGTGTACAGTACCGTCGCCAGCCGGACGCGGCTCTCTTCGTCTTGTTTTTCGCCCAGCGCCCAGGGCTCGTTTTCGACGATGTATTTATCCACGGCGGCCACCAAACCCCAGGCAGCTTCCAGCCCGCGCGAAAATTGATATTCATTGAAGAACGAATGAACATTCTGGACGGTATTTTTCGCAAGCCCCGAAATCACATCATCCGCGTCTTTGTGGGCCGCTTTTTGCGATGGGTAGGGCACTTCGCCTTTGAAGTACCGGTTAATCATCGTCAGCGTGCGGCTGGCGAGATTGCCCAATCCATTGGCGAGGTCGGCGTTGTAGCGCTGCACCAGCGCGTCGAAGGAAAATGATCCATCCTGCCCAAAGACAATTTCACGCAGCAGAAAATACCGCAGCGCGTCATTGCCCAAGACATCGAGAATCGTTTCCGCGCGCACAATGTTGCCGCGCGATTTCGACATTTTGCTTTCTTCAAAGAGCAGCCAGCCATGCGCGATGATGGCCTTGGGGAGCGGCAGCTCTGCCGCCATTAAAAATGCCGGCCAATAGACGCAGTGGAAGCGAACGATTTCCTTGCCAATCATCTGCACATCGGCGGGCCAATACTTTTTGTACTTTGATAAATCGCTGGAGCCGTAGCCGAGCGCAGTAATGTAGTTGGAGAGCGCATCCAGCCACACATAAATCACGTGCTTGGGATCATCGGGAACCGGAATGCCCCACTTAAATGTGGAGCGGCTGACGGAAAGATCGCGCAGGCCCGATTTCACGAAAGAAATGACCTCATTGCGGCGCGTCTCCGGGCGGATGAAGTCCGGTTGTGATTCGTACAAGGCCAGCAATTTGTCCTGGAAAGCCGAAAGCTTGAAGAAATAATTTTCTTCCTGCACGGTTTCGGTAATTCGTCCGCAGGTCGGGCAGGGATCGCCCGGCTTGAGCCCATCCACATAAAGTTCTTCGGAGACGCAATACTGGCCGGTGTACGTGCCCTTATAAATAAAGCCCTTGTCGCGGATGAGGCGGAACAACTCCTGCACGCCTTTCTTGTGGCGCTCCTCGGTGGTGCGGATATAGTCGTCGTTGGTAATGCCCATCCGCTGCCACAGTCCACGAAACTGCGCGGAAACATCATCGGCAAACTTCTGCGGGTCGGTTCCCGCCGCCTGCGCTGCACGCTCGATCTTCTGACCGTGTTCATCGGTTCCGGTAAGGAAGTAGGTGTCATTGCCCAGCATGCGCTGCCGCCGGGCAATGGTGTCGCAGGCAATGGTGGTGTAGGCGTGCCCGATGTGGGGCCGCGCGTTGACATAATAGATGGGCGTCGTAATGTAAAAAGTCTTGCTCATGATTCAGGCGTTAGTTAATTCCGTAATTTCGAACGTAGCAAGAAGGCTGCGTTTGCCTTTTTACGAAGTCGAGAAACCTACTTTTGATTGATCCGAAAGTTCTTCGAGTGAATTTTCATCATAGGGAAGCTTTAACCTTGCGTCAAACTTTGGCCCGGGCTCGCTCTGTTACAATCACTTTTTCTTCAATCACTTAGAGGGACCCTTGTATCGCGATCTCGAACGCCGCCTGACGCAGAAAATCCACGATTTTTTGCTGCAAACCTATTCGATTGAACTGCCCCGCATTGTCATTGAGCAGCCGCCAAAAGTTGAGTTCGGCGAGTACGCTCTGCCGATCGCATTTGAGCTCGCCAAAAAACTCCGCAAGGCTCCGCGCAAAATTGCAGAAGAGATAGTTGCAGGCCTCGGCCCACTGGAGGGATTTGAGAAATTCGAAGTCGCCGGCGCTGGCTACATCAACGCCCGGGTGGATCGTGAGTATGTGGCGAAGGCTCTGGTTGAAGATAAAAAGCCAGAGCGGGAGAAAGTCTCCGGCAAAGTTCTCGTCGAGCATTCGAGCATCAATCCGAACAAAGCGGCGCATATCGGACATCTGCGGAACGCCATCCTCGGCGATACGTTTGTACGTTTGTTGCGAAGCGCGGGCAGGGAAGTGGACGTCCAGAACTACATTGACAATACCGGGGTGCAGGTCGCGGATGTTGTGGTGGGGTTTTTGTATATAGAGAAGAAATCGCGGACGGAAATTGAAAAGCTTGCTGCACAGCCGCGCTTCGACTATTACTGCTGGAATCTTTATGCGCGGGTTTCGCAGTGGTACGAGCAAGATGCAGAAAACAAAAAAATCCGCCTTAAGACGCTGCATGAAATCGAACAGGGCGGAAACGAAACTGCGGTACTTGCGGATTTGATTTCGACCGCCGTTCTTCGCCGCCATCTGGAAACCATGGACAGGCTGGACATCGAATATGACTTCCTTCCCCGCGAGAGCGAAATCCTGCACCTGCATTTTTGGGACGCGGCGTTCACCAAGCTGAAAGAATCCGGCGTTCTGATTTTCGAAAACGAAGGCAAGAATAAAGGCTGCTGGGTAATGCGGCGCGCAGGAACCTCTTCAACCACAGAGGGCACAGAGATCGCAGAGGAAACCGTAATCGATCTCAAAGATTTACGCGTAGAGACGTTTCCTTTCGGTCAGGATCATGGTGTTCGTATTACTCACATTCCCACTGGGCTTATCGTGTCCTCAAGGGATGGAGACTCCCAAGCAAAAAACCGCGAGTACGCGATCGAACTATTGCAATCCAAGCTTCAGGGCCTAAGTGCAGCGAAAATCGCCGAGGAAGACCAAAAAGTAATTGTGCGCTCCAACGGCACGGTCGGCTATGTGGGCAAAGACATTGCCTATCACATGTGGAAGTTTGGGCTGCTGGGCCGCGACTTCAATTACGAAAAGTTTTATCGCTATCCCAATGGCCACGATTGCTGGATTTCATCCGAGCAAGGCGTACCCGATCATCCGCACTTCGGCGACGTAGCCGAAATTTATAACGTCATTGACGCCCGCCAATCTGAGGCCCAGGGAACGGTCATTGAGGCCCTCCGCGGGCTTGGCCACAACGGAGCCGCGGACCATTACACGCACTTTTCTTATGAGATGGTCGCGCTCACGCCGCGCTGCGCCGCCGAGCTTGGCTACCAATTGAGCGAAGAAGATAAGGCGAAAAGTTACATTGAAGTTTCCGGCCGAAAAGGCTTCGGAGTAAAAGCCGATGATCTTCTCGATAAGCTCATTGCCTCAGGCAAAGCAGAAGTGGATTCCCGCCATCCCGAGTTGCCCGGCGGCGAACGCGAAAACATCGCTACGAAAATCGCGATTGGCGCGCTGCGCTATTTCATGTTGAAGTTCACCAAGAACTCCGTTATCGCTTTCGACTTCAAAGAGGCGCTCAGCTTTGAGGGTGAAACCGGCCCATACGCGCAGTATGCCATCGTGCGCGCCACGAATATTTTCCGCAAGGGCGGTTACGACGTTGCCGAATTCGGGCGCAATCTCAGCGGTGGGATTGCGCCCGAAGAATTCCAACGCCTTTTGACGGGAGAAAACGGAACGGAGATATGGGAGCTATGGCTGACCGCTTCAAAAACCGCGCATGTGATTGAACAGTGCATCGCCACTTCCGAACCGGCGTACCTCGCAAAGCATATTTTCCAAACGGCCCAGCTGTTCAATACGTTCTATCACCGCTACCCCATACTGTCCGAAGCAGAGGAAGCGAAAAAGAAATTCTTGCTGGCTACCGCTTATGTAGTCAGGCGCGAGCTGATGCGAGCCCTTGCCGTGCTCGGCATCCAGGCGCCGTCCGTAATGTGAGCGTCTGAACTTGCCAGCCTGAGAGTCCGCAGCGAACCGTTGCATGACCCGATAAGTCATAATCCGTAAAATACTGGCCGCGTTACTGTAGTGCCCTGAATTTTGTAATCAGCAACCCTCGTGCCCGCGAACGACGTTCCCGTGAACGAAAGGGCCGTAAGCAACGGATACCTTATCTCTTGAGTGCTATTACTTCCCATCCGGTATTCCCCGGTTTTCTTGCGTGGCCTAGTCTTTGGTTAATGCTTTCGGAGAGACAGTTTCAATGTATATTCGACTTTCCATATTTGCGGTTCTCACTCTCTTAGTCTCCACCTTCGCATCAGCCCAAATGTCCAGCAGGTTCAATTTCAGCGCTGGAGGAGGATTTACAGTTCCGACCGAACGTTTCTCCAACAGTGTGAACACCGGCTGGAATGTGAATTTTCGCGGCGGCGTGAACATCAATCCTGAATTCCTGGCGGACTTGGATTTCACTTACATGAACTCACGTTTCAACGACGCCACGCTTGCGCAATTTGGCGAGCCGGATGGCGGCATCGGGATATGGTCGCTCACCTTCAATCCCATGGTGCGGCTTGCGCCCTCATCGAGTCCCATCCGCCCGTACGTCACGGGAGGATACGGGCTTTATCACCCGAATTTCACTTTGTCCCGGCCAGCCACGGTGCCGACGGTATTCTGCAGTGGCTTTTTCGGCTTTTGTTTTCCGACGACCGTTGGCGTAAACCAAACCGTGGCTTCGAATAGTACGTACAAAGGAGGCTTCAATGCCGGCGCGGGCTTTGATATTTCGCTGGGCCAACACCGGGCGAAGCTCTTCACTGAAGCCCGCTACCATCGCATGTTCACCACTCACGGCGGCGACATTTCCTATATTCCTGTGACATTTGGATTGAGATGGTGAGCATCTGCTTCTATTCTTGCGGCCCGGCGATGCGCGTTCCGTAGCGCCGGAGCCGCTGGTGCAATTGCCGGCGCATGCCTTACCGAGAGTGCTTGTAGCTTCGTCTAGCCAGGCACAATGCAAAGGAACCTTAATGACCAAACAAACTACTCCCCACACGCAGTCGCAACAGAATGTATCTTCCGATCAGACGGATCTCCCGGCGCCAGATGAATTGTCCAGTGAGGCTGGACTTGGAGCCGACGAAACTTACGCCACCATGGAAGGCGCGGAAAGGGGGGGTAATCGTTCTCCCCATCAAACCGAGAGTGGTTCGATACAGCACAACACCGAACCCGCAGAAGCGGCCTACGAAGGCAGCGTGACAACCCGCACTCCCAAAGAAGCGAAACAGGGGATTACATCACGCTCCGCTGAGGAAGAGAGTGAGCGGCAAGAGAAAGTAGTGAGAGACCGCCCGGACGCTCGTGCGGGCGTAAATCACTCCGGGAAAAATGTTGCTTAGAAAAATGTCTGGATGAGAGAGCCGCGGCAATCGGTTATGATTAATTGACGAAAAGGCGAGTATGAAGCGGACAGCAACACACCAGACAGTAAAAGCCACTTTCGTACTATTGTTCTGCGCCGGGGCAGCCATGGCTGCGCGGAACGGGGAGAATATTCCTCCCTTCCCCAAGACGCTCACCAATGCGCATTACGTCTATGTGACCAGTTATGACGGCAACCAGTACAACAAGAACTTGCTGCCGGAAGACCGCGAGGCCATCATCAACGTGCAGCGTGCGCTGCAAAAGTCAGGAAAGTTTGCAGTAGTTTATGAGCCGCGCCAGGCTGACATGGTCATGGTGATACAAAGCCGCAATAATGAAGATGTACTGGCCGTTTATGACGCGCATAGCTGGCGGCACAACGGGGCCTATTTATGGCGGGTCATGTCGAAAGGCGGTTTATTGCAGAAAGACACGCCGCTAATGACCGAGTTCTTTACTGCTTTTAATGCCGCCAAGGCAAAGTGACCGTCGGCAGCAAATGTGCTTCCGTTGAACCCGAACCCGCCTAGTTGCGGTGAACGTCAGTGGATTGCTCCACCACTGTATGTATAGCTGCGATCACAACGTCGGCCCGATCCATCTGAATTTGATGTCCGCTGCCTGCCGCAATAATTTGTGAGCTGTTGGCGAAAAGATGAACCAGGTCTTTTTGCAATGCGCTCCAGGAACCATTCGTGTCCTTGCATTACTGCGGCGTCGCAGTAGTGCTTGTGGGCGCGCCGGGCGCAGCCGTTTCCGCCGGAGCCGACGATGGAGCAGAGGACGCCGCGCCCGTTGCTGGTGTCGGCGTTGCTCCCGCTGTTCCAGCCGATGTGCTGGCCGAAGCTCCGGTCGATGTTCCCATCAGATTGCCGATGGCCTCTCCCGAAATAATCATCTCAACCCGGCGGTTCAATTTGCGTCCCGCGGAGGTGCTGTTGTCCGCGATGGGATTCGTCATGCCCATGCCGCGTGCCAGAGTGTTATTGACGGGGATTCCAGCATCCACCAGATAGTCGCGCACCGATCCAGCGCGCTTTTCCGAGAGCCGCTGGTTAAATTCCTCGCTCCCAATGCTGTCCGTGTAGCCATCAATTTCCAATTTCAAATCAGGATAAGCGCCCAGGATGCCTGAAATTCTGGCCAGGCGTTCACGCGCCGCTGGCTTCAGAGTGTATTGCCCGGAATCGAAGAGTACGTCCGGCATGTTCACGATCAAACCGCGCTCGGTGTCACGGGTTTCGAGCACCTGATTCAGCTGTTGCAGCAGGCGCGCGCGCATTTCTTCCTTCTGCCGGATCGCTTCTTGGCGCTGGCGTTCCGCTTCCTGCGCAGCTTGCTGCGCTTTCAGTGTCTCTGCCTGTGCCTGCTGTTGCGCAGCCAGGGCGGCCGCGCGGGCTGCATCGGCGGCGGCCTTCTGCTGCTCCGCTTCTGCCTGGGCTTTTTCCGCTGCGGCGCGATCGGCCTCCGCTTGGGCGCGGCGGCGGGCGTCTTCTTCGGATTGTGCTTTAGCTTTGGCCTCTGCTTCGGCTGCGGCTTTGGCGTCCGCCTCCGCTTTTTCGCGCGCCTGTTGCATGGCTAATTTTTCGGCAGCGACGCGGTCAGCCTCTTTTTTCTTCAACGTGAGCACACGGGCATCTTCCGCCATTTGTACAGCGCCACGAGCGGCTGTGCCAATCGGCGTGCGGCCCTGTTTGCGTTTCAAATAGTCTTCTGCGCGCGCGAGCATGTCTTCTGCTTTGCTCAGGCTATCGGCAGCATATTGTTGCGCGCCAGCAGCCTTCGCAATGGCTACCGCGTTCCGTGCTTCCAGCAAATCCAGTTGAGTGACCGGAGAAGAGGTCGAGCTGGGCAACTGGTCGGCAGGAATATCAATAGTGTATTGCCCGCTTTCCAGCACATCGAATCTCGCGTCAATCGGCTCCTCAAAGCCTTTGGTATTGGCGCGCAAAATATTCTCTGCAACCACCAGATTGCTCGGACGCACTACGGCGAAATAAGGTTCTGCGGTGATGATTAATCCGAAAGCCTGAAGGTCTGTGGTGACAGTGATGTGGCTTTTGCCATCCGCGCCCGGTGCCATTTCACCCAGATTTACAGACCGGCCCTCGGGAGTGATCGCCCACAGCACATAGGTCAAGTATTGCGGTCCCACGGTTCGCGCGGGCTGCAGCTTCTCTACTTCTGCGTCAATCTCCAGCCGTCCTTGCTTACCATCCACCTTAGCGCGCCCGGTCACCTCCGGCATCAAACTCGTGCCCTTGAAGTCCACTGTGGTGGAACCACCGCGATGGCGGTAATTCACAGCCTTGGTGGTGCGGCCCACAACCTTCACATGGAACATCGGTGTTTGGTCCATGGGAACCACATCGCCGTTGTTCGGTGTTTGCGCCGGGGCCTCCGTTTGTGTGGACGCCGGCGCGCTTTGCGGCGAAGCGCCCGTGTCCTGGGCCAGGGCGCTGCATGCGAAGAAAAGAGCGCACATTAAGGCAAGGAATTGGTTCATAGAGAAAAGTCCTCCAAGCGTGATGGCATCCCAAATTTTATTTGTAAATTACAATGTTTTCACGGAGATTAGCTGGAGGGAAGTGCCACAAGAGCTACCACTAGAGAATGGATTGCAACATCGCAAAATGCCCACCGGCCCACAAAACTGGGCCATGGCTTGCTACAAAAATTGCCATCGCGAAAAGCGAACCGGGGCTGGCTAAAGCGCCGCTCCCGCGCCAAAGAGGCTGTAGAGCAGAACTGCCAAAACAATAATCGTAAAGCCCACATACATACGGTCGCGTTCCACGGCAAAGGCCCAAATGGAAAAAAGCACGCGCACTACCGGCGTGGCGATTAAAAGAAGCAGGCCCAGTTGGATCATGCCCCGGCCTTGCAGAGCAATGGCGTTATGAACTATTCCATGGAACCCGCGTAATGCGGCGGGTTCTCCCTGAAAAGTGTAATAGTCAGGCAGCGTTTTGCCGTGCCGCGTTAAGTAGAGCAATCCGCCAAACGCGACCACCACAGCGGAGATGCTCACGCCGACCCGCAATAAATTCCCGATGATGATTTCAATCTTCTGGTCGCTCCACGACTCAGCCTTGAACATCTAAATGCCTCCGATAATTCCCTTGTAGAGCATCTCAATGCCGAGGACCGCAATGACGATGCTGAACAATATGCGCAGCCACTTGGTCTCTGCTTCCACTAAAATGCGCGCGCCTAAAAGCGATCCGCCCAGCACGCCCAGCATCACCGGCATCGTCAGCCCAGGATCAATATAGCCGCGGGCAAGGTAGACGCCTGCGCTGGCCGCGGCCGTCACCCCGATCATGAAGTTGCTCGTGGTGGTGGAAACTTTGAACGGAATTTTCATCGCCTGGTCCATCGCAAGCACTTTGACCGCGCCGGACCCGATGCCCAGCAGCCCGGAAAGTGTTCCTGCGCCAAACATCAGCCCGAATCCAGTGGGAACATTCTTTACGTTGTAATGCCGTATCCCATTTCCTTCAGGGAAACTGCCATTCATTTTCAAGCGCGTAGCCAATGCGTCCTGCGGGACGTTGCGTTCTTTGGCAGTGCGGGGCCGGCGGGAAAGATAAGCGGAATACATCAGCATCGCGCCGAAAACAATGGCAATGGCGCTCGTGGGCACGCTGCCTGCAATGTAGGCGCCGAACAGCGCTCCGATGGTGGTGGCAATTTCCAAAAACATGCCAATGCGGATATTGGAAAATCCTTCTTTTACGTAAGCGGCAGCCGCGCCCGATGAAGTCGCAATCACCGAGACCAGTGATGCGCCAATGGCATAACGGATATCAACTTTAAAGAAGAGCGCGAGCAATGGAACGAGGACAACGCCGCCGCCGAGTCCGGTGAGCGCGCCGAGCAGGCCCGCCACGAACGAGCCGATGAAGACGAGGCCAGTGAACTCCAGAACGTTCATGGGAGGATAGCCGATGCTAGTGTGCCATAACAGAGTTGAGAAGTTTTGCACCAGCACCAATCCATGCACTCTGAAATTTGGGAAGAATGAAGATGAAATCCAAAGGGAAAAGCTCAGCGATGCTAAAATCAAAAGGTCGGGCATCGGTCCCGCGCAACGCATTCCCGCCAATCCCGCCAGGTCCGGAAGGAAGCAACGGTAACGGGCTCTTGTGTGTGCAGTGGGCCGCCGGTGCCTGGCTTATCTTTTCTTCGTACCAGCCATGTCGCTGCGCGGGTGAATTGTCCGGTGTGCGGGTTGGTTGGGCATGAACTGAATCGCGATTTACTTTTACGGGAGAACCCAAGCGAGTGACCCAACTTGTGCGCGCCAAAATCAGCGCCCTCGGTACCTATGTTCCGCCCCGCCTGCTAACCAATGCCGACCTGGAAAAGATGGTCGAAACCTCGAATGAGTGGATCATTACCCGCGTAGGAATCCGCGAACGCCATATTGTTGAAAAAGGAGTGGCCACCAGCGACCTCGCCGCCGAAGCGGCAAAAGAGGCCCTTAAGCGGCGCGGCCTTACGCCTAACGACATTGAGGCGATTATTGTCGCCACGGTTACTCCTGACATGCTTTTTCCTTCCACCGCCTGCCTTGTGCAGCACAAACTTGGAGCGCAAGGCGCCTGGGGATTCGATCTTTCCGCTGCCTGCTCCGCCTTTGTCTACGGCTTGCAAACCGGAGCGCAATTTATCGCCACGGGCGCGCACAAAAAAGTGATGGTGATTGGCGCGGACGTGATGTCTTCCATTCTTGATTACACCGACCGTGCTACCTGCGTGCTCTTTGGCGATGGCGCAGGGGCCGTTGTGCTTGAGCCGGCCGAGGGAGACGAAGGGATGATTGATTTTATCCATGAAATTGACGGCTCTGGCGGTTGCTCGCTCTACATGCCGGGCGGGGGAAGCTTGCATCCTGCTACGCACGAAACTGTGGATAAAAGAATGCACTTTGTCCATCAGGACGGGGGGGCGGTATTCAAGTACGCGGTCCGCAAGATGGTGGAGTTATGTGAAAATCTGCTCGAACGGAACGGCCTGAAGATCGGCGATGTGGATGTCTTTATTCCTCACCAGGCGAACCTACGCATCATTAATGCGACAGCAGAGCGTCTGCAATTGCCATCCGAGAAAATCATTATCAATATTGATCGCTACGGGAATACCACCGCCGGTACCATCCCGCTGGCCATGCAGACCGCAATGGAAGAAGGCAAACTGAAGAAGGGAAGTCTGGCGTTAATCACTTCGGTTGGCGCAGGCCTTACTTCCGGTGCAGCTCTGCTGCGCTGGGCTTATTGATTTGCGCTGGGCCGGATAAGCTCCGGCAACCCGCTATCTGCCTAGTCGCGCGCAACGGCCACGGCTGGCATATCGGCCGGGTTCGCTTTGGTTTTTACGTTCGCGCTGCTCACTAAAACTACAGACGTGATGACAATCGCGCTTCCGGCCAGAATGAAGCGGTTGACGGATTCGTGCAGCACCAGCCATCCCAGAAAAACTGCTACCACCGGGTTGACGTACGCATAAGTGGAAACTTTGGAGGTAGGCACATGCGCCAATAGCCATATGTAGGCGGTGTAGCCGATCCATGATCCGCAAACGACCAGATACGCCACCGCGCCCAATCCATGGGCCGTCCACGTAACGCGCGCGTAGTCGCCCCGCAACAGCGCCAGTACAAGGTTGCCCAGGCCCGCAAATGTGACCTCCCATCCCGCGGTGCTTAAGGAAGAATCAACTTGCCAGCGTTTGGAGAATACAGACCCAAGCGCCCAGCTAAAAGATCCGCCCAGCAATGCCAAAGAAAACCAGAACTGCATGCGGTGCAGTTTGCCGGTGGAGGCCAGTTCCGGCCACAGCAAAATTGCGGTGCCTGCAATTCCCAGGCCCAGGCCTATTAATCCGCGCGTGGAGATGCGATGGTCGCCGATTAATAACGTGTCGAGCACCAAAAACCAAAGAGGAATAATGGCGATCAGCAGCGCCGCCAACCCGGTTGGCACGTACTGTTCGGCGTAAGCGAGGGTGCAGTTTCCGCCCACCAGCAATAAGACTCCGATAACGGCCAGGCGAAAAAGCTGCTTGCGCGGATAGGCGATGCTCCGGCCTTTTACCTTGCAGTAAGCCAGCATCAACAGGCCGGCGATCAGAAAGCGCGTGGCGCACATCAGCGCCGGAGGAATGCGTTCGACGGCGATATCAATCGCCAAATAGGTGGAACCCCAGAAAAAGTACACCAGCCCGAAGCACAAAATAGTGAGGGAACGGTTCTGGCGCTCGGCATCGGTCATATGCGGGTGGCGTCTAAAAAATATATCTGATTGTCAGGATAAGGATTAGACGATCCGGCATTGTGGCGGGATTCTTTTCTGGTGTTGATTCGGGCGGACATGGTCAAGAATCGAAGAATTCCGCACAGGTACTCTTTGGTTTTGCCAGTAGGTTACGAATGTGCGCGCAGGCAGGGCCCAGGGAATGGCACAATGTCATCATCGCCCTGCGGGCATAGCAAATGCCGCCGCGTTTGCAATCAGTAAGCCAATACTGCTTGCAATGTTAGCCTGGCAGAGATTCCCGGGTGCATTTCTGATTGCCAAAATGACCTTGGTGACTGGGCAGGATTACGTTACGTAAGTCCAATCTGAAAAAGTGCCACTTTGGTACTTTGACGCTCCCTTTACCCCTACATACGATTCCCTTTAATGCGCACAAGTGCAGATCCATTATGGCTTGCATTCCTCATTGCTTGCAGATTCGCCGATGAAGGGATTATCGCGGCGGGGATTTAGCCGCAAGCGGCAGATTTGAGAAGAGAACAAAGTGCGCGAAGGATTCACGCTAAACGGGAACGAGCAAAGCGACGGCGAAGTTTGCCGAAGGAAATAAAGGACGAATGCTGAAAACAGCAATCTCGGAAACGGCGACAATACAAATGAAAGCTATTCACCAATTCGCCCAGGACAAGCCTTCCCGCCAGCAGCCGCCGCAGCCCTTCCCACGATCCGCGACAGGAGTGGCCACTTCGATGCGCGGGTTTTCTCTGGTGGAGATGTTGATCGTGGTTGTAGTGATTTTTATTACGACCGGAATAGGTTTCATCACGTTAGGCCCGGCCTTGAATCAACAACACCTCACCGCGGCATACAACACGACACTTATGGCCATGCGGCAGGCCCGGGATTCCGCGGTCGCCGAACGCGATACATACCTGGTTACATTCAGCAAGGCGAGCATCCCTAACACTGTTTCTCTTACCCGGGAGAGTACGGGTGTCGTTGTTGTCACTTACCAGTTGCCGAAGGATGTGACGTTCGACAATGAGCCGGGTATTCCGTCCTCACCGACTACTAAGCCGACCACGCCGGACGGTTTTGGATCGGGTGCAAACGCTATCGATTTTGGCCAAGGGATCGGCGCAGGTGGCCTAACGACAATTTATTTCCGTCCCGATGGCTCGGCGCAGGATTCTATCGGCCGCATCAACAACGGCGTGATCTACATCGCGCGCTCTGGTGACCTATACAGCTCACGGGCCATAACCTTATGGGGCACTACAGGACGTTTACGCGGCTGGCGGTTGTGGCCAAGCGGAGCTTCTAATATTTGGAGGCAGCAGTGAAGACCTCGCGAAACAATTTACGGCTGTTTCGGACCAACAACCAGTGTGGGTTCACTCTAATTGAAGTTTTGGTCTCCATGGTCGTCCTGATGGTTGGCTTTATAGCCATGCTTGGAGTGTTTGGCATGGCGATCGCAACAACCCAAACGTCACAACAGAATATGATCGCGAAACAATTGGCTTCTGAGGCAATGGAGAGCATTTTCACGGCGCGCAATACTACTCAGCTTGGATGGCCCCAAATTGACAATGTAAGCAACGGGGGCAGTTTCGCGGACGGGCAGCCTTGGTATCCCATTCTAGAGTCTGGAGCGGATGGCATCATTGGCACAGGGG
>Ga0134128_10003696_pt1 | contig 18694 bp, 24 predicted proteins | sample KB31754_FD_96462 | JGI IMG/M metagenome (GOLD analysis project Ga0134128, IMG submission 96462) | Terrestrial soil microbial communities with excess Nitrogen fertilizer from Kellogg Biological Station, Michigan, USA - KB3-175-4 | ecosystem: Environmental > Terrestrial > Soil > Unclassified ... | reverse complement strand
TACATTACCAGTAAATTTTGCGTTGATCACCTGTATATCCCCGCTATCTGTGTATAAACCACCGCCGCCACCTCTTCCACCAAGATAACTGGCAGTAGTGGTAATATTTACAGTGTTATTAATAAAGGATACATTCATCAATCGTGGCGAGCCATGCAGATTACACATACCGCCGCCACCGCCTATAAATGAGGTACCGCTGGGAGCGTTCAGATCAACAGTATCATTTTTGAAAATAACATTTGTAAGTATAGGGCTACCTTCATTATACATGCCCGCACCGCCACCAAAGACACTATCTACATACAATATACCGCCAGTTATAGTAAAACCATTAAGCTGGGCGGTTGAGTCAAGGCTATCTATCCCATATACTATGTGCTTACTATGATACCCATGACCGAGATCGCCACTTAAAAAAGTGAGCGCACCTGTAGTATCAGCCCTTGCGCTCAGAGAGGTTTCAGTTCCATTAAATCCGCCATAAACTGCCACATTATTTTTGAGATAAAAAGATGTATCCTGATTACTATCTAACGATGGATAGTAAGTTCCCTTAGCTACCCAGATAGTGTCACCACTTGCGGCTGTATCCAGTACATTTTTCAGGTTTCCAGCAGCATCAGACCATGAGCTACCAGTGCCTGAGCCTGTCTGTTTAACATAGATGATGCGTGCATTAGCGAGATGAAGACAAAAAAACAGAGCAAAAACGGCAAGGTATATTTTTCTCATTGTCGGGTAGGATTGTTGGATTTACAAATTTTATCAACGATAAACGTCACAACTTAACACATACATTTTATAACTTATTACACCATTCGACGAAAGCACTACTTCATCGGAGGAAAATATCATTTCGTCGGAGGAAGAGACTTTATTTAAGCCGATGAAAGGCCTCGGACATATGCCTGTTTCATATTCATTGTTACATTTTAACAAAAAGACCTGCTTACTTTGCGAAAGGTTGGTATTTCATTATATTATTTTTAAATGGTGGTATATTGATCGGGATATCTTCGGCGATTTTATTTTTTATTTAATGACAATATTTAAAGATTGTTCACGCCTGCCCATACTGCATGAGAATTGCACCGGATTTGAAAGTCTTGCATTCAATCAATTTAAAATGTTTTATGTCCATGCCATCAAACCACCTTCCTCCCTTACCAAAAGTAAAAGGGAAGACCAACAGTTGGAATCTATCTACGAGTCCGTGATTCAACATTGTTTGCGTTAACTCACCAACTCCATATTGCACCATGTCTCTTCCATCCATTTGCTTAAGCTTGCGAAGCTCTTCAACAATATCTCCTTGTATTAGTGTGGAATTCCAACTAAGGGGTTCCTTAAGTGTTCTGGAAGCTACATGCTTTGGCATTTTATTAATATAGTCTGCCATTTTTCCTGTCCGGGTTGGCCATACCTTAGCAAAGCCTTCATACGTCAGACGACCTAATAATAAGGCATCAGAAGAGAAAAGGAGGTTATCTAAATATTCCTGAACATCATCTGTATGATACTTAAAAATCTCGGGAAACATTTCCGGATTATTCACAATCCCATCCATTGATACTTCTGCTGCTACGATAATTTTTCTCATGATTATATTTTTTTTAGATTTTTAAATTGTTTAATTAAAATTAATTGATGATCTTGATTACGATGTTTGTCTTTTTTGTTTTGATTATTTTTTTGCAGGTTCGTATTTGAGAATAACAGTTCCACCACTAAAGGGTGTAGCTTTAATCAATTCAAGATTTGTTGTTTGTTTGAAAATTGGCATACCGCTACCCAATGCAGCTGGCCTTACAAGCAAATGATATTCGTCGATCAGCTGATTGCTGATCAATGACGATACAAAATCGACACCGCCATAAACAATGATGTCATTACCGTTTTCCTTTTTTAGTTTTTTGATTTCATCAACCAAATCCCCATTTTCCATTTTCGCATTTGCCAGTGTTGATTTTGTGATTTTTTTTGAAAAAATGATTTTCGGTATGTCAGTTAATAGTTTTCCAAGCTGACGATCCGGGTCATTTGGATTTGCAGCTACGCCTGCCCAAAAAGGAATAAAATCAAGTGCGGTTTTACTGCCAAGTAAAATATAGTCAACTCGCTCAAGGTTTGTGATGGAATATTTTCTTAGCTCGTCATTCCAATTGGAAATTACAGGTTTACTATCTGTTGTTGCAACAAATCCATCAAGGGATATTTGCATTTGTAATTTTAGTTTAGACATAGTATTTAAGATTTTAAATAGTTTGATTATGAGTACAAAGGTGAAGAAGAAAAAAGAAACAGGTGCTGTAGAAATACGCCAAATAAGAGGTGTTTTACGACCGAAATTGTTTTTATCTTTAGTTAGTGAAAGATGTGAGCATCCTGTTTCGGAATCATCAGTAATGCAGCCTATTGTGGATCAGTATGATATGATAAAATGGTGCGAAGATGTTTTTGGACGATAAATAAGAAAGGCCTCTGTACTGGCCACTTTTTGCTTTTCACTGACTTCTATATTAGCAGCAGAAAGGTGTTTGACTAGAGATTTCAAACCCTTCACCATCCATACTTAAAATAAAAATCGTCAACTTTTTTTCAGTCCATCAAATAACGTTCGAATAACCCCTTTTTTGTCTTTTCGCAGCTGCGCTGCAAATTCTTTTGCCGTTGAGTGCACCTTGTGGTGTTTTTCGCTCCATTCTATTATTTCTACGAGCACAGGTATCAGATCAATACCTTTTTCTGTCAGCTTGTACAATACCTTAGCCTTGCTATCAGGGTGTTTATGCTTAGAGATAACGCCAGCGCATCCCAGCAATGATAGCCGGGCAGCAAGAATGTTGGTTGCTATCTTTTCTTCACTGTTAAGAAAGTCTCCGTATGTATTCTTTCCTTTAAACATCATATCTCGTATTACGAGCAGTGACCATTTATCGCCAAAAATATCAAGGGCGGTACTTATAGGACAATCTGAGCGGTGTATTATTTTTTTCTCTTTCACAAAACAAAAATACAAAAGCACTTGCATTTTACAAGTAATTGCCAGTATATTTACACTTGCAATTTGCAAGTACTTAAAACTTACTATTTAATGACCAAGTTACAAGCCAGAAACGAGGCAATAATTGACGCGCCTATCGATAAGATATGGGCTATAATAACTGACATTAATATGCTGCATAAAGTAAATCCTACAATAGTGAGTGCTACTGGTGTAATGAACATATTAAATGAAAGCCGAACATGCCAGATAAGCAATAGAGGCAAAATTGGTAACGTTACCGAACGGCTTATTGAATTGGAACCAGAGAAAAAAACGGTATGGACAATTGAAAGCGATAATATGGGAATGAGTAAGATGTTGAAGAATGTTCGATTTTGTTTTTTTCTAGAAAAGGTCAACGAACACAAAACGAAAGTCGTAAACGAGACGTGGTATGAGCCAGCGAATTTAATTGCCAGAGTTATGAATGTATTGATGATGAAGAAAATGATATACAAGACGCAGGGGCAGATCCTAGCTAATCTGAAATCAATAACATCAAACTAAAAGACATGACGACATTGAAGAATGAAATTGCAATAAATGCGCCAGTGGATAAAATATGGGCTGTGTTATCGGATCTGGCATTATTGGAAAAGTACGATCCCACTGTACTCAAATCTGAGCTTATCTCTGTTGAAAAATCGGGGATAGGCGCTAAACGAAAGGTGTATATGAAGGATGGCAAAAACTGGTTTGAGGAAAAGATAACAATATGGCAACCAAATCAAACGTTGACAATACAGCTTACAAATTGTACATTTCCCATAAAAGGGCTCAGGCATAGCTACAGTTTTTCATCAAGCGGTGATAATACTATAGTAAAGCAGGTAATGGAATATGAGGTTAAGTTTGGCTTACTTGGAAAACTAATGAACTGGATGATGATTAAAAAACAGTCGGATAGAGGGGTCAAGCTTTTTATGGATGGCCTGAAGAAAATCGTTGAGAAAAACAATAATTAATATGGCGTTTGATGAAAAACTAAATGATAGGATAAGAGAAGCAATGGCTATATATCCAAACACAGAAGAGAAGTATATGTTTGGCGGTACCTGCTTCATGCTTAATGGCAAGATGTGTGTCGGCGTAGTGAAAGATGAAATGATGTGCCGTATTGGTCCGGATGTATATGAAGAAGCCCTTAAAAGAAAGGGTTGCCGGGAGATGGACTTTTCAGGCAAGCCAATGAAAGGCTATGTTTATGTAAATGCCGAAGGATTAAAGACAAAAAAAGATTTTGACTATTGGATCAATTTGTGTGTTGAATTCAATGGGAAATCAAAGGCAGCAAAAAAGAAAAAAATCTCTTAACAAATAAAATAATAACAATGAAAAATTCAATTAACTGGTTTGAAATACCAGCAACAGACTTTGAACGAGCAAAGAAATTTTATGGAAAGCTATTCGACACTGAAATAGAGATAATGCCGCATCCTGAAATGAAATACGGTATTCTTCCAGGTGATATGGAAAATGGTGTCACCGGAGGTATCGTAGAAGGACCTGGTTTCGAACCATCTGATAAAGGTCCATTGATTTACCTAAATGGCGGTGAGGATTTGAGCGGTCCTCTTTCAAGAGTAGAGGAAGCCGGGGGAAAAGTAGTGCTACCTAAAACTTCTATCGGGTCTAATGGCTTCATGGCACATTTTATCGATAGCGAGGGAAATAAAATTGCACTTCATTCGACAAAATGATTCAACACCTGATTTGGTTGCTGCAATATCGAAACACTTAAATTAACAAAGCAGCCGGCTTTTCTTTTAGATAAACAAAGAAATATGCTGAAAACAACTTGAAAGACTATGATGTTATTGCCTTTCCAGTGCGGCAACCTTAAGGAATCGAATCTATATTTAAAGTTTAGGAACTTCTATTTCCTGCCCGTCTGGACTGTGTTCAGACGGGCAGGTATTGTAACTACGAAGCCAATTTCGTTTTTAGAAATCATCTATCCGCGGATGTTTTAAAATATTTTCTCTTTTTATTGTTTCCTCTTTTATACTGAAATCTTAAAAAAAACAGGCTTAAAAGGGGTACAGCCGAATAGACTCTGTCATACTAGAACTATGTGCTCTAAACGAGTCTTAAGATTTTTACAATGTCTTATCTGCAATAACTCCATTAGCATTTAACGATCAAATTTTAAAAATTTCTAAAAAAAAATTATGATAAACCGAATGGTTGCGTGTATATTTGCAACTGATTGGTTTATTATTTTTCAAAACCATAGTTATGAGAAGAGATGTTTTTCAGGCCATAGCCGATCCAACGCGCCGAGGCATCATAGCCTTGATCGCGCTACAGGGAATGTCTCCAAGCGCAATTGCAGATCATTTTAACATGAGCCGACAAGCCATTTCAAAACACATGAAAATTTTAACTGAATGTGAGTTGGTCAAGTCGGATCATCGAGGCAGGGAAATTTATTACCAACTCGAAATAAACAAAATGAAAGAAATTGACAAGTGGCTTGAGCAGTACCGCAAAATCTGGGAAACCCGTTTCAACCAACTGGACGATTTATTATTAAAATTAAAAAACAAAAAAAAATGAACAGTAGTCTCTTATCTGATTTTTCCGTAAACAAGGAAAACAAAACCGTTCACATTTCACGTGAATTTAATGCCAATCTTGAACTCGTTTGGAAGGCATGGACAACAGCTGAATTACTTGACCAATGGTGGGCACCTAAGCCCTACGCCTCAAAAACAAAAGTTATGAATTTTGAAGTTGGCGGACGAAGGTTTTATGCAATGGTAAGCCCGGAAGGACAAGAAGGTTGGTCAATTCAGAAATATACTTCCATTAGTCCAAAAACCAATTTCAAAATGTTGAATGCTTTTGCAGACAAAGATGAAAACCCTCAATTACCAGGTTCTGATTGGGATTTGAATTTCAGCGAACAAAATGGCACGACGATAGTTAATATCATTATTAAAAATGAGTCACTTGCCCGCATGGAAAAGATGCTTGAAATGGGCTTCCGGGAAGGATTTACTATGTGCTTAGAGCAGTTAGGCGAACTATTATCAACATTGAAGTAAGTAAGTATAGCGGAAAAAAATAAATGGTTGAAGTTTTTAAAACAAATGTTCAGAAAAAAGCACAAAGCAAAATGCTGCTTTGTGCTTTGTCTGAAGCATTCCCGCCGTTTAAAATTAATTTTGACCTTTCAGATTGTGATAAGGTGCTTAGGATTGAAGGAGACAATATAGAGGTATCGAAGATAATAGTACTTGTAAAGGATCATGGTTTTAAGTGTGAATTATTAGATTAACAGCAAAAACACGGGGAGAACAGACAACAATATCAAACCAAAGACAAAAATTAAATATAAAACAATATGAGAAAAATAATTTCCTTTATGCACATATCGCTCGACGGTTATGTAGCAGGACCAAACGGAGAAATGGACTGGATCAAAGTTGATGAAGAAATTTTTGATCATGTCGGTAAGCGGATAAGCGAAGGCGATACGGCATTATATGGGCGAGTAACTTATGAGATGATGGAAAATTACTGGCCTACCGCAGGAGACGAGCCCGATGCGAGCAAGCACGACATTGAACATTCAAGGTGGTATAACAAAGTTCACAAAGTTGTTTTATCAAAAACAATGAAAGACGAAGGTTTGACTAATACAACAATTATTAGCGACAACCTTACGGACAGAATAAATGAAATAAAACAACAGACAGGTAAAGAAATCCTGCTTTTTGGTAGCCCGACAGCAACACATTCACTTATTCAATTGAACTTAATTGACGGCTACTGGCTATTTGTTAATCCAATTATCCTTGGACGAGGCATTCCATTGTTTGCAGACATCAAAAACAAAATAAAACTAAAGCTATTGACTACCCGACAATTTACTTCCGGCGTAACCGAACTGAATTACACAGTTGAAGAACAATAACAATGACTCGCTAATCGTGCAGGTGGCCTCACCGGATTTTTACCAGTGAGAGATGCCGAAATGTCAAGACTTGATCTGATAGCAGGGATCAACTTTAAAGTTACCCGCAGTCCGCTGTTTATGACTTCGGACTGCCTATGCCTGAAGTCTGCGACTACAAACAAAAAAGCCGCCCTACTTTCGTAGAGTGGCTTTTGTAGCCCTGCCAAGAATCGGACTTGGATCTAAAGTTTAGGAAACTTCTATTCTATCCCCGTCTGACTTTGTTCAGCCGGGCAGGCATTGCAACTACGAGGCCAATTTTGTTTTGAGATATCGCCTACCAGCGGATGTTTTAAAGTATTTTTCTCGTCTTATTGCTTCCTCTTCTGTGCCAAATTCTTCAAAATAAACAAGTTGAAAAGGGGTATATGGCCGTATAGACTCTGTTATACCAGAATTATGCTGTTCTAAACGAGTCTCAAGATTTTTACAATGTCCTTTATAAAAATAATCGTGCTCAACACTCTTTAAAACATAAGCATAATACATTCGTATACTCTTGTAGCCCCGCCAAGAATCGAACTTGGATCTAAAGTTTAGGAAACTTCTATTCTATCCATTGAACTACGAGGCCAAAAATTGCTGCAAAAATAATTAGGTTGCGGACAACAACAAGTTTTATTTAAATTTCAACGTTGCAAGCAGATGCAAGATGTCTGTTTTCATAAAATTATTTGCCGGGCGAAGGGAATCCACATTGGGTGGTACATCAAAATATAATGCACCTCTTATAAAATTTTTTACTGAATCGGTAGCAATGAATTGATAGGCAGATGCCGCATTACCTCCAACATCAAATAATAAGCTGGTCACTCCGGCTCTGTTAACAAACGGACTCGTTTCTATATAATCGGCCCTGGTATCATGGAACCAGGTCATTTTGTGGGCATCCTCCAGCAACTTTGCAAAGGGCTGTTTGGCTGAAATAACCTTGTAGCTGATATATATAGTGCCATTCATAGAGGGTATATTGATATTTATCCAATATGGATTTTCGGGTTTTTCCCCAAAAAATGAGGTATCACGGGTGATCTTTGCGTAAACCGGATATTCAAAACTATATGGGAACTGAGGATCGTTAAATAGCTGGTAAGCATGTTGAAACGTGTCTATACGAAAATATCCTGCCGGTTTGGGGGTATATGTTTGCGGACGGCACGAAACAATAAAGATGAAAATAAATATGAAAGCAAAATATCGCATGGCCCCAAAACTATAAATATTTGACTGATTAATAAGGGATTGAAACCGATCATCCAATTAAAATAATAAAACGCCCCCATCCTCAAAACCAATTATTATTATGCAGGCGGTTTTTGCTAATTTTGCAGCCTATTCTAAAATCATTGCAAATGGATCAGCAACAAACGCCTGAACAACAGCTTAACATAGAACTTTCAGAAGAAATGGCCGATGGTGAATATGCCAACCTGGCTGTAATCACTCATTCTTTTGCCGAATTTGTGATAGATTTTGTGAATGTAATGCCTAATGTGCCTAAAGCCAAAGTAAAATCAAGAATTGTAATGACCCCGCAGCACGCCAAACGCCTTATGCGCGCGATGGTAGATAATGTGAAACGTTTTGAAGCACAATACGGAGCTATTAAGGACCAGGAATCTATAAATCTGCCTTTTAATTTTGGCGGACCTGCAGCCCAGGCATAGATCAAGCATTTTTATAATACTACATGAACGACAAAATTCTAATACTCGATTTCGGCGGGCAATATACCCAACTTATAGCACGCAGCATCCGTGAACTGAATATATACTGTGAGATACAGCCTTGTACAAAGCCTGTGCAATATGATGAACATCTGAAAGGTATCATTCTTTCCGGGAGCCCATTTTCTGTAAACGAAGCAAATGCACCCCAACCGGATATAAAAGAAATGGCCAACCATGTGCCTGTGCTTGGTATCTGCTATGGCGCACAGCTACTGGCAAAACAATCGGGCGGCGAGGTCGGGAAATCAACACACAGAGAATATGGGCGTACCCATTTGCAAAACATAGTACAAGATCCGCTATTGGCAACAATAAGTAACAATTCGCAAGTGTGGATGAGCCATAGCGATACCATAAAGCATTTGCCTGAGGGGTTTTCCATCATTGCGCAAAGTGAAAAAATACCCGTAGCAGCATTTAAAGCAAATGGTTCTTTTGGCAAACATACTACCTATGGCATCCAGTTTCATCCGGAAGTAACGCATACAACAGATGGCAGGCAATTGCTAAAAAACTTTGTAGTGGATGTGTGTGGATGCAAGCAAGACTGGACGCCTGCATCTTTCGTACAAGAAACTGTAGAAAAAATCAAGACACAAGTTGGCAATGGCAAAGTAGTAATGGCATTGAGCGGTGGTGTAGATTCCACTGTAGCAGCAACACTGATACACCGTGCAATAGGAGATAACCTGTATTGCATATTTGTAGATAATGGATTACTACGTAAAAATGAGTTTCAACAGGTAATGGAAGGCTATAGCCACCTGGGATTAAACACCAAAGGTGTAGATGCAAGCCAAAGATTTTACAAAGCATTAAAAGATGTTTCTGATCCTGAACAGAAGCGCAAAATAATAGGTGGCTCCTTCATTGATGTATTTCATGATGAAGCAATAAAAATAAAAGACGTTCATTTCTTAGGCCAGGGAACAATTTACCCCGATGTAATAGAATCGGTATCTGTAAACGGGCCATCTGTTACTATAAAATCACATCATAATGTAGGTGGCTTGCCGGAAATAATGCATATGTCGCTGGTAGAGCCATTGCGCTTTTTGTTTAAAGATGAAGTGCGCAAAATTGGCCGTGAATTGGGAATAGATAATTTATTCCTCGGCAGGCATCCATTTCCCGGACCGGGATTGGGCATTCGCATATTGGGTGCTATTACTGAAGAAAAAGTGAAAATGCTGCAGGAAGCAGACGCCATTTACATACAACACCTCCGCGACAGCGAATTATACAACCAGGTATGGCAGGCAGGCACGATATTATTGCCGGTGCAAAGCGTTGGCGTGATGGGCGATGAAAGGACTTATGAATATACTGTTGCCTTAAGAGCTGTTACATCAGTAGATGGTATGACGGCTGATTGGGCTCATTTGCCATATAATGTGCTGGCAAAAATATCTAACGACATTATAAACCACGTAAAGGGCATCAACCGGGTAGTATACGACATAAGCTCTAAACCCCCGGCAACTATTGAGTGGGAATAATCATTTTAAAGAAGTTATGAATCGGAAAGCTTGTATCTTTTTTTTACTGACAATACTATTGTCCGGCACTTATGAGCATGCAGAAGCACAGTTCTGGAAAAAATGGTTTGGGAAAAAAGAGCAACAGCATAAGCGTAAACCAGTACAACATAAAAAAGTAGAACCCGTAACAAAGACAAAACCTCCCGAAAAAAAAAGGCGGGAAATAGAATATCCTGCAAGCAGGCTGAAATCGCGTTACAGGGTAGATGTATTAGCCGCCTTATACCTTGACGATCTTGTAAAAAACGATAAGCCTGTTTATAAAGATAAAATCCCGGAGAAGGCACTGCAAGGAATGGATTTTTACCAGGGGATACAACTGGCTGCAGATACACTAAATGAGAAAGGATATGATATAGATGTTTATGTTCATGACATAACAGACCCATCGCAAACACCTGAGGCATTAATAAAAAATAAAACACTTGATTCAAGCGACCTTATCATTGGGGCATTACAATCGCACGAAATACCTTCGGTAGCAGCATTTGCAAAAAAGCATGAGATAAATTTCGTTTCAGCATTATCTCCTTCAGACGGAGGTATAAAAGAAAACCCATACTTTATCCTTATGCAGCCTACATTGCAAGCACATTGTGAATGGATAACAAAACATATTACACAGAAATACCGTAATCAAAATGTAACACTCTATTACCGGACCTCTGCTTCGCTTGATGACCTTGTATATCACTACTTAAATAGTGACGATAGTTCCGTACAATATAAAAAGATACTCTGTAACAATGCACCAGATAAAAAGCAATTGGAGAAGCTGTTTGACAGTACCAGGACAAATGTTATTGTTATGAGCATAATGGACATTGGCTATGCGGAAGCTCTTCTGAAACAACTTTACGAATTGTTCCCGGCTTATCATTTTGAAGTGTATGGTATGCCTTCATGGCGGACAATGCCAAGCCTAAGAAAGCCGGATGCCTACCCTAATGTAGCTATAGATATTACTGCACCTTTTTATTTTGACCTTTCCATGCCAGCAGACCAGGAACTGGATAGGAATTATAAAAAAGAATTTGGAGGTAACGCAAGTGAGCTTGTATACCGGGCTTATGAAACAATGGTTTGGTATTCTTACTTATTAAGGAGATACGGGACGATCTTCGACAATAAGTTTAATGATAACAAGGAGGCGCCTTTTACAAAGTTTGAAATAAAACCAAAGCGGGATAAAGAAGACAATCTGCTATACAATGAGAACAGGCATATATGCCTTTTTAAATACCAGAGCAGCTCCTATATGGTAGAACAATAGCCTATAATTACATCCTGAAGATAAAAGATAATATATTGTTTACTTCTTGTCGTTGCCTATAATAGCAGCACCTGCAGCGTTGGTATTTAGCGTGGTGCCTGCTACTGTGATCTGCTTACTACGCGCGGCCAATATAGCACGGTTTTTCTCCAGCTTCTTTTTGCGCATAGAGTACAGTATTGTAAAAAGCCCCAACGCAAGCGCTACGATACTGGCAAGAGCAATGTTAGGATCGCAATCCTGAACTAATAATGCAACAGTTATTACGAGAATATTTGAAGTGATCAATATGCTCACAGACCCAGAGTGCGTATAACCGAGATCAAGCAGGTAGTGATGTAAATGGGTGCGATCGGCCTTAAAAGGAGATCCTCCCCTGGCAATGCGTGTGCTAAAGACACGAAAAGAGTCGAAAACAGGAATAGATAATATCGCTAACGTTACAATCAGTGATCCTTTATGGCTATGCACTACAGATGCCAATGGCGTATCTACATTGTAAGCATGAACAAACAATATACTTAGTATAGAGATGGTAAAGCCTATCAACAGAGAACCGGTATCCCCCATAAATATTTTAGCAGGTGCTATATTGTATCGTAAAAAACCTACGATAGCACCCATCAGGGCAAACGAAATACATGCAGCACCGATATTATTTACAAACGCAAGGCATACACCCAACGAAAAAGTACATAACACCCCTATAGAACCTGCGAGACCATCAATGCCATCGATAAGATTGAATGCATTTGTAATGAACATACACCCTATAACCGAAAAAGAGACGCTATACCAATATGGCAATTGCTCAATACCTAAAAAACCATGTAATGAATTGACACGAATATCAGCGAAGCAAACTGTGATAATAGCAGCTACAAATTGAGCAAGAAACTTTTTGGACGGGCTTAAAGTAATAAGGTCGTCGTTTATACCCGTTAGAAATAACAGTATAGTAGAGGCTATTATATAATTCCATTTATCGAATATGAGCGGAGTTATAAAAAGACAGGTAACAATAATATAAGCGAAAAAAATCCCTACCCCACCAAGGTTAGGAATAATATTGAGGTGTACCTTTCGATTATTGTCCGGAATATCAAAAAGTCTCTTTCTTTTTGAGATATATATGATCTTGGGGATTGAAATAAGACTCACCGTCAATGAACAGATAAATGCAAGCAAATAAACGATATACGGTGGCAAAACAATCATGAGGTGCAGGCTGAAAATATTATCCTACTATAAAGTTATAATATTAAATTTTTCTTTTTATCCAATTAACCAATATTCACGGCTATCCAACAAATATTTTATGAAACTACAAGATAGTTTTTATCCAGCATTTGCAATAACATCCAATGAAATAGTATTTATTTTACGCCTATGATGCCCGATTAACATTTTGATGTTACGTCAGATTATTAAGTACCTCTAATATCCTGCCGGCAGATCTTCCGTCCCACAAGTAAGGGATATTTCCTCTTTTCCATTTACCTGAAAATACTAACGAAAGTGCGCCAGGAATAGCTTCAGGATTGGTACCGATCAATTCATTAGTACCTATAGTGTACGTTTCCGGTTTTTCAGTAGTATCCTGCAGACTGATACATGGTACGCCCATTACGGTTGTCTCTTCCTGCAACATGGTAGAATCTGTAATGACAGCCATTGCATTCTCTACCAAATAGTTGAACTGCAAATAATCAGGAATATCCATGATATACAGATTTGGCATTTTAAGTCCTATACCTTGTATTGATTCTGCTATACGAGGATTGGTAAATAAAATAACAGGGAGGTTATAAGTAGCCTGGGCTATTATGACCAGCAAATCTTTTAAACGTGATATATCCTCTATATTATTGTGTTGTTGCAGAGTAATAACAAAATAATTTTGCAACTGCAATTCCAGCTTTTGCCATATAGAAGGTTTATTAAAATGAGGAGCCAGCCTGGATAGAGTATCTATGAGAGTATTACCGACAATAAAAATTTTCTCTTCAGAAATGCCTACCTGGCGAAGATTTTCATTTGCTGCATGCGATGATGTAAAATAATAATCTGATACTGAATCAATGAGCACACGATTGACCTCTTGTTGCGAGCGTGTATCATAGTTGCGGACACCAGCATCTAAATGACAAACGTGTATTTTCCCGATCTTCTTTGCAGCTATCGTACAGGCCATTGCAGATGTGCTACTACCTGTTACGAGTAACAGATCGGGCTTATCTGACTTGACGATTTTCTCATACTGCAGCATTATAAATGCTGTTTCTTCAGCTTGCGTTATTGAAGGGATTTCTATATTGATATTAGGACGAGAGATAGAGAGCTGACTAAAAAAAACTGCTGTTGCATTTTTATCATAATGAGGCCCAATGTATATTAAGCGGTACTTTATGTCTTTCCCTATTTTTTGATTTTTATGAATAGCGTCTATAACAGGAGCTATCCTTAAAAAATTAGGTTTTGCAGCCGCAATAATATCAACCAGCATAATTACAATTCAATGAATCTATATCCCCCGTATATTTTAGTTATTACAATGAGGCTTTCAGACAGTAAATATAACAAGCATTTTGAGTGCCGTTCATATTTTGTCTAAGCCTGGATTATTATTTTTTAGTTAGCTTCACTTATATGTGGTTTATTAAATAATTTTTTATAAACACATACAAATTAAAATCAGGTTGCTTCATGGCCATTTGTAATTCACCTCTTATTTTCTTCCTATCCATATTTTTCATTTTTTGTTCCTGTATCAAATGCCAACCTTTTTCAGTAAGCAAATGAAGGCGTTTATCGGGAATAGCATTTTGTTTTTCTAAAAACTGTTCTATACTTTTTGCCAATTCCTCAACCCCTTTTTGTTCTGTTGCAATAGTTTTAATGACAGGAATTTCATCGCTTTTGCCGGCCTTTTCGTGCACCAATATCCTGAGGTTTCTATACAGGGCTTCTGACATATCACGGTCGGCCTTGTTAACAACAAAAATGTCGGCTATCTCCATAATTCCTGCCTTCATGGTCTGTACAGTATCGCCGGCTTCGGGAACAAGAGTTACAATAGTGCAGTCTGCCAAACCTGCTATTTCCACCTCGCTCTGCCCTACTCCTACCGTCTCGACCAGTATGATATCGAATGGCGCATTTTTTATGAGGTCGGAAATCTCTATGATTTTAGGATGCAAGCCTCCCAATGCCCCTCTTGTCGCAAGTGAGCGTATGAATACATTATCATTATTATAGAAATCACTCATCCTGATCCTATCGCCAAGCAGTGCACCATAATTAAAAGGAGATGATGGATCGACAGCGATAACGGCAATCTTTTTCCCCTCTTTTATCCAATGATGCAATAAGGCATTAACCAGTGTACTTTTACCTGCACCAGGGGGGCCAGTAATACCTAATACTTTACTTTTTTGAGTGTCGTACAATGATTGCAAAAGATCGTAATAGCCGGGCAGATCATTTTCTACCAAAGTAATGCCTCTCGCCAAGGCACGAAAATTGCCATTTTGTATCTGTAAAAGAAGTTGTTTTATCTTGTCCTGCACTAAATTCCGTTTAAGTTCGTTTTAGAATAATATCCAGGTTGTGAGCAAAAGTAATTTTCTTAATTATAAAGTTTTAGCAAAATCGAATATTGCGCTGTTTTGCATTGTGGCTATGATGGTGGGCTTTTTAGTATCCAGACCTGTAAATTCCATGGCTATGATATTATTTGGCGTTAATGCACTCAGAGATGTGCATCCCCGCCGCTGGTTGCGAAACAAATGGTGGCTGGTGGGCTGCTGTTGGGTAGGCCTCTATGCGATATCTTATTTCTGGAGCCATGATATACCCTACTGGAGCGAGCGATTCCAGGTAAAGCTCCCAATATTATTATTGCCGCTCTCATTCGCCTTCTTACCAAAGTTTTCGGTAAAACAGCTAACAATATTTACAGTATCGGTAGCTATACTTTTTCTTGCGGGTGCTTGTTATAGCGTATCATTTCTTATCAGCAACCCTGCGTACTATATCCATCAATATGGTCAATCGCATGTATTACCTGCTCCATGTGAAGATGACCATATAGTGTTTAGCATGTCTACCACCCTATTCATCGTATGGTGTGTATATTTCTGGCCACGACTTAATAGCAAATTTCTAAAATGGTTTGTGGGATGCACTATAGTATTACTGGGTATTTACCTGCACATACTCGCCGCCAAAAGCGGGTTAATGGCTTTTTATTTGTTTGCGACCTGCTACAGTATATACCTGCTGGCTATCCGAAAAATAATAACAGGCTTTTTAATCATCGTATCCCTATTATCGTTTCTGATAATTTCATTCAAATATATCCCCACCTTCCAGGGACGCCTCAATTATATACATTATGCATATAGCATGTATGAACAAAACGACAGCTCAGGAAATTATGGTGACATAGGCCGGCTGATATCGTATGACATAGCTTTAAAACTCATAAAAAAGCACCCTGTGACAGGTGTAAGCGCCGGCGATGTTTTTGATGAGATGAAAAAGGGATACGAACGCTGGTACCCGGAAATAACCGATGAAAATAAACTATTGCCCCACAACCAATTTCTCACTGTTACATTGGCCTGCGGCATACCGGCAGGTATTATTTTTTGCATTTGGGTTTTCATGCCCTTGAGCTGGCTAAGAAAAAACAGGGTGAGCTTTTTCTTTTTCATTACATGGCTATCATTATTATTATTTGAGTTAATGATAGACCCGGTGTTAGAAATACAATACGGTGTCTTTGTATATTTGTTTTTCATCCTGTGGCTGAAATTAGAATTGACTGCCGATATAAACCAGGAGAAAAATTTAAAGGCGTAATAGTGTTATGATCAATTTTATTCCCATTTTCCCATTAGATATTATTGTATACCCCGGAGAATCACTCAATCTGCATGTTTTTGAACCACGATATAAGCAACTGATAACGGAATGTATCGAAGAAAAGAAACCATTTGGAATCCCGGCCGTATTGAATAAAAAGCTTGAGGAATACGGGACCCTGATGGAAATCACAGAACTGGTAAAGGAATATGATAATGGAGAGATGGATGTACGCACAAAGGGTACAGAAATATTCCGTGTACTTGAAATAATAAAGCAAATCCCAGACAAGCTATATCACGGAGCGATAGTGAAATACCCTGAAAATGTGATGGAACATGGAGATACTACGCTTGCTACCCGTGTGATATCTGAAGTGAAAAGATTGTACTCTTTATTAAATGTTGAAAGCAAATTCCCTGAACAACAAACAGGCGCCATATCTTATAAAATTGCTCATTTTACAGGCCTGGCGAAGGAACAGGAATATGAATTGCTTTGCATATTTACAGAGCTGCAGCGCCTTGAATACCTGCGCAGGCATCTGAATAATATAACACCTATGCTGAAAGAACTGGAGGAGGTAAAAGCACGAATACAAATGAACGGGCACTTCAGGAACCTTTCCCTTGGAGATTTAGATCTATAACTGTTGCCCTTTTTCAAGAATAATTTTTTTACTATCACAATGATTGGTATTTTTTCTTATTTTGGCAGTTCGCAACCTAAAAGCACGTATTATGTCTCTAAATCTGTGTGTTGATTGGGGAAATAGCAGTGTGAAAACTGCCTTATTCAACGATGAAACGCTCGTTGATACTCAAACCTTTTCTCATAATGAGGCAATATCCTCGCTTTCGTTTTATGTAGACGATCATAAACCTGTAAAAAGCATACTCTGTTCAGTTGCCAATCATCCGGATGGCCTTGAAAAAATGTTGCAATCAAGAACATCAGGATATGTAAAACTTGACGGCCGGACCCCTTTGCCTGTCATGAATGCCTACCTTTCACAGGAAAGTTTAGGACCAGACCGCATAGCACTTGCTACAGGTGCGCACCTGCTCTATCCAAATAAAAATAATCTTGTAATAAGTCTGGGTTCTTGCATTACATATAATTTTATTCAAAAAAATAAAACGTTTCGTGGGGGTGCTATATCTCCAGGTCTGCATATGCGACTAAGGGCCATGCACGAGTTTACCGATAAGCTTCCGGAAGTAGATGTGGATGGTGAATTATTATTATTAGGATATGATACAGCAACCTGCATGCGCAGCGGAGCAGTGCTTGGAATGGCTTGCGAGATAGACGGGATAGTAGGAGAATACAACGAACAATACCAGGATTTTAACGCTATATTAACGGGGGGTGATGCACCCTTCTTTGCAACCAAACTTAAAAGTAAGATATTTGCAGACCCCGAACTACTATTGAAGGGGTTAAATCTAATATTAAAACATAATGTACCGATACCACGCTAAGTACTTTTTACCCATTTTAATTCTTAGTTTTTTTGGAATTCAGGCTTTTGGACAAACAAGTACAGTAAGCGATCCGCTATCAACACGTGAAAATGCGCCATATTCACGGTTCGGGATCGGTGAAATGTGGGATGGCGATAATGCTTTATTGAGGGGGATGGGACATATTTCATCGGCATATGAAAGCCCGGTATCTGTAAATTCTGACAATCCAGCTTCTTACGCATTTCTGGCATTAACAACTTATGAAGTAGGCGCAGAAGCAAGTATAAGAACATTAGCTTCAGCTGATCAAAACTATACTACAGGTACTGCCACATTATCATATCTAAACATTGGTATACCTATTGGTAAAAATGCAGGCATGTGCATAGGTATGCGTCCGTATACGCATATCTATTACAATTTTGCCGATACAACAAACACTGCACTTGGAAACAACACTATCAATTCACTGATTGGTACAGGTGGTGTTAACTATGCTTATGTCGGTGCCGCAGGAAAGTATAAAAATTTCAGTATCGGATTTAATTTCGGGTATATGTTCGGAAATATCAATACATCCAACAACATATATAATTCAGATACAACCAATGCATACAATTCTGAGTTTATCCAGAATACCAAAATAGGAGGTATTTATTATAAACTTGGTGCAATGTATGAGGGCAAACTAAGTAACAAGATTGGTCTACGGATAGGGGCCACTTTTACCATGCAACAAAACCTGAATGCATGGCGTGATGAATATTGGATAAGTACTCATGCTTATCCTGATACAGTG
>Ga0134128_10003695_pt1 | contig 18696 bp, 18 predicted proteins | sample KB31754_FD_96462 | JGI IMG/M metagenome (GOLD analysis project Ga0134128, IMG submission 96462) | Terrestrial soil microbial communities with excess Nitrogen fertilizer from Kellogg Biological Station, Michigan, USA - KB3-175-4 | ecosystem: Environmental > Terrestrial > Soil > Unclassified ... | reverse complement strand
TGCCGGAGCTGCGTCAGGGTGTGCTCGATTGTCCGGCGACGGTGGTGCATGGATGGCGGGACGACGTCGTCCCATTCGAGCACAGTGTGCGTTTTGCGCAATCGTATCGCGCTGCGCTGCATCTCCTGGAGAGCGACCACAACCTGCACAGTCAGATCCGGGTGATTCAGCATCTCTTCGAGTACTTTCTGATTGCGCTAGATCTTCCGGCGCTGGCCTTCGAGTAGCAATCCAGCGGGATGAACTGGCTGTTGCATCGCGTACTCGCGTTGTGGGTGCGGTACCGGGTCCTGCCCGAGGACATCACCGGCCGCCTGCAGAGCCGCTCCGCCGCCGTGTGTTACGTCCTGGAGCGGCGCAGCCTCACCGACCTCGCAATCCTGCAGCGTGCGTGCGTGCGGCTGAAGCTGCCACGTCCCCGCAAGCGCCTCATCGGTGAATCGTCCGACCTGCGCTCCTACTTCTACCTCAGTCGCCCGCGCGGCTTCTGGGACGAGCGACTCGACCGCCGACCGCCGCCGCAGCTCGATCAGATGCTCGCGGCGCTGGACGCCGCTCCCGAGCTCGATATCGACCTCGTACCCGTCGCGGTGTACTGGGGGCGGGCGCCGCAGCGGGAAGGATCCTGGATTCGCCTGTTGCTGGTGGAGAACTGGGCGCTGACCAGCCGCGCCCGCAAGCTCCTGCAGGTCGTCTTCAACGGCCGTAATACTCTCGTCGAGCTCGAAGAGCCCATTTCGCTGCGCAGCCTCCTCGGAGATGAGATCGGGCTGTCGGTGCGCGGCCGCCGGGTCGCCCGCTCGCTCCGAGCGCTCTATGCGCAACAGCGTGCCGCGCGCATCGGGCCCGACCTCTCTCACGGGCGCACGATCGTCACACGGGTGCTGCGGACGCACGCAGTGCGTGCCGCTGTCGCTCAGGAAATGCGCGAGAAGCAGCTTACCCGGCGCATGGCGCTGCTTCAGGCCGCACGTTATGCGGAAGAGATTGCCGCGGACTACTCGCATGCCTTCGTCCGTTTCCTGGAACGCCTGCTGACCTGGCTCTGGAACCGTCTCTATGACGGCGTCGCCGTCGGGCATCTGGAGACGCTCGAGCGGGCCGCTCAGGGCAACGAGATCGTCTACGTGCCGTGCCATCGGAGCCACATGGACTATCTGCTGTTGTCGTATGTCATCTACGTCAACGGCTACCCCGTGCCGCACATCGCGGCCGGCATCAACCTCAACCTCCCCATCGTCGGGCGGCTGCTGCGCATGGGTGGCGCCTTCTTCATCCGCCGCAAGTTCCGCGGCAACGGCCTCTACACGGTCGTCTTCATGAAATACCTCGCCGCCATCATGGCGCGGGGACACTCCATCGAGTACTTCATCGAGGGCGGCCGCAGCCGCACCGGCCGTCTGCTGCAGCCCAAGACCGGCATGCTGTCGATGACCGTGCGCAGTTTTCTGCGGGATCCGACCCGGCCAGTGGTCTTCCTGCCCGTGTATTTCGGCTACGAGCGCGTCGTCGAGGGGGCCACCTATGTGGGCGAGCTCTCGGGCAAGCCGAAGGAGAAGGAAAGCGTGCTCGGTCTCCTGCGGGCACTGCGTAAGCTCCGGGAGCGCTTCGGGCGGGTGCACGTCAATCTCGGTGAGCCCATTGCGCTCGAGGACGTTCTCGATCGGTATGACGCGGACTGGCGCAGCCGCACGTTCGAAGATGACGTCCGCGTACCCTGGATCGCAGCTGCCGTCGATGAGCTTGCCGGCCGCATCATGTGCAACATCAACGCAGCCGCGGCAGTCACCCCGATCAACCTGCTCGCGATCATCCTGCTCGCCATGCCGCGGCAGGCACTCGCGGAAGCCAACCTCGAGCGCCAGATCGACCTCTATCGCGCGCTGTTGCGCGGATTTCCCTACAGCGACCGCATCACCATCACCGACCTGAGCGGCGCCGACATCATCGCTTATGGTGAGGCGATGAAGATGCTGCAGCGCCAGAAGCATTCATTGGGCGACATCGTGCGCATGAGCGACGAGAGCGCCGTGCTCGCGACCTATTTCCGCAACAACGTGCTGCATCTGTTTGCCATGCCCTCACTGCTGGCATGCGTCTTCTCCAGCAACGCGGAAGTGCGGCACGATGACATCCAGCGTCTTGCGTGGCGGATCTATCCCTACATCGCCGCGGAGCTCTTTCTCCGCTGGAGCGAGGACGAGCTCCCCGCCGTAGTCGACGGCGTGCTCGAGTGCTTTCGGCATCATGGCCTGGTCCAATCCGACGCCCACCGCACCGTCTGGCGCCGTCCGCCGCCTTCTTCAGGGGAGGCCATGCAACTGTCGCTGCTGGCTCAGGCCACGATCCAGACGATCGAGCGCTATTATCTCGTCATCGCCCACCTCATCGCCGCCGGCAGCGGTGAGATCACCCAGTCGGTGCTGGAGGAGCGCTGTCAGCTCAACGCGCAGCGCATCGGCATGCTCTATGGCCTGAATTCCCCGGAATTCTTCGATCGCACTCTGTTCGAGAACTTCATCGATCTGCTGCGCCGCCGCGATGTCGTCCGCCAGAGCAGCGTCGGCAAGCTGGAGTTCGACGACGTCCTGATGCATGTCGCCGCCGATGCGCAGTTCGTGCTGAGCGAGCAGATCCGCCATAGCATCCTGCAAGTCACCCACGGGTGATGTCTCATTCGTCCCAGCGCACCCGGCCGCGCAGCTGCTTGGTCCTGCGTCGCTGGGTCTTGCCTTCCAGGCGCCTGGTGCGTGACGCACGCGTGGGGCGTGTAGCCTTTCGAGGCGTGGGCGCCACCAGCGCGCGCCTCACGAGCTCCGTCAGCCGCTCCAGCGCTTCGCGGCGATTTCCCTCCTGCGTGCGCTGATTGCGCGCGATGATGAGGAGTGCTCCGTCCTCCGTTACGCGCCGCCCTGCCAACGACCTCAGCCGGTCCTTGACCGCCGGCTCGAGAGATTGCGTCCCGGCGAGATCGAATCTGAGCTGTGCGGCCGTCGCCACCTTATTGACGTTCTGGCCGCCCGGCCCCGACGCGCGCACGAAGGACCATACGAGGTCCTGATCCGGCAGGAAAATATCCGGTGTGATTTCGACAGACATCGTGCGAAAGCAAGCCATTAAGCGGCGCAGGGCCGTTCCTTGGGCCGCGAGATCGAAAAAGCCAGACGGCTGGCCGCGCAAATCGCTTCCGGCGATCTGCGCCAATGAACTATGCGTTGAGGTCGGGGATGAGCTCGCTCTCGAGACGCGTGATCTGATCTTTCAGCATGAGCTTGCGCTTCTTCAGCCGTTTGAGCTGCAGCTCATCGACGTGCGCATCGAGTGAGAGGCGCGTGATCACCTCGTCGAGGTCGCGGTGCTCGATGCGCAGCTGTCGCAGCTTCTCCATGTTGCGGAACAGATCGCGGTCGACGTTGTCTTCGATTTCCGCCATGGCCTAAGGAGGGGCTAGAGCAGGACCAGCGCGAGACGTTTTCCTCGGACCCCTCCCGCTCGCGCACGCGGGTCTCAGAAGCCGGCGTGCGGCTATCATACGCCCGGACGATGCCGGGAGCCCTTGAAAAGGCGCTTTCCGGCGCCATCGTCGTCTGCGTGGAGCGCCCCGCTAGCTGCCTCCCGGCGGCCCTCTGCGCGGCTTGCCGCGCCGCGGGCGGCTTGATCCTCCCGGGTGGCGGGAGTGGCCGGAATGACCGCCCGAATGGCCGCCGGCACGCCCTCCGGAGTGCCCGCCCCCATGTCCCGAAGGCTTCCGTCCCCGCTCGCCGCCATGGGGGCGCCGGCGAGTTCTGGGCGCCAGCTCTCCTTCGGCGAGGCCCATGGCGAGCATGCCCGGCCCGATCGGCGCGGAAGGGATCTTGTGGCCGAGGTAGCCCTCGATATCGGGCAGGGATACCGCGAACTCCTCACAGGCGAAGCTGATGGCATCGCCCTCCGCGCCTGCGCGAGCGGTGCGCCCGATGCGATGGACGTAGTCGGCGGCATCCTGGGGCAGGTCGAAGTTGAAGACGTTACTGACATCGGGGATGTGCAGTCCGCGCGAGGCGACGTCCGTCGCGATCAGCACCGCGAGGTCGCCGTTGTGGAAGTCTCGCAGGAAGCGCAACCGCTTAGCCTGCGGCACGTCGCCAGAAAGCGCCTGCGCGTGAAACCCGTTGGCCTTGAGCGTGCCCTCTAGGCGCTCCGCCATGCGCTTGGTGTTGACGAAGATCATGGTGCGCCGCGCCTCGCTCTGGCGGAGCAGTCCGACCAGCAGCGGAACCTTCTCCTCCATCGAGGGGTAGTAGATGATCTGACGCACGCGGTCGACGGTCATCTTGTCGGGCTCGATGCGCACCAGCTCCGGGTTGTTCATGTGCTCGTAGGCCAGCTCCAGCACGCGATACGAGAGCGTCGCCGAGAACAGCATCGATTGCCGGCGCTGCGGCTGCGGCAGACGGCGCAGGATGTAGCGGATGTCGGCAATGAAGCCGAGATCGAACATCCGGTCGGCCTCATCGAGCACCAGGACCTGCGCATGCTTCAGGTCGAAGACACGCTGCTTGTAGTAATCGATCAGGCGGCCCGGCGTGCCGATGAGGACGTCGATCCCTTCTTCGAGCTGCCGTCGCTGCTTTTCGTAATCGATGCCGCCGTAGACGACGGCATGCGCGAGGCCAGTGTGCCGGCCCAGTGCCTCCGCATCGTGATGGATCTGCACGGCGAGCTCACGGGTGGGCGCAACGATGAGCGCCCGGATCGACGTGGGATTGCGGCTCGCCGGTGCCGGGTGCGTGAGCAGGGTGTGATAGAGGGCCACCAGGAACGCGGCTGTCTTGCCGGTGCCGGTTTGCGCCTGCCCGGCGACATCGCGGCCGGAGAGGGCGATCGGCAGCGTCTGAGCCTGGATCGGGGTGCAGTACGTGAACCCGGCGTCGCGAATACCCTGCAGGACGGGCTGGGCGAGGCCGAGGCTGTCAAAGGAGGGAGAGTGTGGATCAGTCATCAATAAAGGCTTATAATGTTACGCCGATGGGTTGGTGGGCCTTGCAAAATCGGCCCGGAAGCGCTACAAAGCGTATCAAGACGGCGGGCCAACGGCCCCCACCTGCCGACTCCGGGTTCTTCCCAGCAGGCTTTCCTAATAGGCTCAAGCTTCATACTCATTTCACGAGTTAGTGTAACCGTTTGACGGGTGTTTCTGGCACGGACTTTCCCCGTCCCCCACCCGTTTCCTCAATTCAAAGCCCTTCGCAAGACGAAGAAGACACCTTTCGCACTCTGTATTCGACGGAGGTTGAACCGCGTGAGCAATCCGCACATCGTGCATACCACAGACGCCACCTTTGCCCAGGACGTCCTCAAGTCCGACAAGCCCGTACTCCTCGATTTCTGGGCGGAGTGGTGCGGTCCCTGCAAGATGATCGCGCCGATCCTGGATGACATCGCCAACGAGTACCAGGACCGGCTCAAGATCGCCAAGCTCAACATCGACGAGAACCCGCACACCCCGCCGAAGTACGGCATCCGCGGAATTCCCACGCTCATCCTCTTCAAGAACGGCACGGTCGAGGCCCAGAAGGTCGGGGCCTTGTCCAAATCGCAGCTGGCGGCCTTCCTGGACAGCAATCTGGACGACGCCGCCGGCGCGCAGGCGCAAAGATGAGAGGCTATCTCGGCAATCAGGGCCGCAACCGGCCCAACAAAGGCCCGCGCCACGGCGGCGGTCGTGACCGCGACGGCAATCGCGACGGCAATCGCTCCAACGGCAACGGCGGCGGTCGCCCCGATGACCTGATGCACGAGCCGGAGGTTTTCGAGGCCGACGACTCTGAGATCATCAGTCCCGCGGAACTGAAGCAGTCGCGGGCTTCGATGAACCTCACGGAGCTCAAGGCGAAGCCCATCCACGAGCTGGTCAAGGTCGCGGAGTCCGTGGGGCTCGAAAGCCTCGCCCGCTCGCGCAAGCAGGACATCATCTTCTCGATCCTCAAGGCGCACGCGCGCAATGGGGAGAACATCTACGGCGACGGCGTGCTCGAGATCCTGCAGGACGGCTTCGGCTTCCTGCGCTCGGCGGACGGCTCCTACCTGGCCGGCCCCGATGACATCTACGTGAGCCCGAGCCAGATCCGCCGCTTCAACCTGCGCACCGGCGATACCATCTCCGGGCTCATCCGCCCGCCGAAGGATGGCGAGCGATACTTCGCGCTGCTCAAGGTCGGTGAGATCAATTTCGACTCGCCCGACAGCTCGCGCTCCAAGGTCCTGTTCGAGAACCTGACGCCGTTTCACCCCACCAAGCGCTTGAAGCTCGAGCGCGGCAACGGCTCCACTGAAGACCTCACTGCACGAACGATCGACCTGGTGGCACCGATCGGCAAGGGCCAGCGCGGCCTCATCGTCTCACCGCCGAAAGCCGGCAAGACGATGCTGTTGCAGAACATTGCGACCGCCATCACGGCCAACCATCCCGAGGTCTACCTCATCGTCCTGCTCATCGACGAGCGGCCGGAGGAAGTGACCGAGATGCAGCGCACCGTCAAGGGCGAGGTCGTCTCGAGCACGTTCGATGAGCCAGCGGCCCGCCACGTGCAGGTCGCAGAGATGGTCATCGAGAAGGCCAAGCGCCTGGTCGAGCACAAGAAGGATGTCGTGATCCTGCTCGACTCGATCACACGTCTCGCACGTGCCTACAACACGGTAGTGCCCTCGTCGGGCAAAGTGCTGACCGGCGGCGTCGACGCCAACGCGCTGCAGCGACCGAAGCGCTTCTTCGGCGCGGCGCGCAACATCGAGGAGGGTGGCAGCCTCACGATTCTAGCCACCGCGCTGATCGATACCGGCTCGAAGATGGACGATGTGATCTACGAGGAATTCAAGGGCACCGGTAACAGCGAGATTCACCTCGACCGGCGTATCTCCGAGAAGCGCGTCTTCCCCGCGGTCAACATCAACCGCTCCGGGACCCGCAAGGAAGAGCTCATCACCGATCAGGGAGAGCTCGCCAAGATGTGGATTCTGCGCAAGCTCCTGCATCCCATGGACGAGCTCGCCGCCATCGAGTTCCTGCTCGACAAGATGAAGGACACGAAGTCGAATGGGGAATTTTTCGAGGCGATGAAGCGCTAGGTCTTCCGGCGCGTCCTCGCGCCGCTACATGGACGGGGTTCGCGCAGCGAGCCCCGTCAAGACCCGCGCGCAGCGCGTCAAGCAGTGCCGACCAGCCCGCCGAGGACCTCGGTGTGGCTCGCGTGCTCCCGCCAGGCGGTGAGCGCTTGCGCCAGGCGCGCCGGCGGGATCATCGCATCCTCCAACAGCTCGAAATACTCGTTGCGGGCGAGCATCGTTGCCGCCACGGAGGCGCAGTATTCGCTCTCCAGCCAGGACGCCAAACGATCCGATGCAGTGTGTATCGCGGTCATCGTCACGCTCCTCCCCGATTTCCATATCGGCAATGCAACGACCATACCAGCACGATTATGCGCCTGGCAGCGGCTGCTGGAGCAGCAAAATAGAAACTGATTCAGCGCGCATTCAGGCCCCGGATTCGAAACGGGAAATGGCCGCGGCCGACCGTGCGCCAATTTACAAAGGGCGCCCGATTGCGCGATAGCCGATGTCCCGGCGGTAGCTTGCTCCAGGCCAGTGCACCGCATCGGCCAAGGCGTAGGCGGATCTCTGCGCATCGGCCACCGTTGCGCCCATGCCCGTGGCGCAGAGGACGCGACCGCCGCTGACGAGGACACTGTCACCGCTCAGCCGTGTCCCCGCATGAAAGATCTTTCCCGGCAGCCTCGCTGCTGCATCGAGTCCCGAGATGGCCGCTCCCGTGCGGGGTGCTTCCGGATACCCTTCCGCCGCCATCACCACGCCGAGCGCGGCGCGGGCATCCCAGCTCGCCTGGACCTGGTCCAGCCGGGCCTCGAGCGCCGCCTCGCAAAGCAGCGTCAGATCCGACTGCAGCCGCATCAGGATGGGTTGGGTCTCCGGGTCTCCAAAACGGCAGTTGAATTCCAGGACGTTCGGCGTGCCATCGCGTGCGACCATGATGCCGGCGTAGAGGAACCCCGTGTACGCCATCCCGTCCGCTGCCAGACCCTGAATCGCCGGCTCGATCACCTCCCGCATGATTCGGGAGTGAATGGCCGGCGTGACCACGGGCGCCGGCGAGTACGCGCCCATCCCCCCGGTGTTGGGTCCGCGATCGCCGTCCTCGAGCCGCTTGTGATCCTGCGACGTCGCCAGCGGCAGCACGTGAGTACCGTCCGCCATGACGATGAAGCTCGTTTCCTCTCCCTCGAGGAATTCCTCGATCACCACTTCACGCCCGGCCTCACCCAGTCGTCCAGCCAGCATAGCCTCCGCGGCAGCGACGGCTTCCGCAGCCGACTCTGCAATCACCACGCCCTTACCCGAGGCCAGGCCGCTCGCCTTGACGACGATCGGTGTGCGCTGCCGCAGCACCACTTGGCGGTCGAAGGTCTCCCGGGTGACCGTGACCGAGGTGGCCGTTGGAATCCGATGACGCCGCAGGAACTCCTTGGCGAAAGCCTTGGAGCCCTCGAGCTGCGCCGGCGCCTGTCGCGGCCCGAAGCAGCGGAGCCGGCTTCGATCGAAGGCGTCGACGATGCCCGCGACCAACGGCGCTTCCGGCCCGACGATGGTGAGTGCGACATCCTCCGTGCGCGCGAGGTCTACCAGCGCGCCGATGGCGGTCGCCTGGACCGCGACGTTGCGCACCTTCGCCTCCCGGGCGGTGCCCGCATTACCCGGCGCGACCAGCACCTCGGTAACGCGCGGTGAGGCGGCGCATTTCCAGGCAAGGGCATGCTCGCGGCCACCGGAGCCGACGATGAGGACTTTCATCAATGCCGGAAGTGACGGATACCGGTGAGCACCATGGCCATGTCGTGCTCATCGGCGGCCGCAATGACCTCTGCATCCCGCTTCGAGCCCCCGGGTTGGATCACTGCCCGGATCCCGTATCCGGCCGCAACATCCATGTTGTCGCGGAATGGGGAGTACGCGTCGGAAGCCATCACCGTTCCAGTGACGGAGAGTTTTTCGTCCGCGGCTTTCTGGGCTGCCAGGCGGATCGAGTACACCCGGCTCATCTGGCCGGCGCCGACACCGATCGTCGCCCCGTCGCGGGCCATCACGATGGCGTTCGACTTCACGAATTTGCACACTAGCCAGGCAAAGAGGAGGTCCGCGATCTCCTGCTCCGTGGGCCTGCGTCGCGTGACCACTGTCAAATCGGCGGCGCTCACGCGCGCCAAGTCCCGCGTCTGCGCAAGTAGCCCGCCCGCGATGCTTCGATACTCCGCTTCGTTGGCTGCAGCCCGGTGCAGCTCGCCGACTGCGAGCACACGCACGTTGGGCTTGCCTGCGAGGGCCTTCATCGCATCGGGTGCAACTGTCGGGGCCGCGAGCACCTCGACGAACTGCCGCTCCAGGATGGCGGCGGCGAGCGTCGCATCCAACTCCCGGTTGAGTGCAATGATGCCGCCGAACGCCGAGGTTGGATCGGTGCGGTGCGCCCGATCGTAGGCCTCGCGCGGTGAGCCGGCCACGGCAACCCCGCAGGGATTGGCGTGCTTGACGATGACACAGGCGGGCTCCTCGAATTGCCGTACGCACTCGATCGCCGTGTCCGCGTCGGCGATGTTGTTGAACGAGAGATCCTTGCCCTGCAGCAGCCGGGCGGTCGCGACACTCGGCTCGCGCGCCATCGGTTCCCGGTACAGTGCCGCCTGCTGGTGTGGGTTCTCGCCGTAGCGCAGGTCCCGCACCTTGTCGAAGACCAGCGGTAGCGTCGCGGGAAAGCGCTCCGCAGCCGATTCCTGGCGGCCGGCAAGATAACTCGCGACCATCGTGTCATATCGCGCCGTATGTGCAAACACCTTGGCGGCGAGGCGTGACCGCATTGCCTCGGTGGTGCAGCCGCCGTGGGCCGCCAGCTCCGCGAGCACGGCCGGATAATCCGCCGGATCGACGGCCACGGCCACCGACTCATGGTTCTTGGCGGCCGCCCGCAGCATCGCCGGGCCGCCGATGTCGATGTTCTCGATCGCCTCGGCATAGCGGCAATTGGGCCGGGAGACCGTCTCCGCGAACGGATAGAGATTCACCACGAGCAGATCGATCGGCTGGATGCCGTGCAGCCTCATGACCGTGTCATCGATGCCACGACGCCCGAGCAGTCCGCCGTGGATTTTCGGATGCAGCGTCTTCACGCGGCCATCCATGATCTCAGGGAATCCCGTGTAGCCCGACACCTCGCGCACGGAAAGGCCGCTGTCGGCGAGCAGGCGGGCGGTGCCTCCTGTGGAGAGGATCTCCACGTCGCGCGCTGCCAGCGCGCGCGCGAGCTCGACCAGGCCGGTCTTGTCGGAAACGGACAGTAACGCCCGCCGAACGGGCAAAATCCTGGAAGTCAATGGGAGAGGCCGAGCTGCTTGAGCTTCTTGCGCAGCGTGCCGCGGTTGATGCCGAGAATTCCCGCAGCCCGGCTCTGGTTGCCCTCGGCATAGTCGAGCACCACGCGAAAGAGCGGCTCCTCGACCTCGCGCAACACGAGATCGTAGAGATCCGCCGGCCGCGAGCCGTTGAGGCTGGTGAAGTAATCGCTGAGAGCGCGCTCCGCGTGGCTGCGCAGCGGCAGCAACGGCCGCTGCGGCAGCAGATCGTTCAGCGTGCGCCCGTTGAATCTGGCGCCAGAGGCCTCCCGCTGCCGACCCCGCTTTCTCTCTGTCATAGGTGCCTCTCTGGGGAGCGGGCGATCATATCATGCGCTCTCGTCCGTGAGACCCCGAAAGGCGACTACGGCCCGTGTGCGCAGGCCACCTCGCCGCCCTGCCGCCGCAGGCATGCGTCGATCTCGAAGCCGACCGCCTGCGGTCCCGGATCCACGAAGACCATGGTCGCGTCCACGCGGCTGCCGGCTGCGAGCAGCGGCGGCCGCGCGGCGGACGAGGGCAGATAATCGCGGGGTGGCACGTCACGTGCCGCAATGCGATTACCGAATCTGTCCTGCAGCGTCACTCTCAGCAACGGCAGCGGCTGTGCGCGGGTCGCGGTGTTTTTGACGCTTGCGCGCACGATGATCTGGCCGGCTGCAGCGCCGGCAACGGATGCGCCAAGCTGGCGCACGTCATACGCGTGGATATTCCAGCGGGGAGCAAGCTTCACGCCGAGAGCCGAATAGATGGTGGTCAAAGGTCCCCTGAGCGCAGAGTCGGACGCGAGGGCATCGCGATAATGGTTGACGATCTGCAGCAGCAGGATGATCGCCAAAGCACCGGCGCCGAGCGTCCAGGCAAGACTTTCACGCGGGCGGTGCGTTGCGAGCTCGATGCCGGCATCGGGCTGCTGGTCCATAGTGTTGGTCTGACGCCCGTCGCTTGCCTCTTCGGGCAATGAAGACGAGGCGCCCTCGGCTGCTGACGCCGTACGCGCCTCCGTAACCGACACCGACTCTGCCGTCGCTGGCTGTGCTGCCGGGTGCGCTGAGGCAACTGCGGGCTCTGCTGACGCTGCTGACGCTGAGGCAACTGCCGGCTGTGCTGGTGCTACCGCTGGGTGCAGTGGCGCTGCTGGCGGCTGGGGTGGCGCCATTGCCGGCTGTGCGGGAGTGGTTCCGACTGGCGCAGGTCGATTCTCCTGCACATCGAGCTCGCCGGTGTCTTCCAGCGCGGTGGGACCGCGTACCGCCGTCACCAGGATGCTTGGATCGAGCTCGAATTCGATTTCACCGGTGTCGGCATCGTCCACCGATGCTGGTGTGAGTGGCGGCTGGAGCGAGTCTTGCGCCGGCTCCTCGGCAGCCGCGGACTCCTCGGGAGATGTGGGTTCCTCGGGAGGCGCGGGCTCTTCGAGAGCCGCGGGCTCTTCGAGAGCCGCGGACTCCTCGGGAGACGGGGTCTCCTCGAGAGGCGCGGGCTCCTCGACACCCGCTGCATCAGGCAGCGCAGGCGCGGCGGCCGGCTTCTCCTCCGACAGCCGTGCGAGTGCATTGAAGACGTTCAGACAACGTCCGCAACGGACATAGCCCTGCGCAACGCGCAGATCCGCCGCAGTGACGACCAGGGTCAGGGCGCATTTGGGACAGACCGTGAACATTCAGTCGCGCCGGCGGGCGTTCCGCCGTCCCTCGAGACAGACCCAACTCTCGCGAGCCCCGAAAGGGCGCATATCAAACCACGCCTCGTAGGCGCGTGTCACCTCGAGGATCTCCCTCTCCATGAGACCCGACAGGACCAGTGTGCCCGACGGCCGCAGAATGTCGGCGAAGCATGGGGCGAGCTCGATCAACGGGCCGGAAAGAATGTTCGCCAGCAGGAGATCCGCCCCTCGCGGTATCGCCTCCACACGGTCGTGCAGCCGGACTCTCTCGCTCAGCCCGTTCGCGCCGGCATTGTCATGCGTCGCGATCAGGGCTTGGCTGTCGATGTCGAAGCAGCTCGCGGAACGGGCTCCCAGGCGCAATGCTGCCAACGCCAACACACCCGAGCCGCAGCCGAAGTCGACGATCTCGCTCCCTTGCGGCGGATGCGCATCGAGCCACTCGAGGCACAATGCGGTGGTTGGGTGAGTGCCCGTGCCAAAGGCCAGCCCGGGATCCAATCGTACGACCGCGGCGGCGGCATCCGCGACTCGCTCGTGGTGCGGGCAGACCCAGAGTCTCACTCCGAACCGCATCGCGTGAAAGTCACGCAGCCACTCCCGCTCCCAGGCGCGATCGGCTATCTCCCGCGCCTGCAACAGGGCCGGGTCGAGCCCGAGGGCGCGGCTCAACGCGCTGACGGTGGCGCCGGACTCTCCATCGGCAGTGAAGAGCGCCCTGATGCGCGCTGACGGCCAGAGCCGGAACTCTCCGGGCGCGGGCTCGAGCACGGGTGCACGGTCGCTGTCGTCGGCATCGACGAAGGTCACGGAGCTCGCGCCGCAGGCGAAGCACACCGCCTCCGCGTCCCCTGCCGGCAACCCGCCGAGATCCCAGCTCACCTCGAGGAAACTAGCCGTAGCCGCCTACCTCAGGCCCAAGCGCCTTTCCAGGTAGTGGATGTCGGTACCGCCCTTCTGGAAGGCAGCGTGATTGCAGATCTCCTGGTGCAGTGGCACGTTGGTCTTGATGCCCTCGATGACCATCTCCGCCAGGGCATTCTTCATTCGGGCGATGGCCGTCTCGCGCGTATCGCCGTGAGCGATCAGCTTGCCGATGAGCGAGTCGTAGTTGGGTGGGACGTGATACCCGGAATACACGTGGCTGTCGACCCGGATACCGGGCCCGCCCGGGGCGTGCCACAGGCGAATCGGGCCGGGGGAGGGCATGAAAGTCTTGGCGTCCTCGGCGTTGATGCGGCACTCGATGGCGTGGCCACGAAGCTGGACATCGCTCTGCACGTAGGCCAGACGCTCGCCGCTCGCGATCAGGAGCTGCGCCTTCACGAGGTCGATGCCGGTGACCAGCTCGGTGACCGGATGCTCGACCTGAATGCGGGTGTTCATTTCGATGAAGTAGAACTCTCCGTCCTGATAGAGGAACTCCAGCGTTCCGGCGCTGCGATAGCCGACCGCACGGCAGGCCTCGACGCAGCGCTCCCCCATGACCCGCCGCTGTCGCGCGGTGATGCCGGGCGCGGGAGCTTCTTCCAACACCTTCTGATGGCGGCGCTGCATGGAGCAGTCGCGCTCACCCAAGTGGATGACGTTGCCGTGGTTGTCGGCCAGCACTTGGAACTCGATATGCCGTGGACGCTCCAGGAACCTCTCCATATACACCTGATCGTTGCCGAAGGCCGCGCGCGCCTCCGCTCGAGTGATGCCGATGGAGTTGAGGAGCGATGCTTCGCTGTGGACGACGCGCATGCCGCGTCCGCCGCCGCCGCCCGAAGCCTTGATGATCACCGGATAACCGATGTCACGGGCGACGCGCAGGTTCTCCTCCGGGTCATCACCCAAGGGGCCGTCCGAGCCCGGGACGCACGGCACCCCGTGAGACTTCATCACTCGGATCGCGGACACCTTGTCACCCATGGTGCGAATGGTCTCCGCCCGGGGACCTACGAACACGAAGCCGCTGTTCTCCACCCGCTCGGCGAAATCCGAGTTCTCGGACAGAAACCCGTAGCCGGGGTGGATGCCGACCGAGTCGGTGACCTCGGCGGCGCTGATGATCGCCGGCATGTTGAGATAGCTCGCCGCCGAGGGCGGCGGGCCGATGCAGACGGACTCGTCCGCGAGCAGCACGTGCTTCAGGCTGTAGTCGGCGGTGGAATGCACCGCGACGGTCTTGATCCCGAGCTCACGGCAGGCGCGCAGGATGCGCAGAGCAATCTCGCCGCGGTTGGCGATGACGACCTTCTCCAGCATGGCGGACGGCGCTTATTCGACCACGAAGAGGGGTTGGCCGAACTCGACCGGATCGCCGTTGCGGGCCATGATCGAGGTGATCCGGCCGCCGCGATCGGCTTCGATCTGATTCATCATCTTCATGGCCTCGATGATGCAGAGAACCTGGCCGACCTTCACCTCGTCTCCGATCTCGACGAAGGGCTTGGCGCCGGGCGAGGGGCTGGCATAGAAGGTCCCGACCATCGGCGCGGTGATCACGTGCTCATTGGGCTTGGGTTTCGCGGCGGCCTCGGCGGCGGCCTGGCCGGCAGCCTCCGGCGGTGCCGCGAGCGGCATCCCCGCGGCAGGCCGACCCGGATCCCAACCGGGCTGCACCGGACCGAACCAGGCCTGCGCCGGCAGCGCATGCGTTAGCGCACCACCCGGGGGCATGCGACTGATACGCACCGCCTCCTCGCCTTCCTTGATTTCAATCTCGGCGATGCCGGACTCCTCCAGCAGCTCGATGAGCTTCTTGATTTTTCGAATGTCCATGCCGGGAATGCTCCCCCTGGTTTGGTAGTCGTGTTGGGTCGCTTGTCAGGACGAGGGTGGCTGCCCGGCTGGAGCCGGCACTGCGCCGCCCGCGAGGTGTCGGCAGGCCGCCCGCACCGCGAGCTCATAGCTCAACGCGCCGAACCCCGAGATCACCCCGATGGCAATGTCCGAGAAGTAGGACCTGCGCCTGAACTCCTCGCGCGCCTGCGGGTTGGAGAGATGCACCTCGATCAACGGCACCCGGGTGGCGAGTACCGCATCGCGCAGCGCGACGCTGGTGTGGGTGAAGCCACCGGGGTTGAAGATCAGGAGGCCGATCTTCGCGGCCGCGGCCTGCTGAATGCGCGCAATGAGCTCGTGCTCGGCATTGCTCTGGAAGCAGATGAGCTCCCGCCCTTCCTCGCGCGCCAGCGTTACGGCCCGCCGCTCGATCGCCTCGAGCGTCTCTGCGCCATAGATCCCGGGCTCCCGGGTTCCGAGCAGATTGAGGTTCGGGCCGTTCAGCAGCAGCAGACGGTTCATCGGGGCAACGCGTGCTCGAATCAAGCGACGCGCGGCAATTTACCCTAATTCAGGGGGAAACAGGGGGTTTTTGTAGCGATTGCCGAGGAAAAGGGGCCTGTGCTCACAGCCTGGCGCTGGTGGCCGCCTGCGCGTGCGCCACGGCAAGGGCCGCCATCCCATCTGCAATCCGCCGGCGTGCAGTGGCGAGATCGATCCGGCCCCGGTCGAGGTCATCGAGGCGATCGAGGATCAGCCTGACCTGATCCGCGCGCAGCGCGCCGATCTTGAGGGTGACGATCCGGCCACGCGCATCGACAAAGACGGAGAAGGGGAAAACCGGCTGTAAGCCCAGCGCCCGCACGGCCTCGAGCCCGGGCTGTTGGCCGATCAGCAGAGGATACGGGATGGCCGCGTGCTGCGCGTAGTCGAGGACTGCGGCGCGGGAGTCGACGGCGACCCCAATGATCTGAAGCCCCCCGCGCGCGCGCTCCCGGCTCACGTGTTCGAGAAGCGGAATCTCCTCCCGGCAGGGTCCACACCAGGTCGCCCAGAAATTCACCAGCAGGGGACGACCTTTCCAATCCGAGAGCCGGCGCGTTGCGCCGCCTCGGTCCTCGAAGGCGATGTCCGGCAATGTCTCCGGAATCGAGCCGGATGGCGGCCCGGCATCTTCGGGCGTGGCCGTAGAGTCGGCAGACGGTCCGCCGATGTGCACAGCGGGTGCGTCGGCCACCTGAGCTGCGGCAGGAGGCGCCGCTGCCACGGGCATCCGTGGGCGGACCAGGTACCCATGAGCGTAGAAGCCGCAGAGGCCGGCAGCGATGATGATCACTGCTGCCGGAAGCGTCCGAGTGAGGAGCATCCGCATCTTCGTCAGGATGCCGGCCGGGATCCGAAGGCTTCCCGCACGGCAGCCGCGAACTGGGCGCCTTTCATGTATCCCACGACCCGGTACCGAGAGCGCTCCTGGCCATTGCGGTTATAGAACGCAATGGTCGGGGGACCGTATATCCCGAAGCGCTTGAGCAACGCCTGGTCGTCCGCATCGTTCGCGGTCACATCGGCGCGCAGCAGCACTGAGCCGGATAGCGCCTGTCGGACGACCGGGTCGAGGAAGGTGGTCGCCTCCATCTCCTTACAGGACGTGCACCAGTCGGCATAGAAGTCGACCATCACAGGCCTGCCTTGTCGGGAGGCCTTGGCCACTGCCTGGTCGAGGTCGGCCACACTGTGGATGGTTGAGAAGGCCAGGGGCTGTTTCGCGGCAGCCCACCCCGGGATGGGCGCCAAGGGATCGGTGCCCCCCAGGGCGGCTCCGGTGACGAGAGAGAGCCCGTAAACCGCCGCCACCAGCCCGCCGACCCGGAGGGGCCAGCGCGAGGTCCGGACGAGCCGTGTGCCGACGAACAGGACCGCGGCCGCGGTAGCCACCGGTACCGCCCAGAGCGCCAGGGTCACTCTGGCGGGCAGTAACCGGCCGAGCATCCAAACGGCCACACCCAGCATCACGGCGGCGAAGAGCCGCTTGATCGTATCCATCCAGGGTCCCGACTTGGGCAACAGCCTGCCCGCCGAAGTGCCGATGATCAGTAACGGCGTACCCGTGCCGATGGACATCGCAAAGAGCGCAGCGGCACCCCGCGCGAGCTCACCTGTCTGGCTGATGACGGCCAGGGCAGCCACCAGCGCCGGACCTACGCATGTCGTGACGAGGAGGGCCGAGAGAGCGCCCATGATCGCAACGCCGCCGAGCGTTCCCGCGGTCTGACGGCTGCTGAGGCTGGCGATGCGCGTCTGCAAAGCAGCAGGTATCTGGACGGTGAACAAGCCCAGCATCGAGAGCGCCATGGCCACGAATAGGGCCGCAAAGGACGCGACGATCCAGGGCCGCTCGAAGGCGGCCGCGGGTGCCTGCCCACCCAATGCCGCGAACGCAGTGCCCGCGATGGTGTAGGTGAGAGCCATGCCGAGGACGTAAGTCAGAGACAGCACGAAAGCGCGCCCCGTGGTGACCTTGTGGCCCTGACCCACGATGATGGCGGAGAGGATGGGAATGGTCGGGTAGACACAGCCGGTAAACGCCAAAAGGAGGCCGGCGCCATAGAACACGGCGATCATGGCCAGGAGGCTTCCCGAGCGGGCGAGATCCGTATATCCCCGCTGATCGGATGGAACGCTGCTCGAGGTGCCGTCAGCCGGGCTGCCTGCCGTAGGTCCCCCGGTGCCTGCGGGCAGCAGGGCGACGGTGAGGGTCTTGGTGATCGGCGGATAGCAGAGCCCCGCGTCCGCGCACCCCTGGTACGTCACTCGCAGGGGGAGGTTCCGCGCGCCGGTGGCTGGCGCGCCATCTACGGCTATTGTGCCGCTGACGGCGTTGCGATAGATCTCCTCGCGGCCGAAGTATGGATCCATTTTGATCTGGCCCTGAGGCAGCTGCAGCGCCCCGAGCACCGTGCCATCCGGGGCGCTGACCTTCATCCTTTCCCGGTAGAGGTAGTAGCCGCCTCGGACGGTCCAGTCCAGTCTCACGGCGCCAGACCCGGCTGCGTCCGCGCTCAGGTGGAAGACCTGGTCCGGCGGCAGGAACTTGGGCTCTTGAGCGACGGCTGCCGCGCAAAGGAGCAGCAGTACACCCGCCCCGGCGAGGCTATGAAGGACGGCCCTCATCGCACGGCCTCCTGGAGCCAGGAAAGGTAATCGGCGGAGCCGGCTGCCACGGGTAGCGCAATGATCTCCGGCACTTCATAGGGATGGAGGGATTTCAGCCGCATCTCGAGCTCCGGGTACCGGGCGGTGACGGTTTTGATGACCAGGAGCACTTCCGGTTCATCCTGAACGGCTCCCTGCCAGCGATACGTCGACTGTACCGGGCCTACCCGGCTCACGCAGGCAGCAAGTCCCGATTCCACGAGGTCGCGCGCCATCCTCGAGGCAGCCGCCTCGTTGGGGCAGGTGGTGAATATCACGATCGGCTCGGGCAGGGGTGCCATCGGGGGAGCTCCGGGCCTGGGGGGCCGGGTCGGCACGATGATAATCCCCCACACAAAAATTCTCCCCTCTCGGGCTTGAAATTCGGGCATCGCCGCCTATCATTAGCAGCCACGCGAGGAGAGTGCTAATACCTTCCGCGTCCCCATTCCATTTAACAATGTTCCAGGAGCGTCCACCATGAAGATCCGTCCTCTTCATGACCGCGTGATCGTCAAGCGTCTGGAGGAGGAGCGTACCTCCCCCGGCGGTATCGTCATTCCCGACACGGCGGCTGAGAAGCCGGTCCAGGGAAAGATCGTCGCGGTCGGCAACGGCAAGATTCTCGAAGAC
>Ga0134128_10003694_pt1 | contig 18696 bp, 10 predicted proteins | sample KB31754_FD_96462 | JGI IMG/M metagenome (GOLD analysis project Ga0134128, IMG submission 96462) | Terrestrial soil microbial communities with excess Nitrogen fertilizer from Kellogg Biological Station, Michigan, USA - KB3-175-4 | ecosystem: Environmental > Terrestrial > Soil > Unclassified ... | reverse complement strand
GCGCGCACGACCGAGCGCGCCTCATCGAGCTGCGCCATGAGCGCAATATGGCGGATATTCAAGCGCCTACGAAGGAATGACCGGATTCCGGAATTACGCCCCATAGCCTCTCCGAACGCCCGTACGCCCCGACAGCTATACGAAGAATCGTATGGCTGGCATCATACTTCGCATTGGTAGCGCGAACAATGATAGCGATAACCTATGGCTAACGGGTCGTTTCCGCGCGACGCATGACGCAGTAGAACCCGCGCGACTGATAAAGGGGACCCCATGCCTTTGCACGTGACATGCGCCCCAGGGCGTGCTGACGAAAATCGCGACAGCGCTGTCGGCGCCAGCCGCGGCATCCGCTGATCCACCGAGCCATCGACATCCAAAGGGGGAATATCGTGGCAAATCGCTCGAATCACCGCAGCCAACACCTCATCGCGGGCGTTGGACCCGGCACGCCGCTGCGCGTGCCGGCGGCCGCAACGGCGCTGGCGTTGGTATTGGCGCTTTCGGGGAGACCCGCCCCTGCCCAGGGCCAGCCGACACCGCAGGACCAGGCCGCGGGCAACGCGCAGCAGTCCGCGGCTCCCGCGGTGCAACCGCAGGGCAACGACCCGAAGAATGACGTTCTTCAGGAAGTGGTCGTCACGGGACTGCGTCAGAGCCTGATGAGCGCGGCGGCGATCAAGCGCCTCGCGCCGCAGATCGTCGACTCCGTGTCAGCCGAAGACATCGGCGCGCTGCCGGACCGCAGCGTCGCGGAGGCCCTCGAGCGCATCCCCGGCGTCCTGATCGAGCGCACCGACAACAATCGCGATCCGGCCCGCCTCACCGACTCCGGCGGCAACGTGTTCATCCGCGGCCTGTCGTGGGTACAGAGCCAGATGGACGGGGAGGAGATCTTCTCGGCGAACGACGGCCGCGAGATCAGCTTCGAGGACATCTCGCCGGACCTGCTGGCGGGCATCAATGTCTACAAGAGCCCGACGGCGGACCAGATCGAGGGCGGCATCGGCGGTGTCATCGACATGGAGACCCGCAAGCCCCTCAACAGCCGGCGCAACCTCACGGCCTTCTCGGCCGACTACGATTACGGAGACATGATCAAGAAGGGATTCCCGTCGGTGAACGGACTCTGGAGCAATTACTGGGACACCGGCATCGGCCGGGTAGGTGTTTTGCTGTCGGGGACCTACGCACAGGAGGGCAACCGTACCGACAGCATTCAGCTGGGCGACTACGTCGGGCAGACGCTGCCGCAGGCCATGGGTGGCCAGCCCGCGGGCACAACCGTGTACGTGCCGAACTCCATCGGCTGGCGCCGCCTCGACTGGAGACAGAACCGACAGGCGCTCGATGGAGTGTTCCAGTGGCAGTCCCCGGGCCAGCACTGGCTGCTCACGGCGCATGCTTTCCAGACCAAGGACAACCCGCAGAACCTGGAGTTCACCGAGGGCGACTACGGCGCGTATATCAACTCTCCTGCGGCCGGCGCCACCTTCGGAACGGCCCAGGTTCCGCCGATTGCGAATTACACCAGCATCGCATCCAACGGAGTGGTGAACGCCGGCACCGTCTGGATCACACCCGAGCTCGACACGCGGTACGAGAAGGATCATCACTCCACCGATTTCTTCACGACGAGCCTCAGCTGGTCGCCGACCGAGCGGTTCACCTTGAGCAACGACGTGCAATACGTCAAATCGCACGCCGATCTGTTGAGCATGACGGCCTTCACCCAAGTGGGTGATCCGAGCGGCGCGTCCGGTCTGCCGATTTTCGCAGGACCCGGAACCGGCACGTACGTCGATTTCAACACGGCCGGCAAGACGCCGACGATGGTGCTCAGCCAGAGCCCTTACGAAATGAGCAACCCCGCCGACTACTGGTGGGCAGCGGCCATGGACCACATCGAAGACAACGACGCGCACCAGTGGGCCGACCGCCTCGATGGCACCTTGAAATTCGCCGACAGCGACTGGCTGAAGGCGTTCCGCTTCGGCGCGCGCTGGGAGGATCGGCGCGCGATCACGCGCGAATCGAACTGGAACTGGAACATCCTCTCGAGCCAGTACTACTGGGGGGGCACCGGCGGCACGCCGGTAACTCTCGCGCAGACGCCGGCGTGGGCTTCGGAGCTGCAGCCCTTCAACGGCTTCATGCGCGGCAGCGTGCCGTTCCCGGGCGTCGGCTACTTCCCCTCGTATCAGCTCGTCCGCAACGGCACCGGCTACGCATGTTCGGTGCTCTGCAACACCGAGCGGCCTCCAAACTCGGGCTGGCAGCCGCTCACTCCCGATTGGTCCAAATACAATCCCGGGACCGGCGACAATCCGATCAACGGCATCAACGACCAGTCCGAGCACACCTACGCCGGCTACGTGGAGGCCGACTTCAAGCGCGACCATACCCCGATCGGGCCAATGGACGGGAATATCGGCGTGCGCGTGGTGAGGACCGTCAACGCGGCGGCGACCGGCACCCTCAACATTGCCTCGTTGCAAGCCAGCGGTACGCCCGCCCAATGCGATGCACTCTATGGGGCCACAACCTGCCGATTCTTCGACAATGCGTACACCTTCACGGGCGCGGGCGGCACCTTCCCGTACAACTTTCCGCAAAACAAATACACGAACGCCCTGCCGAGCTTCAACGTCCGCTTCCTACTGACGCATGACCTACAGTGGCGGGTGGCGGCGAGTCAGAGCATCACGCAGCCGACATTCAGCCAGATGATTCCGTACGGCTCCGTAGGTTACAACTTCCAGTCCGGCACGCCCCTGGCCGCCGCGGCGAATCCTACGACAGGTATGCTCGGTAACCCCGAGCTCAAGCCCATCAAGGCGAACAACTATGACACGAGCCTCGAATGGTACTTCGCCCCCTCCGCGGAGCTGGCGTTCGACGTTTTCTACAAGCAGATCAGGAACTACATTTTCGCCGACAACGCGGCCACGGAGACGCTGACGAACAACGGGGTAACGCAGACCTTCAACGTCGTCAAGAGCGTGAACGGCGGTTATGGCACCCTGCGGGGAGCGGAGCTGCAGTACCAGCAGTTCTACACGTTCCTGCCAGGCGTGCTCAAGGGAGTCGGTTTCCAGGGCAACATCACGTTCGTCGACAACTCCGGTGGCGCCAACACCGCGCAGAACATCTTCGATGCCCATCAGGTCTCGGGAGCGCAGAGCGCGCAGCTGCCGATGGAGGGCATGTCGCGCTGGAGCTACAACGCCGCGCTCATGTACCAGGCGTATCACTTCGAGGGCCGCGTCGCCTGGAACTGGCGCGAACGGTATCTGCTCACCAGCTCCGCGGCGAATCTGAACGAGCCGGTGTGGATGGATAACTACGGCCAGTTGGACGGCGAGCTCTTCTACGAGGTGACGGATTACATGAAGGTGGGCCTGCAGGGGACGAACCTCCTGCGGAGCAGGACTTATCTCGATGTCGGCCCCGGGCCCAACGTCCCGGTGGTGCCGCGGTACAGCTGGACGGATACGGATCGCACGGTTGCGCTGGCGGTGCGCCTGCAATTCTGAAGGCTCAGCGTCCGCCTCCGCTTCGGGGTTCCGCTACACTTGCCCCTCGATGCGGAGGCGGACTCTCCGCCGGAGCGGCAGATGTCGACGGGGCCTCTCGAGAAGATCGTCATCGTGGGCGGCGGCACCGCAGGGTGGATCACCGCCGCCGTGCTCGTGCGTTTCGTGCGCACCCGGATCCCGATTGAGTTGATCGAGTCCGAGGACATCGGCATCGTCGGGGTCGGGGAAGCCACCGTCCCGGTCATCCGCGCGCTGAACGGGCTGCTCGGGATCGATGAGAGGGATTTCCTCGCCCGCACTCAGGGGAGCTACAAGCTCGGCGTGGAATTTCGCGACTGGGCGCGGCCTGGAAACGTTCATTTTCACTTCTTCGGGGATTTCGGCGACGTCATCGACGGGATCTCGGCGCATCACCATTGGCTGAAGTTGCGCCAACTCGGCGATCCCACGCCGCTCGGCGCCTACAGCTTCCCCTATGTAGCGGGAAAGCTCGGACGCTTCGCTCCCCCGGCGGCCGACCGGCGCTCGCCCGCGGCCGACTATAACTACGCCTATCAGTTCGATGCAGGACTGTATGCGCGCTACCTGCGCTCGCTCGCGGAACGCAACGGCGTGCGCCGCACCGAAGGGAGAGTCGCGGACGTGCGGCTACGCGCGTCGGACGGCTTCATCGAGAGCCTTGCGCTCACCGACGGCAGGCGGATCGGCGGGGATTTGTTCATCGACGCTTCGGGGTTCCGCGGCCTTCTCATTGGACAGGCGCTGCAAGTCGGCTACGAAGACTGGTCGTCGTGGCTGCCCTGTGACCGGGCGGTCGCGATGGCCTGTGAAAGCTCCGCGGAGCTCACGCCCTACACGACGGCAACGGCGCGAACGTGCGGCTGGCAGTGGCGGATTCCTCTGCAGCACCGTATCGGCAACGGGCTGGTCTATTGCAGCGGCTTCATGGCCGATGAGGAGGCGCAGGCGCAGTTGCTCGGCAGTCTCGAGACCCGAGCCCTCGGGCAGCCGCGGCTGCTCAAGTTCACCACCGGGGTGCGCAGGCAGGTCTGGAGCCGCAACTGTGTCGCCATGGGACTCGCGTCGGGCTTCCTCGAGCCGCTCGAATCGACGGGGATCCAGCTCATCCAGAACGCCGCCGCGCGACTGATAGACCTGTTTCCGGATCGGGGCTTCGATCCGATGTTGGCTACGGAGTACAACCGCCTCACCCGAAACGAATACGAGCGGCTGCGCGATTTCCTCATTCTGCATTACTGCGTGACCGAGCGGGACGACTCGCCCTTCTGGCGGCACTGCCGCACGATGCGTGTCCCGGAGACGCTACGACACAAGATCGACGTGTGGATGAGCAGTGCGCGGGTACCGCTCTACACCGAGGAGTCGTACCAGGAGCCGAGCTGGGTATCGATCTTCCTCGGCCAGCATCTGTATCCGAAGCGTTACGACCCCTTCGTCGACAACATCGATCCAGCGCGCCTACAGCAGGGGATGAGGGAGCGCCGCAGTGCGATCCGCCGGCTCGCCGAGTCGCTGCCGATGCACCGCGAATTCATCGCGCGCCAGGGCGCGATGGCGCCGGCAGCCTGAGGATGGAGGAGAGCTCCCCGCAATCGGGCGATGACTCGAGCAATCAGCGCTTGCGCAGGATCGTGATCGTCGGCGGCGGTACCGCGGGTTGGATGGCCGCGGCGGCCCTGTCGCAGGTGCTCAAGGCGCACTACTGCACGATCGAGGTCATCGAGTCATCGGAGATCGGCACCGTCGGCGTCGGCGAGGCGACGATTCCCCCTCTGCACCTCTTCAATCAGCTTCTGCGCCTCGACGAGAACGAGTTCGTCCGCAAGACGCGCGCCACGTTCAAGCTGGGGATCGAATTCGTGGATTGGACGCGGCTTGGACATCGTTATTTCCATCCTTTCGGCGCCTACGGTGCGCCGCTCGATGCAACGGAGTTTCATCATTTCTGGCTGAAGCTGCGGCAGCTGGGGGAGGAGACCGCGCTCGCGGATTACTCGCTCGGCTCCGTTGCGGCGATGGCGGGACGCTTCACGCGTCCGAGCAGCGATTCGCGCTCGGTGCTGTCCACACTCGCGTATGCCTTCCATTTTGACGCTTCGCTCTATGCGCTCTATTTGCGACAGTACGCTGAGGCGCGAGGGGTACGGCGGCTGGACAGGAAGGTGGCGGGTGTCGAGCTGCGAAGTACCGACGGCTTCGTCGAGGCCGTGGTTCTGGACGGTGGCGAGCGCGTCCCGGGCGATTTCTTCATCGATTGCAGCGGGTTTCGCGGCCTGATCATCGAGCAGGCGCTGAAGACCGGCTATGAGGACTGGACACACTGGCTGCCGTGCGACCGCGCAGTGGCCGTACCGTGCGCGCATGGGGAAGGCCTTACACCCTATACGCGCTCGATCGCCCGCGAGGCGGGTTGGCAGTGGCGCATCGCTTTGCAACACCGTGTGGGTAACGGGCATGTGTACTGCAGCCGCTATGTGACCGACGATGCGGCGACGGCCAGACTGATGGCGAGCCTGGAGGCAGAGCCGCTGGCAGAACCCAAGGTCCTGCGGTTCACCACGGGCAGGCGGCGAAAGCTCTGGAACCGTAACTGTGTGGCGCTGGGTCTTGCGAGCGGATTCCTCGAGCCGCTCGAATCGACGAGTATCCATCTCATCCAGACCGGCATCACCAAGCTCCTGCGGCTCTTTCCGGACCGCAGCTTCAATCCGCTGCTCATCGAGGAATACAACCGCCAGGCGTCGCTCGAAATCGAGCGCATCCGCGATTTCCTGATCCTGCATTACAAGGCGGTCGAGCGCGACGACACCCCGCTGTGGAGACAGTGCCGGGAGATGTCGATTCCGGAGACGTTGCACACGAAAATCGACCACTTCCGGGCCCACGGCAGGCTCGTTTCGCTCGGCGGGGAGCTCTTCCAGGACGCGAGCTGGCTCGCCGTGCTGACCGGCCAGGGCGTCATGCCGGAGCGCTTCGATCCTCTGGTCGACACCTTGGACATTTCCGTCGTGAAGCGACATCTCGCGGCGATGCGGCTCACCATCCGCGGTGCGGTTGAGGCGATGCCGACGCACGCCGAGTTCATCGAGCGCAACTGCCGCGCCGACCTGGCTGCCGCCTGAGGAGACCGACATGAAGCGCATGCTCTCCATCGCAATCGCCGCAGCCTGCGCGGCCCTCGGGGCAGCCGCAACCGCGAATGCGGCCGATCCGGGCGCGGCGGCAGCGGCGGCTCCCATGACATCGACCAAGACCCAGGGCGAGGTCAGCATCCTGGTGGAGCCGAGACTCGCGGGCGGCGAGCTCATCCTCAAAGTGGTCGCGTTGAACCGGTCGCAACAGCCGGCGGCCTTTGGTCCGGAGGATATAGAGGTCTCGACAGCAGACGGCAAAGCAGTGCCGATCATGAGCCTCGATGCGCTCATCGCGCAGGCGAAGGCGGATGCCGAGACGGCCGGCACTGTGCGGCCGGGATCATACAATTCCTCCTACACGTCCGGTCCCGCCACGACCCGCAACCAATTCGGTCAGCCGGACGTCCACAACTTCAGTGGCAACAGTGCGCCGCTCGGCGGGCAGATCAATCCCGAGGCCCCGGTTGAGGGGACACAGTCCGACGGCGCGGCCGTGGAGCCTCAGATCGCGAGCCTGAAGGCCGCGATCCTCCAAGACATCGCCATCCCTCCCGGTGAAGTGAAGGGTGGCGAGGTCGTCGCGGGCCCCATCAGGTTCCACTGGCGCGAGAAGCACACGCTGCGCATCGAGGTGCGCTTCAACGGTGAGCGGCACGAGTTCGAGCTGCCGGCGCCCGCCGAGCAGTGAGGTGCCGGCGATGGCGCGGAGCGTCTGGGAGCGCTACCATCACGGCTGCTGCAAGGGTGCGAGAGGGGGGGTCTTGAATCGAAGCTGCGCTGTGGGGATGCTCGCCTCTGCTCTCATCGCCACTTGCCTCACGCGGCCCGTCGCTGCCGGGCCGGCCGTGGCGCAGGGCGCGCCGCTGCCGCGCATCGTAAGCTCTCATGGACGCTACGAGCTGCTGGTCGATGGCCAGCCGTATCTCATTCTCGGCGCTCAGGTCAACAACTCCAGCAACTACCCGGCGATGTTGCCGGCGGTCTGGCCGGCTCTGGCTGAGATGCATGCCAATACGGTGATCATGCCGATCGCCTGGGAGCAGATCGAGCCCAAGGAAGGCGCGTTCGATTTCTCCTTCCTCGATCTCTTTCTCGCGCAGGCGCGCGAGCAGGATCTGCACGCAGTGCTTCTCTGGTTCGGAACGTGGAAGAACAGCAGTCCGGCATATACGCCCGAGTGGGTGAAGCGCGACAACGCAAGGTTTCCTCGCGTCATCGACAGCCAGGGCCGGCGCATGCCCTCGCTTTCCCCGCTTGCGCGAGCGACCCTCGATGCGGACCGCACCGCCTTCGTCGCGCTGATGCAGCACCTGAAAGCGGCAGATCCCGAGCACACGGTGATCATGGTGCAGGTGGAGAACGAGGCCGGCACGTACGGCTCCGTCCGTGACTACTCGTCGAGGGCGCAAAGGCTCTTCGATGGACCGGTGCCGGGGGAGCTCGCGCGTGCACTCGAGACGCGCAGAGGCAGCTGGCGGAAGGCATTCGGGTCGCAGGCCGACGAGTTCTTCCACGCCTGGAACATCGCGCGGTTCGTGCAGCAGGTCGCGGCGGCGGGCAAGGCGGTTTACCCGCTGCCGATGTACGTCAACGCTGCGCTGCGCGACCCGCTGCATCCGGGCCCACCGATAACGTATGAGAGCGGCGGGCCCACAGACAATGTGTTGGATGTCTGGAAGGCAGCGGCGCCGGCGATTGATGTCATCGCGCCGGACATCTACATGGAGGACTACGCCCGCTACACCAGGGTGCTCGATCTCTATCAACGGGCGGACAACGCGCTCTTCGTGGCCGAGACCGGCAGCAAGCAGCCCTATGCGCGCTATCTCTTTGCAACCCTCGGACATCAGGGGATCGGCTTCTCGCCCTTCGGCATGGATTTCACCGGCTACAGCAACTATCCGCTCGGCGCGCGGGTGGTCGATGCGAAGACGCTGGCGCCGTTCGCGCTCGAGTACCAACTCATCGGCCCCATGACATCCGAGCTCGCGGAGGCGAGCTATCGCGGCGATCTTTTCGGAGTCGCGGAAGACAGCGCTGTCCACACGCAGACGATTCCGCTCGGGCGTTGGAAGGCCGTCGTTGCTTACGGGCTGCCGATGTTCGGCAATGGCGTACCACCCGGCAACCCGGTGCCCGAGGGCGGGGTGTTGGTGGGACGGCTCGGGCTGAACGAGTTCCTGGTCACGGGCGTGCACGCCCGGGTGTCGTTCGAGCTCGTGGATGGCAACACGGGAAAGCAGATGCAGTACGCGCGGGTGGAGGAGGGAGCCTACAGCCATGGAGCGTGGAAGCTCCTGCGTGTCTTAAACGGAGACCAGGTCGATTGGGGATTGAATTTCACTTCCGTGCCGCAGGTGTTGCATGTCCGGTTGGCTACGTACTAGGAGGGCATCGGCGCTGATCTCGATGGGCATGGCCTCGGCGCTGGCTCATGCGGCCGCGACCGGCGCCTATCTCAGGATTACCGACGGCATCGTCGTGACGCCGGCCAGCGGGGCGGCGAAGAAGGTGCGGCTGCAAGTCGTCTCGCCCGCGATCATTCGTGTTACGGCATTCCCCGGCGACGGCACGGCGCTCGCGCCCAGCCTCATGACGGTGCGCACGGGGAGCTCGCGTGTCGGCTTCAAGGTCCGCAGTGAGTCCGATGCGGTGGCGCTCTCGACAGGGAAGGTGACGGCCGTCGTTCGTCTCGATGACGGACAGGTGATATTCGAGGACGCGGACGGCAAGGTGATCACCCGTGAGGCCGCCAACGGGCGGCAGCTCAATCCCGAAACGATCGCCGGCAGGCCGTACTATGCGATCCGGCAGCAGTTCGAGTCCGCGGCGGCGGAAGCACTCTACGGGCTCGGGCAGCATCAGACGGGGATCATCGATTACAAAGGCCACGACGTCACGCTTGCGCAACACAACATGGACGTGGCGGTGCCGTTCGTCGTCTCGAGCCGCGATTACGGCATCCTCTGGGACAACGACTCGGTCACGCGTTTCGGTGATCCGAAGCCCTGGGAGCCGCTTTCGAAGAGCCTGACGCTCTATGACGCGCACGGAAAGCAGGGAGGACTCACCGCAAGTTACTACGTCGATGGAAAGCTGGTGCTCGAACGCACGGAGCATGACATCGACTATCAGTATGTCGATCGCAACGCCCGGTTTCCGGCGTCCTTTCCGCAAGCCCTCGTCAAGCTGCCGCACGTGAAGGTGGTCTGGACGGGGCGGATCGAGGCACGTACGGCGGGCCTCCAGAGGTTCTCGCTCTACGCGAGCGACTATCAGAAGCTGTGGATCGGCGGCGTCAAGGTGATCGACGCCTGGCGTCAGAACTGGAATCCCTGGTTCCGCGATTTCAGCGTCGAGATGTCGCCCGGGAAGCCCCTGGCGCTTCGCCTGGAATGGGACCGGGAGGGCGGGTACCTCGCCTTGCTGCATCGCGCGCCACGTCCCGAAGCCGAGCGCGAGCGGCTGTCACTCTCCTCAGAGGCCGGGCAGGCCATCGATTACTACTTCATCGATGCCGCGACTCTCGATGGAGTGATCGGCGGCTACCGCTACCTCACGGGCAAGGCGGTACTGCTGCCGCGCTGGGCCTATGGATTCTGGCAGAGCCGGGATCATTACGAGACGCAGCAGGAGCTGCTGGGCGTCGTCGAGAAGTACCGGCAGCTCGGCCTTCCGCTCGACAACATCGTACAGGACTGGCACTACTGGAAGGATGATGCCTGGGGCTCGCACGAGTTCGACCCGTCGCGCTACCCCGATCCGCGCGCCATGATCGCCAAGGTGCACGCGCTGCACGCGCATCTGATGATCTCGGTGTGGCCGAAGTTCTATCCGGGCACCCGGAACTACCAGGCACTCGCGGCCCGCGGCTACATTTTTCCGTTGAGCGTCGAGCTCGGCGTCAAGGACTGGGTGGGTCCGGGCTACCGCTACGGGTTCTACGATCCTTTCTCCGAAGGCGCGCGCCAGCTCTACTGGCGAGAGATCAGCGAGCATCTCGCGAGTCTCGGCGTCGATGCCTGGTGGCTCGATGCCGATGAGCCGGACATGATCTCCAATACCACGCTCGCGGAGCGGGAGGCGCTGATGTCGCCGACGCCGCTGGGGCCGGGCGCGGCGCTCTTCAACGCGTATTCGCTGGAGCACGTGGGCGGCGTCTACCGAGGCAACCTCGCCGCGCGTCCGAACGCCAGGCCCTTCATCCTTTCCCGCTCGGGCTTCGCCGGTCTGCAGCGCTACGGGGCGACGGTCTGGAGCGGCGATGTTGCGCCGCGCTGGTCGGACCTCAGGAATCAGATCGCCGCCGGGGTCGGCTTCTCGCTCTCGGGCCTCCCCAACTGGACCATGGATATCGGCGGCTATCAGCCGGAGTCGCGCTATCTCCATCCTACGCCTGCGGACCTCGAGGAATGGCGCGAGCTCAACACGCGCTGGTTCGAGTTCGGCGCCTTCTGCCCCGTGTTCCGCTCGCACGGCCAGTTGCCACACCGCGAGATCTACAACCTGGCGCCCGGCGGCTCCGAGGTCTACGACGCGCTCGCCTACTACGACAGGCTGCGCTACCGCCTGATGCCTTACATCTACACCCTCGCGGGCGACACGTGGCTCGAAGACTCGACGATCATGCGGGCGCTCGAGATGGATTTCGCGAGCGATCCCAAGGTGCGGGACATCGCGGACGAGTACATGTTAGGGCCGGCGTTCCTGGTGAGCCCGGTGTACGCGTACCGCGCCCGCAGGCGTGAAGTCTATCTGCCGGCCGGCACGCTCTGGTACGACTTCTACACCAACCGCACGTTCCAGGGCGGAGCCCGCATATCGGCGGACGCGCCGCTCTCGCGCATGCCGCTCTTCGTCCGCGCGGGCTCCATCATCCCGGTGGGGCCGGCCATCGAGTACACGGGCGAGAAGCCGGCTGCGCCGCTGACCCTGCTCGTCTATCCGGGCGCGAGCGGTGCTTTCACTCTGTATGAGGACGAGGGAACCAACCTCGACTACCGCAGCGGCAGGTACGCCACCATTCCCTTTTCCTACGACCAGGCAACGGGCACGTTGACGATCGGCCCGCGAGCCGGAGGGTTTCCAGGTATGCAACAGAGTCGGGCATTGCGCATCCGCTGGATGTCCTCCAGGGGACGGCCAGGAGATGATTTCACGGCGCCTGCCGACAGCACCGTCCGGTTCTCGGGAGCTGCGATCGAAGTCCACTGTGCCTCATGCGCCACGGGCGCAGGGAGAAAGTAATGCGTCAGTATTTTCCCGCCCGCATCTTCAGTGCGCTCGCCGCGGCGGCCCTCATGCTTGCGGGTAACGCGACCCTCGCCGCGACGCAGCAGCGGCCGTACAGGAATTTCGACGTTGCCATCTACATCCCGGTCAACTCCACCCGGGAGCTCGCCGATCCGCAAGTGCTCGAGCAGCAGTTCGAGCGCATCTGGAGCCAGGTGCATTTCAACAAAGTATATCTCGAGGAGTACCGCAGCGGCGTATTCGCCGAACCGGCCTCGCTCGGGCGGATCGCGGGCTTCTTCCGGGCGCACGGCATCACCGTCGATGGAGGCGTCACGCTCACGTCCGCCGACCAGGGTGGGCCTTTCCGCTCCTTCGATTACGAGAATCCGCAGGATGTCGCGACGGCGGAGCGCGCCATCCGGATGGCGGCCAGCCATTTCGATACCGTGATCCTCGATGACTTCACCTTCTACAACACGCGCAGCGATGCAGACATCCGGGCCAAGGGCTCGCAGAGCTGGACCGGGTACCGGTTGCGCAAGATGCGGGAGGTGGCGCAGCACGTGATTCTCGGGACGGCCCGCAGCGTCAACCCGCACGTCAAGGTGATCATCAAGTACCCGAACTGGTACGAGCACTTCCAGGGCCTCGGCTTCGATCTCGATCGCGAGGCGCAGATGTTCGACTACATCTATACCGGCACGGAGACGCGTGACCCGGTCGCGACGTATCAGTTGCTGCAGCAGTACGAGAGCTATCTCGTCTACCGGTACTACAGCAACATCCGTCCCGACGGCGGCAACCGCGGCGGCTGGGTGGACACCTTCGATACGCGCTACGCCGACCGCTATGCCGAGCAGCTCTGGGACACGATGTTTGCCAAGGCGCCGGAGATCACGCTCTTCAGCTGGGGGCAGCTCGCCTCGACCTCGCCGGCCATTGCCGGGGAGCGGCCGTGGGCGGATGACCCCACGAGCTTCGACTGGAAGGCCATGACGGACTCGTTCCAGGCCCCGGCTGGTACCCAGGCAGTGCCCGGTTGGGCGCACGTGGCGGGGTATTCGCTCACCCAGGTCGACGCATTTCTCGGCAAGCTCGGCGCGCCGATCGGCATCGAGAGCTACAAGCCCTACCAATCCTCATCCGATGAGGATTTCCTGCAGAACTATCTCGGCAACATCGGCATTCCGATCGATCTGACACCGCACTTTCCGAAGGGGGCGCCGGTCGTCCTCCTCACCGAGAACGCCGCGTCCGATCCCAACCTCGTCAAGGAAATCGAGGGGAACCTCGAGGCGGGCGGGCAGGTCATCATCACCTCGGGCCTGCTGCATGCGCTCGGGCAGAAGGGCATCGGCAACGTGGCCGAGATCAGCTACAGCGGATTGCCCATCGCGGCCCGACACTATTACGGCACCTTCGGGCCCCACGGCGGCGGCGACCTCGATGTGCCCGGGCGCGACAACCCGCCCGTGATCTTCCCGCAGATCCACTTCGATACCAACGACACCTGGCCGCTCATCCGCGGGGAGTCATCGGCCAACTCGGTGCCCATCCTGCTCTCGACCGGATATGGCCGCGGCGAGCTCTACGTGCTCGATGTGCCGGCCAACATGGGCGATTTCTACGCGCTGCCGCAGCCGGTGCTCGATGAGCTGAGAGGCTGGCTGCTCGAGCGCTTCGCGCTGCGCATCGATGCCCCCGCTGAGGTCAGCCTGTTCGCCTACGACAACCATACCTTCATCGTGGAGTCGTACCGGGCGAGCCCCGCCACGGTGCGGGTCTTCGTCAAGGCGGGCGCCACCCGGCTGGTCGATCTCGTCTCGGGTCAGACGGTGCTGCCGGCACCGGATACGGTCTCCGGGCCGGTGCCCGGACAACGGGGCGAGACCAGCTTCCTGTTGCAGCTGCCCGCACACTCCTACCGCGCCTACGAAGTCAGATGAGCAAGCCGGCTCGCAGAGCCCGCAGGAAGGTGCGCGCTGGCGTAACCATCAAGGACGTCGCGCGGGCCGCGGGTGTCTCACCGATGACGGTCTCCCGCGTGGTGAACGGAAGTGAGTACGTGAGCGATACGACGCGCCAGGCGGTGCAGCGCGCCGTCCGGGACCTGCGGTACTCGCCGAACCTCGCGGCCCGCAGCCTCGCGAGCGAGCGGGGCGAGCGCCTGGGGCTGCTTTACGGCAACCCGAGCTCGGCCTACCTGAGCGAGTTCCTCGTCGGCGCTCTCGATGCGGCCACCCGTCACGGCGTGCAGCTCGTCCTCGAGAAGTGTGAGCCGACGCCGGTTGCCTCGCGGCGGGCGGTCCGGCGGCTTGTCTCCGGCGCGGTGGTCGGTGTCGTCCTGCCGCCACCGCTCTGCGAGTCATCCGCGGTGCGCGCGGAGCTCAATTCGGCGCGCCTGCCCGTAGTGACCGTAGCCGCGGGTCGCCCGGCGGCCGAGACCATGTGTGTGCGCATCGATGACTACAGCGCCGCGCTCGAGATGACCCGTTACCTCATCAACCTGGGGCACCAGCGGCTCGCCTTCATCAAGGGTCATCCCAACCAGAGCGCGAGCGAGGAGCGCTGGCGCGGATTCACGGCGGCGCTGGAGGAAGCCTGCCGCGCCAGGCGTATCGACCGGTTGCCGCCGCGCATCGAGCAGGGGTTCTTCAGCTTCCGCTCCGGCCTCGATGCGGCGCGCAAGCTCCTGGCGGCCGATCCGGCGCCGACCGCGATCTTCGCGAGCAACGACGACATGGCGGCTGCGGTCATTGCCGAGGCGCACCGGCGCGGGCTCGATGTGCCGCGCGACCTCACGGTGGTAGGGTTCGACGATACGCTCATCGCCTCGACCATCTGGCCGGAGCTCACCACCATCCAACAGCCGATCGCGCGCATGGCGGGCGAGGCGATCGACATGTTGGTCGCCGCGGTGCGCGGCGAGCCCTGGGCAGCGGAGGCGGTGCGGCCAGTGGCCGCCAGGAACGGCCTCGCGCCCCGGCACCGGCTGATCCCGCACGCCTTCATCTCGCGACAATCGGCAGCCGAGCCGCGGCCTGCGAGCGTGCCCTTGACAGGGGCGACCCGGTGAGCGATGTTAACGCTAACAATATGGGATGCGACGAGCGCCGCAGGGGGCGCCTTCCATGCTCGATTCTCTGCCGCGCGATTGGCGCCAGGCGACGCTGCTCGGGCGGCTCCTCACCGCCGAGGGACCCACACCGGTTCTCATCCGCGGCGGGCGGATGGTGGATGTGTCCGGCTTCGCCCCGACGACGTCGCAATTCGCTGCCCGCTGGCGGGGCGAGACGGACGTGCAGGGAAAAGACCTGGGCGATCTCGATGCTGCGACATTCAAGCGGGCGTGGGAGGGCGACAGTGAAGACCGTGTGCCGCGTCTGCTGTCGCCGCTCGATCTTCAATGCCTCAAAGCGTGCGGCGTGACATTCGCGGTTTCCGCGCTGGAGCGTGTGATCGAAGAGCGCGCGCGAGGGGATATCGCGGCGGCGCAGAGCGTTCGCGAAGCGCTCGAGCAGCGTGTCGGAACGCAGATCAGCGCCGTGCGTCCGGGATCCTCCGAGGCCGGCCGCCTCAAGGACGCGCTGCTCGCGGCCGGACTGTGGTCACAGTATCTCGAGGTTGCGATAGGTCCCGATGCGGAAGTCTTCACCAAAGGTCCGGTGCTGTCCTCGGTCGGCTGGGGAGACTGGATCGGCGTGCGCTCGGATTCCAAATGGAATAATCCCGAGCCTGAGGTCGTTCTCGTCTGCGATCCCGCCGGGCGCGCGGTCGGCGCCACGCTCGGCAATGACGTCAATCTGCGCGACATCGAAGGGCGAAGCGCATTGCTTCTCGGCAAGGCGAAGGACAACAATGCCTCGAGCGCGCTGGGTCCCTTCATCCGCCTCTTCGATGCTACTTTCACCCTCGAGCACGTACGAGCGGCGGAAGTGACGCTGGAGGTGCAGGGCGAGGAGGGCTATGTGCTCAGGGGCTCGAGCTCCATGCGGCTCATCAGCCGCGATCCGCTCGAGCTCATCGGCCAGACCATCGGCCGGCACCACCAGTATCCGGATGGCTTCGCGCTCTTTCTCGGCACGATGTTCGCCCCGATCGAGGACCGGGATACGCCGGGCCTCGGTTTCACGCATCGGCGCGGCGATCTCGTCAGGATCGCGAGCGAGCGGCTGGGGACCCTCGAAAACCGCGTCACCCATTGCGAGCACGCGCCGCCGTGGACGTTCGGGATCGCCGCGCTCATGCGCAATCTCGCCGGGCGCGGGCTGCTGCCGCCCGGATGAATGCGCCTGTGGCACGCTCCGGACGAGTAGAATGTGCGCCGCCCACGAGTACTTCGTGGCTGCGGGTTGGAGATGACTTAACTCGAGAAGGTCTTGGGGGTACTAGAAAATGAGCAGCAAAGGCAATCCGAGCCTCGTGGCGGCGCTCACGGTCGCGGCAACCCTGGGGGGGTTGCTGTTCGGCTATGACTCGGCGGTCATATCCGGTGTCACCGACGCCATCACGCAGAACTTCGTCGTCCCGCTGCACCTCTCGGAAGGCACCGCGAACTTCCTCTCCGGATTCGCAATCTCGCTCGCGCTCCTCGGCTGCGCGCTCGGCGCCGGCATCGCCGGCCCGATCTCGACGCGTCTCGGCCGCAAGGCGGGTCTGCTCATCTCGGGCGTGCTCTTCTTCGTATCTTCGCTCGGCGCGGGCTATCCCGAGTTCTTCTGGAGCATCTTCGGTGCCGTCGGCGCCAATGCGCTGTGGCCCTTCCTCTTCTACCGCGTGCTCGGCGGCATGGCGATCGGCATGGCCTCGATGCTCGCGCCCATGTACATCGCCGAGGTGGCGCCGCCGGAGAAGCGCGGGATGCTGGTGTCCTTCCAGCAGATCGCGATCGTCGTCGGTATCAACCTGGTTTACTTCGTCAATTGGCTGCTGCAGACCGGGCACGACCGCGCTTATCTCATGACCGTCGCCTGGCGCCACATGCTGGCCTCGGCGGCGATTCCAGCGCTGCTGCTCATCATCTTCATGATGATCGTGCCGGAGACGCCGCGCTTCCTGGTGCTCAAGGATCGTGACCAGGAGGCCGCATCGCTGTTGAAGCGCCTCGTGGGTGAGGGCGCGGCGCAGTCGAGCCTGCTGGAGATCAAGGCGACCCTCGTCGAGCATACACGGCCACTCCTCAGCTTCGGCGCGCTCGTGCTCTTCGTCGGGGTCATGCTCTCCATCTTCCAGCAGGTGGTCGGCATCAACGCGGTGGTTTATTTCGCGCCCCACATGTTCGAGAACATGGGCGCCTCCACCAACCAGGCCTTCTGGGAGTCCGCGACGGTCGTCGGCGTGACCATGACCCTGTTCACCCTGGTTGCCACATTCACCGTGGACAAACTCGGCCGCAAGCCACTCCTGATCACGGGCGCCTTCGTCATGTCGGCGGCGATGATCGTCCTCGGTTTCCTGTTCGATCAGCACCTCGTAGCCGCCGCCGGGCAGCACCCGGGCGCGACGGCGACAGGGTCGTCATACATCGCCATCATGGCTGTCATCGTCTACATCATGGGGTTTTCGTTCTCCTGGGGACCGGTCGTGTGGATCATGCTGGCGGAGATCTACCCCAACTCGATTCGCGGCAAGGCGATGTCGATCGCGGTTGCGGCGCAGTGGATCATGAACTTCATCGTGACGCTCACCTTCCCGATGATGGACGGCAGCAGCTACCTCAACGAGCATTTCAACCACGGTTTCGCCTACTGGGTGTACGGCATCTGCTCCTTCTTCGCGGCACTCTTCATCATCCGCTTCGTGCCTGAGACCAAGGGGCGCACGCTCGAGTCGATTCAGGAGCTTTGGCACGCGCACCGGCCCGGTGCCGGTGTCGTATCCGGGAAAGCGGCGCAGCCGTAGAAACCTCAACGGTGATCGCCCTTTCCGATGGAGATCTGACACTCGAGCTGCTGCCCGAACTCGGCGCGGCGGTCGCGACGCTCCGCTACCAGGGACGTGACGTATTGCGGCCGACGCCACCCGGCGCGTCCGACCCTTTCGAGACGGCGGCGTTCGCGCTGGTCCCGTTCGCCAACCGGATCGCCGATGGCCTCTTTCGGGTCGGCGGCCGCGAGATCCGGATCGAGCGCAATGCGCCGGGCCAGGCGCATCCCCTGCACGGGCACGGCTGGCGCAAGCCCTGGCGGGTCGAGTCGGCGGCCCGGGAGCAGGTGGTGCTGTCCTTCGACCATCCGCCCGACAGCTGGCCCTGGCGTTACCTCGCCCTGCAAACGCTCAGCCTGCGCGCGGACAGCCTCGACGTCGCACTCTCGGTCGAGAACCATGACTCGACGCCGATGCCGGCAGGTCTCGGCTGGCATCCGTACTTCCACAAAGGGCCCGGCGCACAACTGCAGGCTCATGTCGAGGGTGTGTGGCTGACGGATGAGGAGTACCTGCCCACGAGGCTGGCCCAGGGCAGCCACTTCGGCTATTGGAGCCGCGGGGATGAAGTCGCCCGCGAGGGGCTGGTCGATCACTGCCACACGGGCTGGCCCGGTGTGGCGGAGATCCTGTTGCCGGAGGTGGGCCTGCGCCTCGCGCTCACGGCGAGCCGCGCGCTGCGGTGGCTCCATATCTACAGCCCCCCGGGAAAGGATTTCTTCTGCGTCGAGCCGGTGAGTCAGATGCCGAATGCCGTCAACCGCTCGGCCCCGCCTGCGGTCACGGGACAGAAGCTCCTCGAGCCCGGAGAGCGGCTCGAGGCCCGTGTGACGCTGAGTGTG
>Ga0134128_10003693_pt1 | contig 18704 bp, 19 predicted proteins | sample KB31754_FD_96462 | JGI IMG/M metagenome (GOLD analysis project Ga0134128, IMG submission 96462) | Terrestrial soil microbial communities with excess Nitrogen fertilizer from Kellogg Biological Station, Michigan, USA - KB3-175-4 | ecosystem: Environmental > Terrestrial > Soil > Unclassified ... | reverse complement strand
TTTCAATCACCGTGCACCGGGGCGAGATCGTCGGGCTTTATGGTCTCATCGGCGCCGGACGCAGCGAATTTGCCATGAGCGTCTTCGGACGCAATCCGAAGACGGCGGGCGAAATCATCTGGAAGGGCCAGCCGGTCGACATCAGGAATGAGCGGCAGGCGATCCGCCTCGGCATCGCGCTCGCGCCGGAGAGCCGGCGTGATCAGGGGCTCAACCTCAACCTGCCGATCGGCCTCAACATCAATCTGCCGATCTACGACCGGTTGACACACGGCATCACCATTTCGGGCCGCGAGGAAGCCGAGCGGGCCGACCGGCAGATCAAGGACCTGGCGATCAAGACGCCGAGCCGGCGCTCGCTGGCCTCCTCGATGTCGGGCGGTAACCAGCAGAAAATCGTCATCGGCAAGTGGCTGAACCACGGCGCCGACCTCTTCATTTTCGACGAGCCGACGGTGGGCGTCGACGTCGGCACAAAGGCCGAAATCTACCGGCTGCTGGCGGATCTCCTGAAGCAGGGCGCGGGGATCATCCTGATCTCCTCCTACCTGCCGGAGGTCTATGAACTCGCCGATACGCTGCACGTTTTCCGCGGCGGAAGGCTGACGGGCAGCAACGCGTTCCACGCGGCAAGTCACGAACAGGTACTGGCCGAAGCCATCGGCGTTTAGGAGGGGCAACCACAATGACGACGACCACCGAGATTGCCTCAAAGGAAGCGGCACAGGCCCGGCGCAACTACAGCTTCCTCTTCGCGCTGACGCTGCTCGGCATTCTTGTGCTGCTGTGCGTGATCCTGACCATCGCGACGCCCAATTTCCTCACCGAGCGGAACATCCCCAACCTGCTGCGGCAGGGCTCGATGATCGCCATCCTGGCGCTGGGCGAAACCTTCGTCATCATCACCGCCGGCATCGACCTTAGCGTGGGCGCCATCGCCGGCGTCGCCACCGTGGTGATCGCCATGCTGATCCAGGCAGGGGTGCCGGTCTGGCTGTCGATCGTCATCACGCTGCTGGTGGGCCTCGCGATCGGCGTCTTCCACGCCTTCGGCATCACCAAGATGGGGCTGCCGCCCTTCATCATCACACTCGCTACCCTCACCTCGCTGCGAGGCATCGGCCTCCTGATGACCAACGGGGCGACGATCAGCATCACCAACAAAGGTTTTACCGATTTCGCCACGCTGGATTTCCTCGGCATCCCGAGCCTGTTCTGGATGGTCATTCTGGTGGCGGTGCCCGGCTATATCTTCCTGTCGTTGACGCGGTGGGGCCGCTACCTCTTCGCGGTTGGTTCAAACCCTGAATCCGCCCGCCTTTCCGGCGTGCCGGTGCAGTTCGTCATCTACATCGCCTATTCGCTGTCGGCGGTGTGCGCGGCGTTCGTCGGCGTGCTCCTCGCTACCCGCATCGGCATCGGCAACGCCACGCAGGCCAATTCCTGGGAGTTGCAGGCCATCGCCTCCTCGGTGATCGGCGGCACGTCGCTGTTCGGCGCCGTCGGCTCGGTACACGGGCCGCTGATTGGCGCGTTCATTCTCGCCACGATCAACAACGGCGCCAATCTCCTCAACGTCAATTCGTTCTGGCAGCAGATCGTCACCGGCGGCCTGATCATCCTCATCGTGTTTTTCGATCAGTTGCGACGCCGCGGACGCTGAACCCAAGAAGGAGGCGCACGGCCAACCGGTCCGGCGCAACAGTTTGAAGACCGACACAGTCTACAAGCGCGCCTTCAACCAGATGCTGGAACTGGTCTCATCGACACCGGCCGGCGCGGCGGTGCCGTCGGAAAACGATCTGTCGGCGCGCATGGCCGTGAGCCGTACGACGGTGCGCAAGGTGCTGCGGCAGCTTGAGGAGCGGCGGATCGTCGGCAGTCATGGCGCGGCCAAGGTTGTGCTCAGGGGGCCCACCCACCTCGATCCGTTCCCCGACGCCGAAACCGTCTCGACAGCGGCCCAGGTCGAGACCCGCTTCATGGAGTGGATGCTGCGGGGCGATCTCAAGCCGGGGACTGCGATCAATGCGCTCGATCTGGCCCGGCAGTTCGGCGTTTCCACCACCGGCATCCGCGAGTTCCTCAACCGCTTCGCACGCTTCGGACTGATCGAGCGCCGGCCGAATGCGCGCTGGGTGTTCAAGGGCTTTACCGACGATTTCGCCCTCGAACTGTTCGACATCCGCGAACTGTTCGAACTCAGGTCTGCGATCGCCTTCACCAAGCTGCCGCCGTCGTCTCCGCTATGGAACCGGCTCCGCGCCATCCGGGCGCAACACGAGCAATTGCTGGCGGTGATCGACACCCGCTTTCACGATTTTTCGGACCTCGACAACCGCTTTCACCGGCTGGTGCACGACGCCTCGCACAACCGCTTTATCGAGGACTTTTACGACGTCATCGCCTTCATCTTTCACTACCACTACCAATGGAACAAGACGCTGGAGAAGCAGCGTAATCGCGTCGCCATCGTCGAGCATCTCGATTACATCGACGCCCTGCTGGGCCGCGACGCGGCACGGGTGGAAGTCGCCTGCCGCCGCCATCTCCTGTCGGCACGCCAGACGCTGATGGCCTCGCTCGCGCCCGATGCCCAGCAGGTGGCGGAAGCGGCATTGACAGGCAGCGAACGATCGACCACATAGCGCAGCTATGATGACGGCAACATTCATCCGCCGAGGTTTCTGGCCCGCTCACCCGCGGCAGCGATAACGCACGTCCGTTGTGTTGTTGCCAGGCCGCGCCGATGCGCGGCTTTTTTATTGTCGTCATCCATCTATAATCAGGTCTGATCAGGCCTAAGGAGAGGTCCATGACCGCGATCTCGAAAATCGCCGCTACCGGCACGAAGACGATCTTCATCGACGGGGAGTCGGGCACCACGGGGCTCGATATCGTGCGCCGGCTGGGCGATGTGCCGGCGGCCACGCTCAAGAGCCTGCCGGCCGAACTGCGCAAGGATGCCGGCTCCAAGAAGGCGCTGCTGACAGAGGTTGATCTCGTCATCCTCTGTCTGCCTGATGCGGCATCGAAGGAAACCGTCGCGCTGGTCGACAGCCTTGATGGCCACAGGCCAAAAATTCTCGACGCCTCGACGGCGCACCGGGTTGCGCCCGGCTGGGTCTATGGCTTTGCGGAAATGACGCCGGGCCAGGCCGCGGCGATCGCCAAAGCTGATCGTGTGGCCAATCCCGGCTGTTATCCGACAGGCGGCATCGCCCTGCTGCGGCCGCTGGTCGAGGCCGGTATCATCCCCGCCGACTATCCGGTGACGGTCAACGCTGTCTCCGGCTATTCGGGCGGCGGTAAGGCAATGATCGCCGATTTCGAGGGCGGCACCGGGCCATCGTTCGAGCTCTATGGCCTCGGGCTCGAGCATAAGCACCTGCCGGAGCTGCACAAATATTCCGAGCTCAAGCGGCGGCCGATCTTCGTGCCGTCGGTGGGCAATTTCTATAAAGGCATGCTGGTCTCGGTGCCGCTGCACCTCGACACGCTGCCGGGCAAGCCGAAGGCCGCCGACCTCCACGCCGCGCTCGCCAGATACTTCGCCGGCGCCGAGCAGGTCTCGGTGGTGCCGATGGCGGACGACACGAGCGGCCGGATCGAGCCCGAGGCGCTGAACGACACCGACCAGATGGAATTGCGCGTCTATGGCAACGAGACGCACCGGCAGGCGGTGCTCGTGGCCCGGCTGGACAATCTCGGCAAGGGGGCGTCGGGGGCTGCGGTCCAGAACCTGAAACTGATGCTAGGCCTTTGATCCACTGATGAATTTTGCCAGCGACAATTGGGCGGGCGCGACGCCCGAGGTGATGGCTGCGCTCGCGCGGCACAATACCGGATTCGCCACGGCCTATGGCGGGGACAACGTCACCGCCTCGGTCAAGCGGCGGTTTACCGAGGTGTTCGAGCGCGAGGTGGAGGTGTTCTTCACCGCCACCGGAACAGCGTCGAATGCGCTGTCGATGGCGGCGGTGGCCGAGCCGGGTGGCCTGATTTTATCGAGCGCCGACGCGCACTTACGGAACGATGAGTATGGTGCGTCGGAGTTTTTCACGCACGGCATGAAGGTCGTGCCGGTGCCCTGCCGCTTCGGCAAGATGACGCTTGGCGAGCTTGAGGCGACGCTGGCGCGCTATCCGGCCGGCGGTCGCGCCGGCAAGCCGGTGGTGCTGAGCCTGACGAATGCGACGGAAGCGGGGACGCTTTACGCCGTCGGGGAAATCGCGGCGCTAGTGAAATTTGCGCATAAGAACGGCATGATTGCGCACATGGATGGCGCACGTTTCGCCAATGCCGTCGCGGGGCTTGGCGCCTCCCCGGCGGACCTGACGTGGAAGGCCGGTGTCGACCTGATGTCGTTCGGGGGCACTAAAAACGGCTGCTGGGCGGCCGAAGCGATCATTGTGTTCGAGCCGGGCCGCTTTCCCGGCCTCGATGTGCTGAAATCGCGCGCCGGCCATACCTTCTCGAAGGCCCGCTTCGTTTCGGCGCAATATGAGGCATATCTCGAAAACGGCAATTGGCTGAAGACCGCGGCGCACGCCAACGCGATGGCCCGGCGGCTCGCCGACGGCATCACCGCCGCCGGACGGCTGGGCTGGGCGCCGCAGGCCAACGAAGTGTTCCCGATCCTGCCCAAAACTGCAACCGCGCGGTTGCGATCGGCAGGCGCCGTATTTCATCCCTGGCCGGCGGACGAGGTGCAGATCGGCCCCGATGAAGAAATGGTGCGGCTGGTGACCTCGTGGGCAACGAGCGCGGACGAGGTCGACCGGTTTTTGGGGATGCTCTGACGGTGGCTCCTTCCTTCTCCCCTTGCGGGAGAAGGTGCCCGAAGGGCGGATGAGGGGGCCACATACTCTGAGCTTGTGGCCCACCCCTCATGCGTCTCGGCCTGGCGGGGCCGATCCACCTTCTCCCGCAAGGGGAGAAGGAAGCGGCAGGGCGCGCCCCGCCTCTACCGTCTGACGCTTCGCACCTTCGCGGGTTGCCTCTACGGGCGCGGCTGCTGGCAGAGATCGTGGCCGTTGGGGCAGAGGTAGTAATCAACGCCCGGCTGCAGGGGCACGCGGCTGCTGATCCTATAGACGATCGGACCGTCGCCCCGCTCCAGCGTCACCACGTAGAGTGTGGCTGGCGCCCAGCCGCCATCGTAACCGGCAAACGCATCATTGGTGCCCGCGACATAACCTGCCTTGAAGGCATCGCTGACGGGCTGGCGCGAGGCGGCCGGCAGGCTCTGGCCCAATTGCAGCATCCTGCCTTCCTCCCGGCCCTGCGCCTCGCCCGCCCGCAGCCCGTCGAAGTAGCTCAGGCCGCCGGTAGGCTGGTCGGCGTGGACAGCCAACGCGGCGCCGCCCGCCGCGAGACCGCCGGCCGCAAAAGCCGCGGCTACAATTGACGCCGACAGGAGCCGGGAGGCCATTTCAGGCCACCCGCACCTTCACCCTGTTCCCGGATGGATCGGCGGTTTCGATACCGCCTTCGATGGTGGCGATGGGCGCGCCGATCGCTTCCAGCCGGCTGCGCACTTCGCCGAGCGTCTTGCCATCCTCGACCAGTATCTCGAACCAGCGCAGCCCGGCGGCGCCGGCCATCGGCAGGGCGGCGTTCTCGCCGGCCCAGATGTTGAAGGCGATGGCGTGCGGCGTGTAGTTGAGGCCGACATCGCCCATGCCGAACTTGCGGATGATGAAGAGCCCGCCATAGCCCAGCCCGTCGCGATAAAAGCGCATCGCGAGTTCAAGGTCGTTGACATGCACGTGGACGTGGCCGACCCGTGTGCCTTCCGGCATCAACGGCTGGAGAACCGGCTTTTCGCCCAGTTCGCCGATGAGGCCGTCGAGATCAATCGGCTCGCGGCCCGAATGCCGCTTGCCCTCGGTCGTCACCGCGTAGGCGCCGCGCTCGGGATCGCCGAGCGTGCCGCGCCAGGGCGTCTCGAAGGTGATTTCGATGCCGTTGCCGTCAAGATCCCAAAGGTAGATCGCCTCGGAGACGAGGTGGTCGGTCGGCGAAATCCTGACCTGCCGTTGCAGCGCGCGGACGGCCATCTGCGCGAGGTCCGGGCGCGTCGGGACGTGGATGGCGACGTGGTAGAGGCCGATGGTGTGCTGCATCACCGGGCGGCTCGCGCCGAGTTCGAGCGTGATCAGCACCTTGCCGCCGACGCCCAGATTAAGCTCGGCCGGCGTTTCGGAAATGAGCGCGAGGCCGACGACATCGCGCCAGATGGCAAGGGCCCTGGCCTTGTCGGTCACGGCGATATGCACGGGACCGAAGTGGGTGGAAAGCGGCAGGAGCGGCCTGGTACGGACCGTAGCCTGAGACTCGACTGGAAAGATCATGGCGTCCTCAAGGGCCGCATGAGCGGCCGAAATTGCGGTTGATCCCGATATAAGCCCTGTCGCTGTTGTCTGCTATTGGTCGAAACCGAAGACATTGTTCGATTTTTGGGTCCGAAACGGCAGGTTGAAGAACCCTCACCCGTTTCGCTGCGCTCGCCACCCTCTCCCGCACGCGGGGAGAGGGAAGGGTGGGTAGAGGTCGCGGTTCCATCGTCTCCCTCCCCCTTGAGGGGAGGGACGGCGCGAAGCGCCAAGGGTGGGGGGCGTACCGCCAGCACAGTGCTGCAGGACGGACCCCCACCCGGCTGCCGCCACCCTCCCCTCAGGGGGGAGGGAAATGTGCGGCACGGCCTCTCGTCCGCTACCCCGCGATATGCGCCTTCAAGAACTCCTTCGCCGTCAGCACGATCTTCTTGTCGATCTCGCCGATCTTCCTGTCGTCCTTGCCGGCGAAGTCGATGTGGGTCAGCACCGTGCGCATGACGTTGAGGCGGGCGCGCCGCTTGTCGTTGGCGCGGATGGTGGTCCAGGGCGCGTAGCTGGTCGAGGTCTTTTCCAGCATGGTGTTGCGCGCAGCCGTATAGGCGTTCCAGCGGGGCAGGGCCTCCATGTCGACCGGCGACAGCTTCCACACTTTCAGCGGATCGTGATGGCGGTCATGAAATCGCTTGAGCTGCATTTCGCGGCCGATCGACAGCCAGAATTTGAAGAAATGAATGCCCTCGTTGACGATCATCCGCTCGAAATGCGGCGCCTCTTCGAGGAAATGCGCCGTCTGCTCGGGCGTGCAAAACCCCATCACCGGCTCGACGCCGGCCCGATTGTACCAGGAACGGTCGAAGAGAACCGTCTCGGCCGCCGCCGGGAACCAGTCGACATACCGCTGGAAATACCACTGTGAGCTCTCGCGGTCGTTCGGCCTCGGCAGCGCCACGTGCAGATTGTAGCGGGGATTGAGATGCTGGAGATAGGTGCTGATCGTGCCGCCCTTGCCGGCGGCGTCACGCCCCTCGAAGACGAGGATCATCCGGTCGCCGGATTTGAGCATATGGTCCTGCAGCAGCACCAGTTGCTTCTGCAACTCGATCGCCGTCTGCTGATACTCGTCCCAATCAAGCTTTTTGTCGTAAGGATAGCCGCCGGAGGCCAGCGCCGCCTTCTTGATCGACCTGGGCAGTTCCGGATCTTCGATGTGAAACTCGTCGAACGGGTCGGACATGCTTGTTCCTCCTCTCCAAACGGTGGCATCCAAGCATTGCACGGCGCAAGGGCGGCGTGACGAGTCGCGTTTAAGATCGTAAACGGACGCTGACAGGAGTAAGGCGCCAGCATGGCCGATGACGTTTCTGGCAATGCGGTTGCGGCGGCTCTGGCCGTTCTCGGGCGGGGATGGCGGCAGCGCCTCGCCGGGCGGCGCGCCATGCTGGGCGCGACGCTACTGGTGTTTCTCGTTCTGCTGGTCATCGGCAGCCTCAACTGGATCGAGGCCGGCCTCGGCTTTGCCGCCATCGCGCTGGTCGCGCTGCTGGTACCAGCCGAAGTTGATGCCGTCGAACCCGAAATCGTCCACCATTTCGCCGCCGGCGATCTCGACGAGGAAACCGTCGAGATTTTCGCCGATGCGCTCGCCGATCCCTGCCTGATCCTCGACCGGCGCTCGATCGTCGTGCACCGCAACGCCGCTGCCGCGAGCCAGTTTGCAAGTGCCACGATCGGCAACCCGATCGCCTTTTCGCTGCGCCATCCGGCCCTGTTGGCCGCGGTCGAGGCCGCCCGCCGCACCGGCGTGGCGCAGACCATCGAACTGCACCAGACCGTGCCGAACGAGACCTGGCACAAGGTCGCGGTCGCCCCCCTGATCGACCGGCCGCTCGCCGAGGATGAACAGGCGCCGCTGCTTGTCGTCACCATGCAGAGCCTCACCGAGGCGAGGCGCATCGACGCGCTCAGGACCGATTTCATCGCCAATGCCAGCCACGAACTGCGTACCCCGCTGGCCTCGCTGATCGGCTTCATCGATACCCTGCTGGGGCCCGCCGCCCGCGATGCCGAGGCGCGCGAGCGCTTCCTCACCATCATGCGCGCCCAGGCCCAGCGGATGAGCAAGCTCATCGACGATCTGCTGTCGCTGTCGCGCATCGAGATGCGCCAGCATGTGCGTCCGACCGCCGCCGTCGATCTCGGCATGCTGCTGCGCGAGGTCAATGAGGGGCTGATCGGGCAGGCGAGGGAAGCCGAACTCACCGTCACGGTCGACGTGCCCGAGGGACCGACGATCGTCGCCGGCGATCGCGACGAACTCTATGAAGTGTTCGAAAACCTCCTCGACAACGCCATCAAATACGGCGGCGACGGCGGCAGGGTCGAGGTCGCGCTGGCGCCTGTCACCGGCCGGCCCGGCTACGATTTCGCCGTTACCGTCACCGACCATGGCGCCGGCATCGAGTCCGAGCACGTGCCGCGCCTGACCGAGCGGTTCTATAGGGTCGATGCGGAATCGAGCCGCAAGAAGAAGGGCACCGGGCTTGGGCTTGCCATCGTCAAACACATCCTCAACCGCCATCGCGGCCTGTTGACCATCAAGAGCCGCCCCGGCGAAGGCACGCGCGTCGAAGTCCTGCTCCCGCGCTGACGAGCCTCGGCACTTGGCGTCGCGCGCCCTTCGCCGGCCCGTTCTCACGAACGCCTCCGCATGCCGGCAGACTCGTGTGAAAATCCCGTTTTGCACAGCGACGCGGCCGAATCAATCAACTGGATCAGCGCACTAACCTGTCACAATAGTGTGGCTGAACTGACATAGAAGCGTGACCGCCGGGCCATATTGTGCCCCTCGTTCAGGAGCCTTCGAAGCTCTCCCGGGTCATTTGACCGGGCTTCGATCCATTATCTTCCGAGAGGACCAATTCCCATGAAAACCGCTTTGCTCGCCGGCGCTGCCGCGGCTGTCATCAGCCTGGCCATGTCGGGCGCCGCTCTGGCCGCCGATATCACCGGCGCCGGCTCGACCTTCATCTATCCCGTGTTCGCCAAGTGGGCGGATGCCTATAAGACCACGACCGGCATCGGCCTCAACTATCAGGCGATCGGTTCGGGCGGCGGCATCAAGCAGGTCGAAGCCAAGACCGTGACGTTCGGCGCGACCGACAAGCCGCTCTCCGACGACGAACTGCAGAAGAACGGCCTCGTGCAGTTCCCGATGATCATGGGCGGTATCGTGCCGATCTTCAACATCGACGGCGTCAAGCCGGGCGCGCTGGTGCTTGACGCGCCGAGCCTTGCCGGCATCTTCCAGGGCAAGATCACCAGGTGGGACGACGCCGCGATCAAGGCGCTGAACCCCTCGGTCACGCTGCCCTCCGCCCCGATCGTGGTTGTCCACCGCGCCGACGGCTCGGGCACGACCTTCAACTTCACCGATTACCTCGGCAAGGGCTCCAAGGACTGGGCCGACAATATCGGCTCCGACACCGCCGTCGAGTGGCCGGTCGGCGTTGGCGCCAAGGGCTCCGACGGCGTTGCCAACACCGTCAAGCAGACCGCCGGTTCGATCGGCTATGTCGAATATGCCTACGCGGCGCAGAACCAGCTTGCCTACGCCGACCTGAAGAACGCCGCCGGCAAGACCATCGAGCCCTCGCTCGACACCTTCGCCGCCGCCGCGTCGAACGCCGACTGGAAAGACGCCAGGAACTTCAACCTCGTCATCACCAATCAGCCCGGCGACACGTCCTGGCCGATCGCCGCCTCGACCTGGGTGTTGATCCACACCCAGCCCACCGACGCCGCCGCGACCGCCGAAGCGCTGAAATTCTTCGATTGGGCCTACAAGAACGGCAAGGACCAGGCCAAGGCGCTCGACTATGTGTCGATCCCCGACGCCGTAGTCACCCAGATCGAAGCCAGCTGGTCGGGCATCACCGCCGGCGGCAAGCCGATCTTCGGCGCCGACTAACGCGCGAACGCCTGAGTGAAGCGGGCGGCTCGCGTCGCCCGCTTCATCGAATTCCCAACGGGGCACGATATGGCAGTCACCACCGGCGAGACCTTCGACTCCAGCGATGGCGCCTCGGGCAATCAGGCCCGGCGCGTCGTCGTCCAGGACCGGATTTTCTACTACCTGACCCTCGCCTCCGCCGTCTTCGTCGTCGTCATGCTGATCGGCGTCATGGTGTCGCTGGTTGTCGGCGCCTGGCCGGCGCTCGAAAAGTTCGGCCCGAGCTTCATCTGGACGCAGCGCTGGAGCCCGGTGAAGGAAATCTTCGGCGCGCTGTCGCCGATCTACGGCACCATCATCACCTCGGTGATCGCCATGATCATCGGCATTCCGGTGAGCTTCGGCATCGCCATCTTTCTCACGGAAATCTGCCCCGACGCGATCCGGCGACCGATCGGCGTCGCCATCGAACTGCTCGCCGGCATTCCCTCAATCATCTACGGCCTCTGGGGCTTCTTCTACCTCGCGCCTTTCATGGCGGCACACATCCAAGGGGTATGGAAGTTCTCGCTCTTCGGATGGAATTTTGCCTTGAGTTTGGGCGGCATACCGCTGATTGGCGGCCTGTTCGCCAACTCGGCGTCGGGCCTCAACCTCTTCACCGCCGCCGTGATCCTCGCCATCATGGTGCTGCCGTTCATCACCTCGATCACCCGCGATGTGTTCCAGACCGTGCCGACGCTGCTGCGCGAAAGCGCCTACGGCATGGGCATGACGACCTGGGAAGTCGTGCGCCACATCGTCATCCCCTATTGCCGGGTTGGTCTCGTCGGCGGGATCATGCTGGGGCTCGGCCGCGCCCTGGGCGAAACCATGGCCGTGACTTTCGTCATCGGCAATTCGCACGCGATTTCGGCCTCGCTGTTCGCTCCCGCCACGACCATTTCGGCGACCATCGCCAACGAATTTTCCGAGGCGACGACCGGCGTCTATACCTCGAGCCTGATCCTCCTGGGCCTCGTCCTCTCCATCATCACCTTCGCGGTTCTCGGCCTCGCCAAATGGCTGCTGGTCCGCGGCGACATCAAATAGGGGCGCGTCTCATGGCTGTCGATACGCGGCGCAAGACCACCAACACCATCGCCCTCGGGCTGTCGATCGTCGCCACCGTGGTCGGCCTGTTCTTCCTCGCCGCCATCCTCGTCACGCTCGTCGTGCAGGGTTTCTCTGCTCTCTCGCCGCGGCTGCTCACCGAAAACACGCCGCCGCCCAATGTCGATGGCGGCGGCCTGCTCAACGCCATCTTCGGCTCGGTCGCGATGACCCTCATCGCCATCGTCGTGGCGACGCCGGTGGGCATCCTCGCCGGCACCTACCTCACCGAATACGCGCGCGGCAGCAAGGTCGCCGAGGTCGCCAAGTTCATCAACGACGTGCTGCTGTCAGCGCCCTCGATCATCATCGGCCTCTTCGTCTATACGATCCTCGTGATGCCGTTCGGCCACTTCTCGGCCTGGTCGGGCGCCGCCGCGCTCGGCCTCATCGCCCTGCCGGTCATCAACCGCACCACGCAGGACATGCTGGGCCTCGTCCCCAATGCTCTGCGCGAAGCTGCGGCCGCGCTCGGCACGCCCCGCTGGAAGACGATGACCCACGTCATCTATCGCGCCGCCCGCGCCGGCATCCTCACCGGCGTACTGCTGGCGGTAGCGCGCATCACCGGCGAAACGGCGCCGCTGCTCTTCACGGCGCTCAACAACCAGTTCTTCTCCGCCGATCTCGGCGGCCCGATGGCAAACCTGCCCTACGTCATCTACCAGTTCGCGACGAGCGCCGACCCGAACTGGCAGCGCATCGCCTGGGGCGCGGCGCTGCTCATCACCCTCACCATCCTTGCCATCAACATCATTGCCCGCGCGCTTGCCGGCGGCAAACAGCAATCCTGATCTAGGAGCTTGCCATGGACATGCTAAATTCAACCGCTGAGACGCGCGCCGCCGCTGCGGCCGCCAGCCAGACGGGGATGCCGGTGGAGCAGCCGATCAAGCTCGAAGTGAAGGACGTGCATTTCTTCTATGCCAATGGCTATGAGGCGCTGAAGGGCATCAACCTGCAACTGCGCGACAAGACGGTGACGGCGTTCATCGGCCCCTCGGGCTGCGGCAAGTCGACGCTTTTGCGCATCCTCAACCGCATCTACGACCTCTATCCCGGCCAACGCGTCACCGGGCAGGTGCTGCTGGACGGCCGCGACATCCTCGGCAAGAACGAGGATTTGAACCGGCTGCGTTCGCGCATCGGCATGGTGTTCCAGAAGCCGACGCCGTTCCCGATGTCGATCTATGAGAACATCGCCTTCGGTATCCGGCTCTACGAGAAAATCCCCAAGTCCGAAATGGACGGCCGCGTCGAAGCGGCGCTGCGCAAGGCGGCGCTCTGGGACGAAGCCAAGGACAAGATCAACCAGTCGGGTCTCGGCCTTTCCGGCGGCCAGCAGCAGCGTCTCTGCATCGCCCGCGCCATCGCGGTAAAACCCTCGGTGCTGCTGCTCGACGAGCCGGCTTCCGCGCTCGATCCCATCTCGACCGCCAAGGTGGAAGAGCTGATCGAGGAACTGGCGTCCGACTATTGCATCGCCATCGTCACGCACAACATGCAGCAGGCGGCGCGCGCCTCCCAGTACACTGCGTTCATGTATCTGGGCGAACTCATCGAGTTCAACCGGACCGACAACATCTTCACCGCTCCGGCCAACAAGCGGACGCAGGATTACGTGACTGGCCGCTTCGGCTGATCGCGGCGAGACTGCCCGCCTTGTCGAGCCTGATGTGCTTTTGAGGAACCCCGAGCGATGGCCTTCCAGAACACCGAACACATGATCTCTTCCTACGAGGAAGAGCTGACGCGCCTCGCCGAGTCGATCGCCGAGATGGGGGGCCTTGTCGAGGCGTCTATCTCCAATGCCACGCTGGCGCTGCTGAAGCTCGACCATGGTCTGGCCCAGACCACGATCGCGCAGGACAAGCAGATCGACGCCATGCAGCGGAAAATCGACGAGAACATCGTCTCGATGATCGCCCGCCGCCAGCCGATGGCCGGGGACCTGCGCGCCATCGTTACCTCGCTCCACGTCGCCAACGACCTTGAGCGCATGGGCGACATGGCCAAGCAGATTTCGCGGCGCTCGCTGCAGATCGAAAGCCTCAGCCTCGCGCCGAAATTCTACAACGGCGTCAAGCACATGAACGACCTCGTGCTGCGCCAGGTGAAGGCCGCCCTCGACGCCTATGCGACGCGTGATTCCGCCGCGGCGATCGAGGTTTGCAATGGCGACGACGAGATCGATGCGCTCTACACCTCGCTGTTCCGCGAGCTGCTGACCTACATGATGGAAGATCCGCGCGTCATCACCCAGTGCACGCATCTGCTGTTTGCCGGCAAGAGCCTTGAGCGCGCCGGCGACCACGCCACCAACATTGCCGAGGCGGCTTACTACCTCGACACCGGCCGGCAGCTCTCGTCGGAAGTCGAGCAGTTGCACCGGCAACAGCCCAAGGAATAAGGCGCCCCCGAGGGCTCCCGTCATCATCCCTTCAGCCCGAGCCGGAACATGCCAGCCAACATCCTGATCGTCGAGGACGAAGCCGATCTGGCGCTGATGATGCGCTATAACCTCGAAGCCGAAGGGTTTCGCGCGCTGACCGCCAGCAGCGGCGACGAAGCGGCCGAGGTGATGCGCGAAACGCTGCCCGATCTCATCCTGCTCGACTGGATGCTGCCCGGCCTTTCCGGCATCGAACTCTGCCGCCGCTGGCGCGCCCGCGAAGAAACCGCGCGCATTCCGATCATTATGATCACCGCCCGCGGCGAGGAAGAGGAACGCGTCCGCGGCCTCGCGACCGGCGCCGACGACTATGTGGTAAAGCCGTTTTCGATCCCCGAACTGCTCGCCCGCATCCACGCGCTGCTGCGCCGGGCCAATCCACAGTTGGTCACCAATGTGCTCAAGGCCGGCGACCTCGAACTCGACCGCACCAGCCACCGCGTGCGCCGCTCCGGCCGCGAAGTGCATCTCGGCCCCACCGAATATCGCCTGCTCGAATATCTGATGCGCCATCCCGGCCGCGTCTATTCCCGCGAGCAACTGCTCGATGGCGTCTGGGGCAACGACGTCTATGTTGATGAGCGCACAGTCGACGTGCATGTCGGCCGCCTGCGCAAAGCCATCAACCGCGGCCGCAGCCCCGACCCGATCCGCACCGTGCGCGGTGCCGGCTACGCCTTCGACGAACGGTTCGCGGCAACGGCGTGAGTAGAGACGCTTACCGGCCGCTTTCCGTCAGATAGGCCGAGACAATATCGCTGAAGTCACCGAAGGTCATTTCCTCAACATGAAGCCGCCGTTCAGCGAGAACCGACGGCAACACCTGCTGAAAGTCAGCAAATTCCTCGGCGACGCGCCGGCCCCCTGGAACGCTCTTGAGCCGAGACTGAGTTCTAAGCCACGTTACGACGGCCTCGATTGCATGCGCCGGATTGCCGTCATGGGCATGGATATCCTGGCCGGCAAGATCGGAAATAAATCGCTGATAGCGGTAGGGTTCAATATCGAGGACCAGCGCACGTTTTTTGCGTTGAGCCTCGTCGCCGAAGCGCTTGGCTCCCAGGAACAGGCCGAGTTCAAGTGGCATGTTGAAGCGGGGCAGGGGCGGGGCACCGTCAACCTCGGTTCTGGAAAGGTCGTGAATGCCGAATGGACATTCCTCGATAAGATTTTGAATTTTGGCGAAGCGGCTTTCGCTGCTGTCGTCCACCTCGAGGGCGCAACGCGGCTGAAAGCCGGAGCGATGCACGGCAAAAATGATGGCTCGGAAAATCGGTTGAAAATGCAGATCAAAGGCGCAATTGACAAATACGTCTCGTGCGCCCCCAGCCATATTATTCGGCAGGCATCAGCTCTCGCTGCCGGCGGCGTTCGGCAAGCACTTTTTGAACCGTCTGGCGAATCTCTGCACGGGTAAAGTGGGTTGGCTTGGTCACCGGCCTCAAGATGCGCACACCATCGCTCATGGTTCCGACAACGTCGTAACCACCAACCTTTTGTCCCTTGGTTTTGGCAAGCTTGCTCATACCGCTAATATGCGCTTCGACCGCTGGGGTCGCAAGGCACGGTCTGCACATCACCGCTTCTTCTTGTCCACCTGGTGATACGCCCGGCGCGAGTGGAAGTCGCAGTAGGGTTTGCCCTCTTCCGAGTGCTGGCCGCAGAAGTAGAATTCGGGGGTCAGCGGGTCGCCGATCGGCCACTTGCAGGTCTGCTCGGAAAGCTGCAGCAGCGACAGCCGCTGCTCGACCGGGATGAACAGCTCCTGCACCTGCGGCGCCACATAGGCCTCGACCTCAAGGTCCTCGGAAATCTTCAGCGCCGTGGCGCCGATCATCGGCGCGCCGCCCATGCTGCGATGCTTCATCACACTGGCCGAAAGGCTGCTGCGCGCGCCCATCGTCCCCGACGACGTGCGACGCGGAGCGCCACTGCGCGGTGCCGTGCGGGCCCGTGGCGCAGCGCTGGCGGGCTTGGCCCGGCCGGACAGCTTTAGGCGGTGCACCTTGCCGATCACCGCATTGCGCGTCACGCCGTCGCCGAGCTCGGCCGCGATCTGGCTGGCGGAAAATCCCTCCATCCAGAGCTTCTTCAGCAATTCGACGCGCTCGTCAGTCCAGCCCATAAATGGCGCTCCCAAAATTTCCAATCGGCAGAATCCCTCTCCCTGCCCGCCGAAAAGTGTCGACAGGCCGGATACGCTACGCGTCGTAGGTCGAGTGGGTCCGCCACACGAGATATCGTGTCCCAACGAGGTTGATATTACACGGCGGCGAGAATCCGTTTCAAGAGTCCCGGCCCGATTTCCCCGTGTATAACCCGATCAAATCCGGGGTTTGCCGAACTCTGAGTCAAATCAGCCACTTGCCCGCGTAAGGTTGACTCTAAAGAGGCCGGACGGCATATTTGCGGCACCAACGCGCCGCCGAAGGGCTGCGCGTTTTTGGTTTTTGTGGCCTTTTTTCAACACCCGAACAGGAACGCTCAAATGTCCGCGCTTTATGGCACTTACGCCCGCTCCGATCTCGCCTTCGAGCGGGGCGAGGGTATGCGCCTGTTCACCGCGGACGGCACGTCCTATCTCGATTTCAATTCGGGCATCGGCGTCAACGCGCTCGGCTATGGCGACCCCCATGTCGTCGGGGCGCTGAAGGCGGCTGCCGACAAGGTCTGGCACACCTCCAACATCTTCACCATTCCTGAGCAGGAACGGCTTGCCCAGCGGCTGGTCGATGCGACCTTTGCCGACGCGGTGTTCTTCACCAATTCGGGCGCCGAGGCGGTCGAGTGCGCCATCAAGACGGCGCGGCATCATTTCTTCGCCAGGGGCGAGGTGGATCGCTACGAGATCATCGCCTTCACCGGCTCCTTCCATGGCCGCACCATGGCGACCATCGCCGCCGGCGGCAACCCGCACTACACCGAGGGTTTTGGCCCGGTCGTGCCCGGCTTCAAACACCTGGCGCCGGGCGATCTTGCCGCCGTGGAAAAGCTGATCGATGCCAAGACCTGCGCCATCCTGCTCGAGCCCGTGCAGGGCGAGGGCGGCGTCAGCGCCATGCCGGTCGAGTTCCTCAAGGGCCTGCGCGCGCTCTGCGACAAGCACGGCCTCTTGCTCATCCTCGATGAAGTGCAGTGCGGTTATGGCCGGACCGGCAAATTCTTCGCCCACGAATGGGCCGGCATCACGCCCGATATCATGGCCGTGGCCAAGGGCATCGGCGGCGGCTTCCCGCTCGGCGCCTGCCTTGCCGGCGGCCACGTCGCCGATTCAATGGTGCCGGGCACGCACGGCTCGACCTATGGCGGCAATCCGCTCGCCTGCAGCGTCGGCAATGCCGTGCTCGATCGCGTGCTGGGTCCGGGCTTCATCGCCAATGTCGATCTGATGGGCCAGCGGCTCGCCTGGCACCTGCAGCAGCTTCAGCAGCGGTTCCCCAACTACGTCACCGAAGTGCGGGGCAAGGGCCTCATCGCCGGCATCAAGATCACCCCGCCGGTGCGCGATTTCGTCAACCGGCTGCGGCGCGATCATCACTTGCTTGCCGTCGCCGCGGGCGAAAACGTGCTACGCCTGCTGCCGCCATTGATCGTCACCGAAGCGGATATCGAAGAGGCCACCGGCAAGATCGCCGATGCCTTCACCGCGCTCGACGCCGAAGCTGCTTCCACCCCGGCCATCGACTGAGCCCAACGTGGCCCCACAGGGCCTCGCCAAAGGACGTCACATGACCATTGAGACCACCAGCCCGACTCCGCCCCGGCATTTTCTGTCGTTGCAGGATTTCACCACCGCTGAACTGCGCGGCATGCTCGACCTCGCGGTCGAGCTGAAGACCCGCCTGAAGGCCGGCGACAAGCCGCCGCTGCTCAAAGACAAGATGCTGGCGATGATCTTCGAGCGCCAGTCGACCCGCACCCGCGTCAGCTTCGATGTCGGCATGCGCCAGCTCGGCGGCGAGACGATGTTCCTCTCGGGCAACGACATGCAGCTGGCCCGCGAGGAGACTTTGGCCGACACGGCCCGCGTCATGAGCCGCTATGTCGATGCCATCATGATCCGCATTCTCGATCACGACGACCTGATGGAGCTTGCCGGCGCCTCGACGATTCCCGTGATCAACGGCCTGACTCGCCGCGGCCACCCCTGCCAGGTGATGGCCGACATCATGACCTTTGAAGAGCACCACGGCCCGATCAAGGGCAAGAAGGTGGCCTGGGTCGGCGACAGCAACAATGTCATGACCTCGTGGGTCCATGCCACCCGTCTCTTCGGCAACACGCTGACCATCGGTGTGCCCGATGAGTTCGGCCCCGATCAGGCCATGCTCGCCGATATCCGGAAGGCCGGTTCAGCCGTAATGCTCACCGACGATCCGGTAGCGGCCGTCGAGGGCGCCGATCTCGTCATCGCCGACACCTGGGTGTCGATGGGCGATACAGACGCCACCGAACGGCGCAAGGTCTTGAAACCCTACCGCGTGAACCCCACTCTGATGGCACGGGCGAAGGCGAACGCCCTGTTCATGCATTGCCTCCCCGCACATCGCGGCGACGAAGTTACCGACGAGGTCATTGATGGGCCGCAATCGGTGGTCTTCGATGAGGCCGAAAATCGCCTGCACATACAAAAGGCGATCCTCTGCTGGTGCTTCGGGATCGAAAAGCTCTGATGACGGAACTGCAACTGCAAAGCTTTGGTCTCGATCGCCCGGAAAGCGGCGACGATGTCGCCGTGCCGTTCGCGCTCGAAAACCTCGATTGCCGCGGCCGCTTCGTGCGGCTCGGCGAGGCGCTCGATGCCATCCTG
>Ga0134128_10003691_pt1 | contig 18705 bp, 20 predicted proteins | sample KB31754_FD_96462 | JGI IMG/M metagenome (GOLD analysis project Ga0134128, IMG submission 96462) | Terrestrial soil microbial communities with excess Nitrogen fertilizer from Kellogg Biological Station, Michigan, USA - KB3-175-4 | ecosystem: Environmental > Terrestrial > Soil > Unclassified ... | reverse complement strand
CAACGACGCGCTTCGTCGATCCCGCGGACCTCCGCCACGACATGCACGTGACCATCGTGACCCTCGCGCCCGGCGCGGTGATCCCCTTCGCCGAGACCCACGTCATGGAGCACGGACTCTACGTGCTGCAGGGCAAGGCGGTCTATCGGCTCAACCAGGATTGGGTGGAGGTCGAGGCCGGCGATTTCATGTGGCTGCGCGCCTTCTGTCCGCAGGCCTGCTACGCCGGCGGCCCCGAGGATTTTCGCTACCTGCTCTATAAAGACGTGAACCGCCATCCAAAGCTCAGCCTCACGGGAAGGAAGTCTTGATGCGCTCCGACAGAAAGGCCACACACCGCGCCTGGCCGCGGCGGGCGTTCCTTGCCCTCGCCGCACTGCCCCTGCTTGGCGGCACGGCGTTCGCCGACAGCTCGATCTCGGCGTACCAGGCGCTTCTGACGCCGCTGTTGAAAAGCGGCACCGATGTCGTTGGCCAGCCGCTGCAATATCCCGCCGGCGCCCCCATGGTGACTGGGGCGATTGTCACGCTGCCGCCGGGCGGCGAGACCGGCTGGCATGAGCACGAAGTGCCGCTGTTCGGCTACGTGCTCGAAGGCACGCTGACGGTCGATTACGGCAGCAAGGGCATAAAAACCTACAAGGCGGGCGATAGCTGGATGGAAGCGATGAACTGGCCCCACAACGGCATCAACAAGGGCACTGTGCCGGTAAAGCTGATCGCCGTTTACATGGGCGGCGGCGACAAGGCCAACACCCTCAAGACACCGGCGCCCTGATGCCGACGATTGTTGTCGAGCCGCTGACCCGCGACGCCTTCGCCCCCTTCGGTCAGGTGATCGAGATGGAAGGTGGGCACCATTATCCGATCAATGGCGGCATGACCGAACGCTATCACGACCTCGCCAAAATCGAGCTTGGCGGCCCAGACCCGCGGCCCCTGCTGTCGATCATGCGAGGCAAGCCTTACGCCCTGCCGCTGACGCTCAAAGTGGTCGAGCGTCACCCGCTTGGCAGCCAGGCCTTTTATCCGCTCTCGCCGCACCCGTTCCTCGTGACCGTCGCTCTCGACCACCACGGCACGCCGCAGCAGCTGCGCGCGTTCAGGACAGCCCCCGGCCAGGGCGTCAACATCGCCATGAACACCTGGCACGCGGGTTTGACGCCGCTTGAGGCGATGTCGGATTTCCTCGTCGTCGATCGCGGCGGCGATGGCAACAACAATGAGGAATTTTTCTTCCCCACACCCTACGAAATCACGACCTGATCGTCCCGGGGCCTTTGTGGAAGACGTCGCGATGGCACCACCGCAAAAGCAAATTCCCGCGATCCACTCCGGATGAACGGAACTTCACGCTACGGCAACGGCTTTTCCTCTATTATCGGCGAACTAGCGTCCCCGGAGGATCAAATGCTTAGATCGTTGTCTGTCCTTGGTGTCGCGGCCGTGCTGGCCGCCGGTTCCGCCGCCCTCACGCCCGCCGCAGCGCAGCCGCCCCATGTCATCGTACGCGGCGCCACGCCCATTCTGCCACCGCCGGCCTATGTCTATGGCAACGGCTATTCGGTTTACGACTGGTATGACTATACCGGGCTGAACGGCAACCCGTTCGCCCCCTACTACGATCCGTCCGGCCACGTTCCCGACACCCGCTATTACGGTCCCAGGGCCGTCGATCTGGTGCTGGGTCGCACGCTGTCCCGCAACAACGAAAGCATGCTCCGCCATATGCTCGTCTGCCAGGCGGCCTTCCCGACCTATAGCGCGGCGTCCAATACCTATTACGGCCGCAACGGCATCCCGGTGCCCTGCTACCGCTGAACGCAACTCATCCACGGAATGACAAAGGGCCGGCATCTGCCGGCCTTTTCTTGGTGGGGAGCTCTAGTTGTAGTCGACGTCGACCAGTTGTCCGCCAACGAGGATCTGCGCGGGTGCCGAGGGCGTCCCCGCATTGGCGGCGGCAAAGCCGAGCGTCGACAGCGCCACCACGAAACCAATCACGAGCATTAGCTTGGTCATATCTGCCTCCCACGGCCACGGCCCACGCCGCATCAATGGGAGCAGATTGAACGGCCGCCGTTGAACAGCGGCGGAATGCAACATTTATCGGCCGTTCAGGAAGTCCCCGCGCTGCGAGGTGGAGAAAAAGAAGCGGACGCAGAGAAGCAGTGCCCCCCGCTCTTCCTTCTCCCCTTGTGGGAGAAGATGGATCGGCCGCTAGGCCGAGACGGATGAGGGGTGGGCCGCAAACTCTGAGTCTGCGGCCTCCCCCTCATCCGCCCTTCGGGCACCTTCTCCCACAAGGGGAGAAGGAAAGCTGGACGTGGCCACCCGTGCAAAGGTCGGAACGCTTAAACAAATAAAAAGGGCGGCCAGGCCGCCCTTTCTTTATCGATCCCGCCAACCGCTAGACCGCGGCAGTAGGCCGCTCGCCGGCCCGGCGATTGCGACCGGCCTGTTGCCTGCCACCGCGCGGCTTGCCCTGCGGTGCACTGGACTTGGGCGCCGACGCACCCTTCTCCCACCATGCCGGAGCAGCATCGCGCGTGCGGGGCGGCACCGGATCGTGCGTGCGAACCGCCGCTGCGTCGCCATGCGTCTGGCGATGCGCCGCCTTCGGCGCCTGCCGCGGACGGTCGCCGCCCCGTGCCTGTTGTGGCCGATCACCACGCGCCTGCTGCGGGCGGTTGCCGTTGCGGCCCTGCGGCGGGCGATTGCCCTGCCGCTGACGAGCGACCGGCACCTCGGGCTGCACACCCTTTTCGGTCGACGCGAACGCCCCCGAAGAGGGCAGCTTCTGCCGGATCAGCCGCTCGACATCGCGCAGTTTGTCGCGCTCGCCGCCATCGCACAGCGTAATGGCAATGCCCGACGCGCCGTTGCGGCCAGTGCGGCCGATACGGTGGACATAGTTCTCCGGATCATCCGGTAGGTCGAAGTTGATGACATGGCTGATGTTGGGCACATCTATTCCGCGCGCCGCGATATCGGTGGCGACCAGGATGCGTGCCCGGCCATCGGTGAAGTTCTTGAGCGCCGCCTGTCGGGCGTTCTGCGACTTGTTGCCGTGGATCGCCATCGCCTTGTGGCCGTCGATCTCGAGGTTCTTCGTCACCCGGTCGGCGCCATGCTTGGTGCGGGCAAAGACCAGCACCTTGCTGAGCGCGGCATCAGCCAGCAGCTTGTTGAGCTCATCACGCTTCTGCTTGGCGCCGGTGAGGATGACGCTCTGCTCGATGGTGCCGACGGTCGTCGCCGGGGGCGAAGCCTCGACGCGCACCGGCTCCCTGAGGAGGCCAGCGGCAAGCGCCGCAACTTCCGGCGCCATGGTGGCGGAGAACAGTGCCGTCTGCCGGCGCGAGCCGATCTGCGCCGCGATTTCGCGCACGGGCTTGATGAAGCCCATGTCGAGCATGCGGTCAGCTTCGTCCAGCACCAGCCAGCGCGTGTGGTCGAGCCTAACCTTCTTGTCGTCAAGCAAATCCTTGAGCCGGCCGGGCGTCGCGATGACAACATCGACGCCGCGGGCGAGCTTTTGCACCTGCGCATGCCGCGACGTGCCGCCTAGCACGAGCACGGTCGAGAGCCGCATGCCGCCGGCAAGCGCGCGCATCACTTCCTCGATCTGCACCGCCAGCTCACGGGTCGGCGCGAGGACCAGCGCACGCGTGGTGCGCGGCTCGATCCGGCCTTCCAGCTTGGCCAGGCCGGCCAGAATCGGCAGCGCGAACGCCGCCGTCTTGCCGGAGCCCGTCTGGGCAATGCCGAGAATGTCGCGGCCCTGCAATTGCGGGGGAATAGCCTTCGCCTGGATTGGCGTCGGCGTGGTGAAACCGGCCTTGTCGAGCCCTTTGACAAGGGCGGCAGAGAGGCCGAGTTCGGAAAAATTCTGGGTCAAAACCAAATTCTCTTTCTTATCGTCGCGCGAAAAACCAATGCGCGCGAACCGTGCCGGCGCATCGCGCCCGGCGGTCAAAATCAATGCAGCGGCGATGCCCGGAGCGTGTTCAGGGGAAGTGGAAGGCACCTCCCCGGTTCGAACACGCGACCACTAAACCATCGCGCGGTTGCGTTTGCACTTCAGCAGTGGTTTGCCGAAGCCGCTTCGCCGCTCACCGCATTGGTCGATAAGAAGAGAAGCCCGGTCACAGCATAAGCCGGAACCCCTAAGACGGGGATAAACCGGCGGTGACAGGCGCGTACATGATGGATTGTCTTGAGAAAAGCAAGGGCGGCCCGCGCATGGCTGCGCTGCGGACGCCCTTGCAAGGCCTGTTTTGCTTAGTTCGCGGCAGCCGCCGGAGCAGGTTTTGCCGCAGGTTTGGCCGGTCTGGGCGTCGCCTGATCGGCTGGAAGCGCCGCGGCAGCCGTAGTTGCGCGCGTCGCGATGAAGCTGACCACGATGGCCGGCGCTTCGGGCGCCGACGGATCGGTACGCACGACCGTGCCCATGAAGGTGTCGGGCTGCGTGGCGCCGACATTCCACGTCGGCATCAGGAAGCCGAAATAGTCGTACTCGTAGCTCTTGCCATTCACCACCGAAGTCGAATGCAGCACGACCTGGGGGGCCCTTCGCGCGCCATAGACGGCGAACCCGTCGACGGGGTAGGTCTTGCCCTTCCCGGCCGGCCTTGTGCCGGTGATCTTGCCGCCCTGCTCGACGAGATCGAACTCGCTGTTGCCAAGCGACATCTTGGCGAGCGTCATCTTGGGATCGCCGCTGATCGCGATGCTGCGATAGGCCCAGTGGCCGGTGAATGTGCCGGGCGTCGTCTTGAAGGTAAGGCTTGCCTCGCTCGCCGCAGGCGCCGGCGAATTGAAGATCGCGGCTTCCGCGATGCCGGGCAGCACCGCAACCGCGCCTGCCGCGACGATGACCAGTGCCGTCCCGGCGATCCCAGCTCTCGCTGTGCTGAAAATTCCACCCCAACCACGCATTAGCTTCTCCCCCGACGCAGGTGCTGTTGCGAGCGGGTTCTAGCAGAAGATTCGTCGCAAATCTGCAAGAAATGCGAGACGGCCCAGCACTCTGTGCCTTCTTTCTCCGCGCCCCACACCTTCCTTCTCCCCTTGCGGGAGAAGGTGGATCGGCCGATGGCCGAGACGGATGAGGGGGGAGCTGCACACACTGAGTTTGTGGCTCACCCCTCATCCGGCGCTACGCGCCACCTTCTCCCACAAGGGGAGAAGGAAGGCCGCTGTATTCTCTCGACTGGTCAGATGCCGGCATACCAGTCGTAGCCGTTGTCTTCCCAGTAGCCGCCTTTGCCGCCGCCGACATTGGCGAAGCCCGAGACAAGCTCGATGGTATGGACATATTTCGGCTGCTTGTAGCCGAGTGCCCGCTCGATCCGGACGCGAATCGGCGCACCATTGGCGATGGGCAGGTCGGCGCCATTCATGCCGTAGGCAAGGATGGTCTGCGGGTGGTGGGCGTCCAGCAGGTCTGATGTTTCGTAATACGGCACCTGCCCCGAAAGGCCGCCATCCATCGTGTCGTAGCAGTGGTAGAGGCAGTATTTCGCCTCCGCCTTGATGCCGGCCTGATCGAGGATCGGCCCCAGTTGCGGCCCGGTCCATTTGGCGATGCAGCTCCATCCCTCGACACAGTCATGCCGGGTAATCTGCGTGCGGCTGGTCATGCCCTTGAGATCGGCGAGCGAAAAACTCAATTCCTTGTTCACGAGGCCGGTGATCTTGAGCTTGTAGTCGGCAAAATTGTTGGCTTTGAGCGCGAGGTAATCGTCGCCCTGCGGATCGGTCGAGCCGTTCGGACGCATGCCCTGCCGGATGTCGGCCTCGGTATATTCGCGCGCCAGCGCATTCGGCCCCTGCAGCAGCCGCTGCACCCGGTACGTCAGGTCATTGGCCTTTTCGAGATAGCCGCGGACGCTGTTATCGCCCTGCCCGACGAGATCGTCGAACTGGTCGCAACCGGCGAGCAGCAGGGTCGATACCGAGGCCGCTCCAAGGCCGAGCAGGCGCCGGCGGTTGAGGATCAGCTTGTCGCTCATGGCTTGTCTCCCTTGCCGGGATCGAACACCACGTCGGCCCCGGCCCGATAACGGCCGGTGATCATCTGGCGCAGTTCGTTGAACGGCCCGGCGAGTACCACCATGATGATGTGGATGATGAAGAACAGCACGAACGCCGACATGGTGAGGAAATGGATCGACCGCGCCGTCTGCCGGCCGCCGAACAACTCGACCAGCCAGGGCAACGTGGTGTCCATCCCCGGCGACATGGTGATGCCGGTCAGGATGATCAGCGGGAACAGGATGAAGAATACCGCCGAATAGGCGAGCTTCTGCAGCACGTTATACTGACGGCCATGCTCGAAGCGCAGCCTGAGATGGTTGAGAATGTCTCGCGGCAGATGCTTGAGGTCGCGCGGCGTCGGCGGGATGCCTGCAATATGCCGGTTGAACACGCTCGCGACCAGCCAGACGAGCAGCGTCGCAACAAGTATCCACGCGAAGAAGAAGTGGATCACCCGGGCAGTCGCGAGATCGTAGTAGGACGGAATGGTGACCGATGCCGGGAAGCCCCGGAAGTCCGGGTTCGCCGGATCGCCGCTCACACCGAGCCCGATTGCCGTCGTATCGAAGCTGTGGCCAAGGATCGTGGTCTGTCCCCGAGGCCCGTTATCGGTATTGATCGCGCCGATATCGAGCCACTGGTTGTCGAGGTGCTGGTCGCCCGTCTGCAGATTGGTGAACCCCGATTGCTGGCCGATATAGAGCGTGGGGTGAGCATCGAAGATATTGAGCCCGCTCAGCAGCAGGAAGAACAGGCAGATCGCCCATACCCAGTGCGTGACACGGGTGAAGATCGACTGCCGGTAGATCAGCGGTCCCTTATGCGTCGCCGGTTTTTCGGCCCGCGCGGTGTCTTCCGTGATGCTCGCCAAAATCGCCTCTCCCTGAGCCCCCGACAGCGCAGAAACGGCACTTATTGCTGGTAAGTTTCAAGTCACTTATCGGCGAGCCAGAAGTTATCCGGCGTATTCGTGGCAGCGGCCTCTGTAACGGGCGAAGGACCTACGACTCGTCCCGTGCTGCCCAGTTGACGCCGCGCCGCAGCATCGTCGCCATTTCCGGCACGTCGAACTCCTTGGCCTGGTGACCGAGCGACGAATAGAACACCCGGCCTTTCCCGTAGCGGCGCTTCCAGGCCACCGGCATCACCACACCCTCGATCCACGGCGCATGTTCGCCCGAGAACGTAGTCGTCGCCAGCACCTCGTTGGCCGGATCGACATGCATGTAATACTGCTCGGAATGATAGGGGAAATCCTTGATCCCTGAGACAATCGGGTCGTCGGGCTTCGTGATCTCGACCGTATAGTCGATGATGTTGCCGGGGTGGGCTACCCACTGCCCGCCGACGATGAACTGGTATTCCGCCGAGTTGCGAAACGCGTCGCCCATGCCGCCGTGATGGCCGGCCATCCCCACGCCGCCCTCGATAGCGCTGGCGAGGTTTTTCGCTTCGTCCTTCTCGATGCTGCTCATGGTGTAGATCGGCACGATCAGCGACAGGTCGTGGATGGCCGGATCGGCAAAGGCCCTTGTTTCGGTCGCCATGCGAACGGTAAAGCCGTCCTCGTGCAGCCAGCGGCGATAGATCTGCGCGCATTCCTCCGGCTCGTGGCCTTCCCAGCCGCCGTAAACGATCAGTGCCGAACGCATCCGCAGGCTCCTCGCGATAGGACGAGGCGCGACCATAGCTGAGGAAGGCTGATTTGCCAGCCCGCGAGGGCTACCCCGTCAGACGCCGGCGGCGTGCAACGGCTTCATCAGGGCAACGAAATGGAGATGCCGGTCGAATAGCATCGAGGCCGGGCGCGGATAGAGATGAAGATTTTCGTCCCAGGTCGTGACCGAGCAACCTGCCTCACTGAACGCAGCCGCCCAGGCGTCCCGCGTAAGATAGTTATAGGGGAGCACGACGTCGTGGCCACGGTTGCCGACCCAATCCATCAGGCGCAGCGTCGGACCCGCCAGCCAGCCATCGAGCAGGTGATCCTTGATGATGATGCCCTTGCGAGCCACCCGGCAGGCTTCGGCCAGCACGGCCGCCGGCGCTTCCGTATGATGGAGCACGTCGACGACGGTCACGTAGTCGAAGCTCTTGTCCTCAAACGGCAGCGCCCCGCCATCGAAACGGGTGACGGGAATATGGGTTTTCGGCCGGATCAGGACATCCACGCCCTCGATAGCGAGGTCGTCACGCAAGCCCATCAGCGCCAGGGCGATCGAACCGTCGCCGCAGCCGAGATCGAGCACCCGTCCTCCCTCGGGGATGGCCTTTGCTAGATGGCTCGACAGCACGCCCACTCGCCGCCCGAACACCACCTTGTCATGCGCGGCGTTGAGAATTGTCTTGGGTTTGAACGGCGCGAGAACCGAGTTGATGGTCACATCTGCCTCCCTGAAGGCCCACAGTCTCAGGGCAACGAAATTCACCCCTGAAGTGAGAGCGATGACGAGCAGCGACGCGGCGATCGTTGGCATCGCCAGCACGCCATAAGCCAGATAGGAGAACAACGAGGCGAGGATTAGTCCGCAAAGCTGCACAATAGCGTAGCGGGGAAAAGCTTGCCGATGCCGGGCATCCGACTGGAAGGATAAGCGGCGATGCAGCAGGTAAACCGGCACGACGAAGAGGGCGTAACACCCCGCGCTCACGAGCCAGTCGGCGAGACCGGTGTGCAGGCGGACAAGAGTGCTTGAAAGCACGATGAAACCGAGGGCAGCGGTGGCGCCAATCGCGACGAAGACGGCGAACTGCCGGCCGGTCGTGTCAGCCGCGTGCGGCGCCGCAGATGTTGGGTGCAGTTCCTTGACCGAACCGTCCATCATTCGAAAGGCTCCCTCGGGTCGCAGCGCCCAAACAAGCAGCATCAGCTATCCGTTGGTAAGCGACTAGCCTTTCAAACTCGTGAATATCTGCGCACGGAACATTTAGTCACCGCGCCTCCAATTCCCTGCGATCGCGGTCGCTGACCATCGCCAGATCAAGGATTTTCTGTAGGTTGGCAGCATGCCGGAAGCTCGGATCGTCGGTCTTGCCTGTCCTGACGGCGGCAACGAAGCGCTGGTAGTTCGTCGGCACCGGCTCGAGCGTCACATCCTTCCAGGCGGGCGGTTCGATGTCGTCGCCGATGCAGACCCTCAGCCACGATCCGCCCTCCCCGTGCTGCAGCTCGACGGCGCCCTTGTCGCCGAAAATCCTGAGGCGCAGCGTGTTGAGATAGCCGGTGGCGAAGCGGCTGGCATGGATCACCCCCAGCGCCCCGTTGGCGAACTCGACCGAGAGCGTAAAACTGTCATTGGCGTCGAGCTGGTACTCGCCGATCTTGTCGCCGTCGGCCTTGTGGAAAGTCTGCAGCCGGGCAAAGCCGTTGGCGACGTCGGTCGCCGCGCCATAGACGGCGAAGTCGAGCAGATGGACGCCGATGTCGCCGAGCACGCCGTTCGAGCCGTGCTCCCTTGAGAGGCGCCATAGCCAGGTCGGCTCGGTGCGCCAGTCGCCCCAGGCGTGCGACACCAGCCAGCTCTGGAGGTACGACGCTTCGACATGCCGCACCGTGCCAAGCTCGCCAGCCAGCACCATCTCCCGCGCCCGCTGCAACTCCGCGACGTTGCGGTAGCTGAGATTGACCATGTTGACGACGCCGGCTTTCTCCGCCGCCTCGGTCATCTCGTCGGCCTTGTGGTGATCGGTAGCGAGCGGCTTTTCGCAGAACACATGCTTGCCCCTGGCCAGCACCTGCATGGTGGTGGGATAGTGCGCCTTGTCCGAAGTCACATTGGCGACGGCATCGAACTGCCCCCAGTCGAGCGCCGCCTCGAGCGACTCGAAGCGCTTTGGAATACTGCGCGCATCACAGAAGGCGTTGAGGCGGATGGGGTCGACATCGACCGCGCCAACGACCTCCACGCCCTCGATCGCTGAAAAATGGGCAACGTGGTGGGAGGCCATGTTGCCGGTGCCCAGGATAAGCAGACGCATGACATTCTCTATGATGGGGGAAGGAGATACCGGGAAAACCGCGGCCGCCGGACCCGCCCGCCGGCCGCGTTCGCGAAACACGAGGTTAGTGGAAACCCTCTTCGCCGGCAGCGTGGAGATGCGGGCCGCGCTCGGTGATTTTCTCCGGCGCTTTGTCGGTCGGCCTGTTGGGCGCCGAGTGGATGTTGATGACCTGCGCGGTCGGGTTGTAGGCCCAGTTCACCGCATTGCGCAGCACCTTGGCGACGTTGGCGTCATGATAGCTCGGATAGGTCTCGTGGCCGGGCTGGAAGTAGAAGATGTTGCCCGCACCGCGCCGGTAGGTGAGGCCTGAACGAAATACCTCGCCGCCCTGGTACCACGAGATGAACACCGTCTCGAGCGGTTCGGGCACAGTGAACGGCTCGCCGTACATCTCCTCCATCTCGAGCTCGAAATATTGCGGCAGGCCGGCCGTGATCGGGTGGCCCGGGTTGATGTTCCAGATGCGGCAGCGCTCCCCCGCTTCGCGCCAGTTGAGGGCACAGGGCGACCCCATCAGGCGCTTGAAAATCTTCGAGAAATGCCCGGAGTGGAGGACGATCAGCCCCATGCCTTCCCAGACCCGCTTGGCCACCCGCTCGACGATTTCGTCGGCGACGTCGCCGTGGGCGCGATGGCCCCACCAGAGCAGCACATCGGTATCCTTGAGTCTGGCCTCGGTCAGCCCGTGTTCGGGCTGCTGCAGCGTCGCGGTGGAGGCCGTGATGTTCTTGTCCTGCCGCAGCAGATCGGCGATCTGCTCATGCATGCCCTTGGGGTAGTTCTCCCCCACGATCTTGTTGACGTGCTCGTGGATGTTTTCGCCCCACACCAGTGCTTTGATGGCCACCGGACTCTCCTCGCAATCGGCTGAAAATCGACAAATCCCGCTCGCGCCCAAAGCGCTTTGGAGACCGGGCGAAGTTTTCGCACCGGGCCTCGCAAAATACAAGGGAGCGCGCCAAAATTTTGGCGAATGGTCGGTAGCGGCCGGGCGGCCGGCGGCGGCCGTCGCACAAAACCGGCCGGCGACAGTTTTGTGACAGGCCGCCCTTTCCGGCGCCCGGGCCGTCACAATCGAAAGCCGCCCGTATGCCGCGAGCACCCGATTGTGACAGATAAATCCCCCTGTCCCCGGCCTTTTGCCCGCAATTCGCGATTGCGGCGGAACCTTGTCATCCAGTTGACATGCGCCCAAACTAATGCGTCCCTCATCGCCGAGGTGACCCTCGTTATCCGTCACCAAGAACGGACCATCATGCCCAGGAGGCTAAAGATGAAACTGCTTAAGCTTTTGACCGCGTCCACATCGGCCGCGGTACTGCTGACCTCGATCGCGCCGTCCTATGCCGCCGGCCTCGACGATCTGGTCACGGCCGCGCAGAAGGAAGGCCAGCTGACCGTCATCGCGCTGCCGCGCGACTGGTGCGGCTACGGCGCGGTGATCGACGGCTTCAAGAAAAAATATACCGGCATCACCGTCAACGAGCTCAACCCGGACGCCGGCTCGGGCGACGAAATTCAGGCGATCAAGGCCAATCAGGGCAACACCGGTCCGCAGGCTCCCGACGTCATCGACGTCGGCCTGAGCTTCGGCCCCTCGGCCAAGACCGACAAACTGATCCAGCCCTATAAGGTCTCGACCTGGGACTCGATCCCCGACAGCGCCAAGGATGCCGACGGCTATTGGTACGGCGACTATTATGGTGTGCTGTCGTTCCTCGTGAACGACGATATCGTCAAGACCGCGCCCAAGACCTGGGCTGACCTGCAGAAGCCCGATTACGCCAACGCGGTGGCCCTGTCGGGCGACCCGCGCGTCGCCAACCAGGCGATCGAAGCCGTCTATGCGGCGGGCCTGTCGGCCGGCGGCGCCGCCGGCGCCGATGCCGGCACCAAGGGCCTCGCCTATTTCGCCCAGCTCAACAAGGCCGGCAATTTCGTGCCGGTGATCGGCAAGGCTGCACCGCTGGCACAAGGCACCACCCCGATCGTCGCCACCTGGGACTACAATGCCCTGGCCTGGCGCGACGGCTTCAACGGCAACCCGAAAGCCGAAGTCGTGGTTCCTTCGGACGGCGTCGTCGCTGGCGTCTATGTGCAGGCGATCAGCGCTTATGCACCGCACCCCAACGCCGCCAAGCTCTGGGAAGAATATCTTTATTCCGACGAGGGCCAGCTTGCCTGGCTGGCCGGCTATTGCCACCCGATCCGCTTCAACGATCTTGCCAAGAACAACAAGGTCCCGGCTGATCTGCTGGCCAAGCTGCCCGACCCGGCGCTCTACGCCAAGGCCGTGTTCCCGACCCTCGACGAGCAGTCGGCGGCGGCGGCGATCATCACCAAGCAGTGGGATTCCGTCGTCGGCGCCAATGTCAAATAGTACCGACACGCTTGTCGCAAACACGGCTGCCCCGGCTTCGGCCGGGGTGGCCTCGTCTTCAGGCGGACCGCTGCACGCCTTTGCCGGCGTGCGCTGGGGCGACTATCTCGGGGTAGCGCCGTTCCTGATCTTCGCCATCCTGTTCCTGATCGTGCCCACCGCCTTTCTCGTCGTCGGCGCCTTTATCGGGCGTGACGGCAGCTTCACCTTCCAGAACATCATCGACCTCGGCACGCCGCAGATCGTCAGCTCGTTCTGGATCTCGATCCGCGTCTCGGCTGCCTCGGCCGTCGTCGGTGCCGCGATCGGCCTCATCGTGGCGCTCGCCGTCATCCGCGGCCGGCTGCCCGAAGTGGTGCGCTCGACCGTCCTGACATTTTCGGGCGTCGCCTCGAACTTCGCCGGCATCCCGCTGGCCTTCGCCTTCATCTCGACCCTGGGCCGGCTCGGCCTCGTCACCGTGGTGCTGAAAGCCGCCTTCGGCTTCGACATGTACCGGGCGGGCTTCAACATCCTCAGCTTCTGGGGCCTGACGCTCACCTATTGCTACTTCCAGATCCCGCTGATGATCCTGATCATCGCGCCGGCCATCGACGGGCTGAAAAAGGAGTGGAGCGAAGCGGCCGCGACGCTGGGCGCGACGCCGAGCCAGTTCTGGCGCTATGTCGGGCTGCCGGTATTGTGGCCGAACCTCCTCGGCACGCTGTCGCTGCTGTTCGCCAACGCCTTCGGCGCCATCGCCACCGCCTACGCGCTGACCGGGTCCTCGCTCAACATCGTCCCCATCCTGCTCTACGCCCAGATCCGTGGCGACGTGCTGAACAATCCCGGCCTCGGGGCAGCGCTGGCGCTCGGCATGATCGTCATCACGGCGCTCGCCAATATCGTTTACCTCGTGATCCGCGCCCGCGCCGAACGGTGGCTCAAATGAACCCCAGCCTGATCGCGATCTGGCAGAAGGGCTTCTTTCGGGCTGCCACAGCTGGCGTCGTCTACGTCGTCGCCGATCTCGTGGTGCGGCTGCTCGAGTCTAATCTCGACGAGATAGTCGATGCGCTTGTTGCGACATTGCACGACCTGTTGGTGGTTGTTGCTATTGCCGTGGTGGTGACCGTCTTCTCACCGGTTATCGCGAGAGTCTGGGCGGCGACAGCGACCTTTCGCGCGGCGGTGGTGAAGGTGGGGGCCAAAGTGCCATGGCCCTGGGTTGCCTTCGCAATCGGAGCCATCTATTTCTTCCTGCCGCTGGCGGCGACATTCGAGTTCTCGCTGCGCATCCAGCGAACGGGCTACAGCTTTCTCGCCTATACCAATGTGCTGCAGTCGCCCGCCTTCCAGCAGACCTTCACCTATTCGATCCTGGTGGGTATTGCCGCCATTGTCGTCGGCCTGCTGATCGTCGTTCCGGCCGCCTATTTCGTGCGCCTGCGCGCGCCCCAGCTCAGGCCCATCATCGAATTCGTGACGCTGCTGCCGCTGATCATCCCGCCGATCATTCTGGTGTTCGGCTATATCCGGCTCTACAGCTCCTCCTCGATCCTGCCGCTGACCAATTCCGACGTCGGCACCAATATCCTGCTGACCCTCGCCTATGTGGCGCTGGCGATGCCTTATATGTACCGCGCCGTCGATACCGGGCTCAGGACCATCGACGTCCAGACGCTGACCGAGGCGGCGAACATTCTCGGCGCGAACACGGCAACCATTTTGATCCGGGTGATCTTTCCCAACATCATCGTGGCGGTCCTATCCGGGGCTTTCCTGACCCTCGCCATCGTCATCGGCGAGTTCACCGTCGCCAGCCTCCTCAACCGGCCGGCCTTCGGCGTCTATATGCAGAACGTTGGCGCCAACCGCGCCTTCGAGCCAGCGGCGCTCGCCGTGATCTCCTTCATCATCACATGGGCTGCGATGGGCATGATCCAACTGCTCGCCCGCTTCGCTCCCAAGACCGCCGCACGGACGGATTAGCTCATGGAAGAACCTCATAACGCGGAATTCCTCCGCATCGAAAACCTCGTCAAAACGTTCGGCAGCAACACCGTGGTGAAGGGCGCCAACCTCGCCGTCGAACGGGGTGAGTTCGTCACTTTGCTCGGCCCCTCGGGCTGCGGCAAGACCACGATCCTCAGGATGATCGCCGGCTTCGAGCGGCCCACCTCCGGCAACATCCTTGTCGAGGGCAAGGATATCACTCCCCTTGCGCCCAATCAGCGCAAGGTCGGCATGGTGTTCCAGGCGTACGCGCTGTTCCCCAACATGAACGTCGAGGACAACGTCGCGTTCGGCCTCAAGATCGCCGGCATGCCTGCCGAGCAGCGCCGTGCCCGCGTCGACGAAATGCTCAAGCTTATCGGCCTGACCGGCTTCGGCAAGCGCTTCCCGTTCGAGATGTCGGGCGGCCAACAGCAGCGCGTCGCCCTCGCCCGGGCCCTTGCGCCAAAACCGCGCATGCTGCTGCTCGACGAGCCGCTGTCGGCGCTCGACGCGAAAATCCGCGTCTCCCTGCGTCAGGAAATCCGCTCCATCCAGCGCGACCTCGGCATCACCACGATTTTCGTGACGCACGACCAGGAAGAAGCGCTGTCGATCTCGGATCGCATCGTCGTCATGAGCGCCGGCAATATCGAGCAGTTCGGCACGCCGTTCGAAGTCTATAACCGCCCCTCGACCAAGTTCGTCGCGACCTTTGTCGGCACCCTCAACACGCTGAACGGGAAGATCGTCAATGCCGCCGAGCGGTCCGTCTCGGTCGAAGGCCAGGTCTTCAAGGTGGCTAACCTCCCCGGCGGCGCCACCGACAATGCTTCGCTATCGCTGACCATGCGGCCGGAAGCGGTGTCCCTTGGCGCACCCAACGGGCAGGACGTGGTGCTTTCGGGCAAGGTCAAGGAAGTGAGCTTCCTCGGCTCGGTTATCCGCCTCCGCGTCGACCTAGGCGACAACTCGGTGAGCCTCGACACCTTCAACGATACCAGCACCCCGCCACCGGCCCTCGACGAAAAGGTCACCGTGTCGCTCTACTCAAGCGACATCATGATCCTGCCGAACTGATTTTTCGTCTTGGCGAACCGGCTTTCTTCCTTCTCCCCTTGCGGGAGAAGGTGGATCGGCCAAAGGCCGAGACGGATGAGGGGCTTCGAGGCGGCGGCGCAGCCGACAAATCGCTCCGGTGGAGCGATTTGAGCCGAGAAGGCCATGAGACGTATGATCGAATGGCCTGGGCAACGAACTCCGTGCTTGTGGCCCACCTCTCATCCGCCCTTCGGGCACCTTCTCCCACAAGGGGAGAAGGAAGCAGGCACGATCTCCATCAATCTCGCCACCGATCCGAAGTTTCTTGACGGAGGGCTCGCGCTTGCGGAAAAGCTGCTGGTGTGGCGCGCCGCGGTTTGAGGAGAATTAGCAGTGTCCGACTGGTTCGTTTCGACCGAGTGGCTGGCCGAACACCTGAAGAAACCCGATGTCGCCGTCGTCGATGCAAGCTGGTACCTGCCGACCGCCGGGCGCGACGCGCAGGCCGAGTATCTGGCGGGGCACCTGCCCGGCGCGGTGTTTTTCGACATCGACGCCATCGCCGACCGCACGACCACGCTGCCCCACATGCTGCCGACCCCGCCGGATTTCGCAAAAATGGTTGGCAGGCTCGGCATTGGCGACGCCATGACCATCGTCGTCTATGACGAGGCCGGCCTGTTCTCGGCGCCGCGCGTGCGCTGGACCTTCCTCGCGATGGGCGCGCGTGACGTGAAAATCCTCGCCGGCGGCGGCGCCAAATGGCGCAAGGAAGGCCGGCCGATCGAAACCGGTCCCGTCGCAAGAACCCCGGCGCATTTCGCGGCCAGGCTCGATCCCGCTGCCGTCGTCGATTTCGCAACTGTCGACCGTCGGCGCCACGATCACGAAACCAACATCGTCGATGCCCGCCCTGCCCCCCGCTTCACCGGCAAGGAAGCCGAGCCCCGCCCCGGCCTCAAATCCGGCCACATCCCCGGCAGCTTCAACGTTCCATCTGGCGAGCTCGTGGCCGCCGACGGGCAGATGAAACCGGCCGCCCAACTGCGCAAAATCTTCGCCGAAGCGGGCGTCGATCTCCAGGCGCCGCTCATCACCTCGTGCGGCTCGGGTATCACTGCCGCGGTCGTCGCCCTCGGCCTCGAAATCGCCGGCGCCAGGGACGTGGCGGTCTATGACGGTTCCTGGGCCGAATGGGGCGCCCGGCCGGGTGCGGCGATCGAAAGATGAGCAGCCGCGGCGGCACGCTTGTTGCCCTGGAACGCCAGGTCCGCCGGCTCGCCCAGCGGCAGGGCCTGAGCCTGCTCATTGCGCAAAAGCGCAACGCCAGGATCGACGCTCACGGCGGCTATATGCTCCGCGACGACGAAACCTTCGTCATCGTCTTCGGCAACAAGAGCTACGAGTTTTCGGCCGATCTGGACGAGATTGAGGCGTGGCTGACGAAGGACGATGCATAACCACCACTGCCATTCCCGCGAAGGCGGGAATCCAGTACCCGGTGAGTGGCGGCGACCCGCGACGTTGGCGTCCAACACCTTAAGACTGAGCATACTGGATTCCCGCCTTCGCGGGAATGACACGGCGGGGTAATTAGAGGCAGCCTCACCTTTCCTCGCCCCGTCGGGGAGAGGTCCGGCTGGTAAGCCGGGGTGAGGGGGTAGCCCAGTGCGCCAACCTTGACCGGCCTACCTCACCCCCTGCGCGAACCCCTGCACCCGCGCCACCGCTTCCTTCAATTCCGCGTCCGACGCCGCATAGCTGAGCCTGAAATGCCCCGGCAACCCGAAGGCCGAGCCGTGCACCAGCGCCACGCCGGTTTCGTCGAGCAGCGACAGCACAAAATCCTCGTCGGTGGCGAGCAGCTTGCCGCCCTTGGTGGATTTGCCGAGCAGCCCCTTGCACGACGGAAACACGTAGAACGCACCGGCCGGCGTCAGGCAATCGATGCCGTTTGCCGCGTTCAGGCCCTCGACCACGAGATCGCGCCGCGCCTGAAACGCCTTGAGCCAGTCCTTGAGGAAATCCTGCGGCCCGTTGAGCGCCTCGACGGCCGCCCACTGCGAGATCGAGGTGGGGCAACTCGTCGACTGGCCCTGCAGCTTGGTCATCGCGGCGAGCAGATCGCGCGGCCCGGTGCAGTAGCCGATGCGCCAGCCGGTCATGGCGTGCGACTTCGACACACCGTTCATCGTCACCGTGCGCGGCTGCAGCGCCGGCTCGACCTGCGCGATGGTCGAGAATTTGCCCCCGTCATAGACCAGTGGCTCATAGATATCGTCGGTCAGGATGTGCACCTGCGGGTGGCGCAGCAGCACCGCCGCCAACCCCTTCAGCTCAGCCGCCGAATAGGCCGCGCCCGAGGGGTTCGACGGCGTATTGAGGATCAGCCATTTCGTCTTCGGCGAAATCGCTGCCTCAAGCGCCGCCGGCGTCAGCTTGAAGCCGGTCGAGGCATCGGCGCGCGCATAAACGGGCGTCGCATCGCAGAGGCGCACGATTTCCGGATAGCTCACCCAATAGGGCACCGGCACGACAACCTCGTCTCCCGGATTCAAGGTGGCGAGCAGGGCGTTGAAAATGATCTGCTTGCCACCCGAGGAGACAAAGCAATCCGCCGCCGTCAAATCGAGCCCGTTATCGCGCTTGAACTTTGCGGCGACCGCTTCCTTGAGCTCGGGAATGCCATCGACATTGGTGTACTTGGTCTTGCCCTCATTCATGGCGCGGATCGCGGCGTCCTTGACGTGCTGGGGCGTATCGAAATCCGGCTCGCCCGCCGAAAGCGCGATCACATCGCGCCCGCCCCGCTGCAATTCCCGCGCTTTCTGGCTGATCGCCACGGTCGCCGAAGGCGCCACGCGCGAAAGGGCATCGGAAAGGAAGGCCATTTGGCAAAACTCCACACAGAGCATGTTCAGGAAAAGTGGGAACCGGTTTTCCGGTTCGAACATGCGAGCACCAATAAGTCAGACGGGCCCGGGATGCCGGAGACGTCCGAATAATAAAAGGACGCCTATGGCATCCCGGGCGCTAGGTTTTCCGCGAAGGTGGGTCGCTGCATCCACAGCCCGATTGCCACCGACTCCAAGGGCTACGATACCGCCCTCCCCAGCTGTCCTGTCGCTTCACGTTCGTTGCGCTATCCGTCCGCGCGACCGGATGGAGGGGAGAATAAGGCCACCCCGGAGAGCGGGGATAACTTTTGTTTGTGGCACGGCCTCGCCTGATCCTCTCCCGCGCAGCGGGGGAGGGGCACCGCCGGT